>ENA-ORNG01000938-ORNG01000938.1-human-gut-metagenome-genome-assembly--contig:-NODE-938-length-22983-cov-3.591722_pt1 | contig 22983 bp, 22 predicted proteins | sample MGYA00242113_ERZ509018 | MGnify/ENA primary metagenome ERZ509018 (study PRJEB26280, sample SAMEA2338711) | human gut metagenome | biome: human gut; feature: human-associated habitat; material: faeces... | reverse complement strand
TATTTTACATCGGAATCAGTAACAGAAGGACATCCAGATAAAATGTGCGATGCAATTTCAGATGCGATTCTTGATGCAATGATAGAACAGGATCCGATGAGTCGCGTGGCTTGCGAAGTAGCGGTCACAACAGGAGTAGTACTAGTAATGGGAGAGATTACTACAACAGCATATGTTGATATTCCTAAGATTGTTAGAGGTACGATTCGGGAAATTGGATATACGAATGCTGAATATGGATTTGATGCAAATACTTGTGCTGTGATTACTACTATTGACGAACAGTCAGCAGATATTGCGATGGGAGTCAATGAGGCATTAGAAGCAAAAGGAAATCGAATGTCTGAGGAAGAATTGGATGTGATTGGAGCAGGAGATCAAGGAATGATGTTTGGGTTTGCATCAGATGAAACAGAAGAATATATGCCATATCCAATAGCGCTTGCACATAAGCTCGCACTGCAACTTACAAAGGTGCGTAAGGAGGGAATTTTAGATTATTTAAGACCAGATGGGAAGACACAGGTTACAGTAGAATATGATGAAAATGGAAATCCGGTACGTTTAGATGCAGTGGTGCTTTCTACACAGCATAATCAGGAAGTGACTCAGGGGCAGATTCATAAGGATATAAAAAAATATGTGTTTGATTTGATTTTGCCACCTGAAATGGTGGATGGAAATACAAAGCTCTTTATCAATCCTACAGGCCGTTTCGTAATCGGAGGGCCACAGGGAGATAGTGGTCTGACCGGACGTAAGATAATTATAGATACATATGGAGGATATGCACGCCATGGTGGTGGTGCATTTTCAGGTAAAGACTGTACAAAAGTAGATCGTTCAGCAGCATATGCTGCTCGGTATGTAGCAAAAAATATTGTTGCGGCAGGACTGGCACGTAAATGTGAAATTCAGCTTTCTTATGCGATTGGAGTTGCACATCCAACATCAATTATGGTGGATACATACGGAACTGGGAAAATATCAGATACACGTTTAGTAGAAATCATCCGTAAAAATTTTGATTTAAGACCTGCTGGTATAATTAAGATGCTTGATTTAAGACGACCTATTTATAAACAGACAGCAGCATATGGGCATTTCGGGAGAAAAGATTTGGATTTGCCTTGGGAGCGTTTAGACAAAGTTAATTTACTAAAAAAAGAAATTTAATTCAAAACCTTTTATAATTGGGTGTCATGGAGTAAAGAAGCGCTTTTTTACAAGCCTCTTCCAGTTTGGCGAGAGAATGCTTCTCGGCCAGTTTCAACAGTTCCATACAGCTTCTGTAGGTCTGTTGTTCCACCCTGCCGGAGGTCAGGATTGCATCAACTGCTTTCCTTGTGCTGATTTCAATCGAATCTACCCATCTGCGGAAGCGGTCACCGTTCCATTCCAGATACTTCTGGCAATCCGGAGACATATGTTCTGTTACCGTAGAATATTGACAACTCCTGCCATGGAGATAGCGGTGTGAGGTGCAACTTTCTTGCAATGTAGGCATTCAGTTTTTTGCGGATTGCAGCATTTAATTCTGAGAGAGAGAAAAATTCTTCATTGCGGAGCGCCGCTGTAATCCATGTGGAAATATTGCCAACGGAACCTTCTACATTCGGTTTATCCTTAGGTTTCCAGACCCTTGCCGGAATAATGGCGACGTTATAATGTTCTGCCATCTCATGATAAGTAGTATTCAGGTCAGCCGTACACCAGCCCTTTGAGAGTTGGAGTAATTCACTATAATTCACATGCGATTTTTGATAGATTGGAGTTTTTACTCCAGGGCTAGCTCTGCCAGTTGTTCATCGGTCATATCTTTACATGGTCGGTGTTCCAACAGAAATTTAAGATATCCGTAAATATTCAATCCGTATGCCTTGGCCATCTCAACCATTGTGTAAACAACTTCACTGGCAGTCGCTCCTTCCATGAATCTGCAGAGCTAGTGATAATATCTGGATTTTAAGTATGGTATTTTATTAGTAATAGTGATAATATATAGAAAATGTTATTTTTTGGAGGAACAGGTTATGCCCAGAGGTAGAAAAAAACAGGAAAATCTTACATTGGAAGAACAGCTTGCTGCTGTAGAAAATCAGATTTCAGAAACAGAAGCGCAGCTGAAGGATCTGAAAAACAGGAAAAAAGAATTGACGGAAGCAATAAAAGAAGCGAAGAAAGAAGAAATGTATAAAAAGGTTATTGAATCTGGAAAAAGTATAGATGAGATTCTTGAAGCTCTTTCTAGTAAAGACGAATAGGAGATGAAAAGCCACTATGGGATAAGATATAGATACCCTGTAGTGGTTTTTTGTATAAATAAATTTGATACAATTAAATTCATTCATGTTCTGAAGGTTTGTATGCTCCTTTGCATATACGAATATATCATATGTTTTTTCTGAAATAAGCAATGTCCTCGAATGGCAAAAAATATGCATATTGAGGCAAAGTCATTTAGACGGAAAGTGTAATGGTATTATTTTAAAAATGCATTGGTATGTTGATAAGAGATAAAAGAATGATTAAAAATCTTCAAGTAGACGTACTATGCAATTACTTTACTTCAAGGTCTAATTCATGCAATAAAAGGATAATGAAAGAAGACATGTTATTTTTTTACCATCGTAACTGAAATCTACACATAAAATACATAATATAGTTTTATAATGTTTTAAATTAAGGAGTTGACGAGATGCCAAAGAAAATTTTAATTATAGAAGATGACTTGGATATACAGGAAATGATTCGTTTTTTCTTGGAAGACCAGTCTTATCAGGTCATTATGGCCAGCGATGGAGTGGAAGGTGTAGCTGTTTTTAATAGAGAGAAACCAGATTTGGTCCTTTTAGATATATTGCTTCCCAAAATGGATGGTTATGCGGTATGTGAGCTGATAAGAAAGGAATCAGAAGTACCCATTATTATGATTAGTGCATTGGGAAGTGAAGAGGAGCAGATAAAGGGATTTGATTTGCAGATAGATGATTATATACCAAAACCTATTTCTTTACCACTAATGATAAAAAAGATTCAGGCAGTGCTGAGAAGATATGAAAGAAATGATTGTGTAAAACTACAGGAATTGAAGTACCGCAATATTGTTTTGAGTATTGGAAACTACCAAGTCAGTATAAATGACAAGGTAATTGATTTGACACAAAAGGAGTATGAGATTTTAAAAGAACTGATGGAACATCCCGGCATTGTGATTAGCAGAGAAAGCTTTTTGAACCGATTATGGAAATATGAGTTCTATGGAGATGAGCGGGCGGTAGACAATCATATAAAAAATTTAAGGAAAAAATTAGGAGATTCCGGAAATCTTATTGAAACGGTGAGGGGAGTGGGATACCGTCTTGAGAAGTTACATTAAAGAACATTTGACGATAAAAGTATTTTTTGCAACAGTTGCAGTGCTGCTTGCCTTGAGCGCAGGAATATATGCAATGGTCACTTTTGGCATGTCAAAAACATATTTGTCTGAGCTAAATCGTAGTCTGGAAGAAGAAATGGATAGTATGATTGGGCAGTTTAAGGAAATGTCGGACAAAGATATTGAAAGTATACTAAACCGATTTGCCATTGAATATGGAGTCTCTATTACAGCTCAGGATGAAAATGGGAATGACATTGCAACATACGGGGAGATAGCCTATTCTTTAGCGCCTGATGTAGATAGCCAGAAGGTACAAATTAGCAGAGGTATAACGAAGACATATATTGCGGAGTCGAAAGATGGAACTATTTACAGGCTTTCTGTATTTGGTTCAAGAGAACCTACTTATATTGGGTTGAATGTACTGAAAAGAATACTTCCTGCACTAAGCGGTATTACATTTGTGGTTGCTTTGATTATTGCAGTATTTTTTTCAAGATATATCACAAGGCCAATCTTAAAGGTAAATGAAGCCTCGAAAAGAATGGTTCAATTAGATTTTCGGAAACCTTATCGGGAGACAAGGAGTGATGAAATTGGAATCCTAGGTGAGAATCTAAATTATTTGGCAGAATGTTTGGAGGAAACGTTAGAAGAGCTGAAGGGGAAAAATCAGATTCTTCAGAACGAAATAGAGCGGGAACGAGAGATGGAGAAAAAGCAGCTAGCCTTCTTTTCTGCGGTTTCCCATGAGTTGAAAACACCCATTACTGTTTTGAAGGGACAGCTTCAGGGGATGCTTGGTGGAATCGGAGGTTATAAGGACCGAGATAAATACTTGAGAAGATCTTATGAAGTCACGGCATCTATGGAGGGGATGATTCAGGAAATATTAGATGTATCCCGGATAAATTCTAATGGTTTTTCTATCAACCGAAAGGAAGTGAAATTAAGTCAACTTGTGGATGAACTTGTTCGGGAATGGGAGGATATTGCTACTGATAAGGGATTGCAGATTCATAAAGAGCTAGAGGATAGATTGCTCATATGTGTGGATAAATCACTTTTTATGAAAGTAATCAGCAATCTGATTGGAAACGCAGTGAAGTATACAGCTGTGGATGGAAATATATGGATACGTGTATATCGTCATAATGAGCAGACTATTTTTTCTATAGAAAATAATGCGGAGAATATCCCAGAGGACGAGATTCCAAAATTATTCGACCCATTTTATAGACGAGAGAAATCAAGAAATAGAAAAGCAGGAGGAAGTGGTTTGGGACTCTACATTGTAAAAATGATTGTAGAGCTGCATGGATTCAATTATGAGTTCTTGAATACGGAGCAAGGTGTAAAAATAAAAATTATATGTGAAGAAAAGGAATATCTGTCTTGAACTATCAGGCAGACATTCCTTTTTCTTTTTACATGAAAACTACACATGGAAAACAAGAAAAACATATATGGAATTAGTATTATATCTTCAAGAAAGGAGGAGCAAATGTATCCAGTTCACCGTATAAGCTTTCGGGAAACTGGGATGTTTTATGTGTACCAGGATATAATCTACACAAAAACTACACATAAAAAACGAGAAAAACATAAATGGCATTCGTACAATATAAATCATAAAGAATTGGAGGCGAAAAAAGTTATGAAGAAAAAAATCTTGATACTTATGATAGCAACATGTCTGAGTGGTGTTTTTTCCGGATGTTCGTATAACGAAGCGGGAGAGAGTGAGGAAACACAAAATTACAGCATAAAAAATGAAGAACAACCGGATGCAAATAAAGCAGATTCTGGTTTAGAGACAGACAGTGAGAATGAGGGTGTTGATGCGATAGACAATGCGGATGTGTTTGGGACTGTAATCGATTTTTCGGAAGCAGGCTGTACATTGGGAAAAGGCAGTGATACAGAAGATACAAAAATTGTGTTGGCGGATGGAACGTCTGCTAATAATGAGGAACAGGTATCTGTAATATATGGTGAGAATACAGAATTCCAAATTGCAGTATCCACAGCAACAGATATTACGCTGGAGCAGGGCAGCAAAGAAGATGTAAAAAAATCTTCTACCATCTATGTATATGGAGCAAAACAGGAAGATGGGACGTTTTTGGCTACCAGGGTATTGATAGAGCGTTTTCAAAGATAGCACTAGGAGGAAAATATGGGGTTTGGTAAAAGGGCTATTTATTATTTGAAACGAAAAAAAGCGAAGACGGCAATTCTTTTTTTGGTACTGCTGATCACAGAGTCTATGATATTGTGTACAGGAACAATCTTGAGGGCTTCAGAAGAAACTATTGGCGAATTGAAAGAAAAAACAGAAAGTAAAGTTGTAGCAGAAATTAAGAGTGAAGACCAGCGGATAACAGAAGAGGATCTCGCCAGGATAAAGAATATAGAACAGGTGAAAACAGTAAATAGAGAGGCAAACATGCGGGCTTTTCCTTCCGGTTTTCAAGTTCTTTCAGAAAGCCAGAGCAAAAATGTAGAAAATCAACAGGTACGATTAGAGGCATACGATGACCTGGAATTAGATGGAGGTTTTGCTGATGGACAGATTCGTTTGGTGGAGGGAACGCTCCCACAGAAAGCGGATGAAGTAGTAATAAATCAGTTTCTAGCATCATTCAATCAGTGTGAGATTGGAGATAAACTTACAATTAAGGCAGAATCAGGGGAAACTTTCCAAGGAATCATATCCGGCTATTTTCTCTCTGGAGTGGAGAGGAATCAAGGGAAAGAAATGAGCGCCGTATATCGTATAGAAAATACAATATATGGGAAAACGGAGTTTGTTTCTCAGATGCAGGATGTGCCTGGCTATGAAAGTGTTTCTATATACTTAAAAGACCCGGAAGCAATGGAAGAGGTTGGACAGTCTATATCAAAAATATTTGGAGACAAAGCCGATTTAACAAGATCCGATACGCTTTTTCAACAGATGAAGCAGCCTTTAGAACAAGTCATCAGGATAGTCCTGTTAATGCTATATTTAACGATAGGAACAGCAATAATTGTTGTGACATTGCTTTTATGTATGTGGACCCGGTCCAGGAAAAATGAAGTGGCCGTTTACATCAGCATGGGAGAGCATAAATTTTCTATTTTTATGCAAATGGTTTTAGAGAGCCTTGTTGTTTTTATGTTTTCTACTTTAATGGCCACAGCTATCGGTAGGTTCCTAGCACAAGGTCTAAAAGGTATTCTTTTTGCTGAGGGAAGCACCGCACAAACAGTACAAATTAATATTAAGTTAATAGATATTGGGTTTTTAATAGCAGCAGGAAGTGGGATTTTACTATTTGCAGTAGCAATTTCTCTGTTGCCGGTGCTGAGAGCAAATCCAAAAGATACTTTATCAGAAATGGAAGGTTAAGGATGACAACAGATAATAGAGAATTGTTAAGAAGAATTTTGGCAGCGAAGCAGGATTGTACCGAAAAGATAGAACTTGGCACACTAATGCTGGAACTGTATGAGCATGTGGAAGAAGAACTTATCAGAAAATGGGGGATTCATATTAGATTAAATTTATATGAAGGAGTTGACTCCTGTGTATACGGGAACCGGATTGGAATTAGGATGTGTTTAGAAGCCGTTCTGTATTCTTTGATTGAAAGACACCCGGAAACGGCAGTTATAGAATTCTCAATTCAAAATAAGGAAGACAGGACCTGGGCTATTTTTAGAAAGGTAATGGAACAATCCCAAAATCATCATCCTGAAATCCATACGGAAGAAACAGAACAAATTGTTAAAGAATATTTCGATTCCCAAGACATCATTTTAAAAATTGAGGATGAATCAAAGTATGAAGCTAAGATAGGATTCTGTAATATGGACGGGAGGTAAAAAGAATGGTCTTGGAAGTGAAGGATATTGTATATCATTACAAAGCAAATAAAGATAAAAATGTTTTAAACGGAATCAGTTATGGGTTTGATGAAGGAACAGTATATGCAATCTTAGGAACCAGTGGGTCTGGTAAGACTACTTTTTTGTCGCTTCTTGCAGGGCTTGATACTCCAGTCAGTGGCTCTATTCTTTATGAGGGGCAGGAAATCCAAAAAAAGGGACTAAATTTCCACCGCAGGTATCATGTTTCCTTAGTATTTCAGAATTATAACCTGATTGACTATCTTACGCCAAAAGAAAATGTCATGCTGGGCGGAGAAGGAAATCCGGAAAAACTGCTGGCTGCTGTTGGTATCACAAAAGAAGATTGGAATCGGAGAGTTTTACAGCTTTCTGGAGGACAGCAACAGCGGGTAGCTATAGCAAGAGCGCTTGCCAGCCCTGCAAAGGTACTTCTTGCAGATGAACCAACAGGGAACCTTGATGAAGAAACAGGAAAAGAAATTACGGAATTGCTGCAGGAAAGTGCGCACAAACTTGGCAAATGTGTAATTGTAGTGACGCATAGCAGGGATATGGCAGAAGCAGCGGATGTCGTGGTAAAGATTAAAAACGGGGAGATATATGAAGAGAAACTGTAGACAGAAAGAAGGGAGATATATGAATTTTGCACAGCGTGGCATTCGTTCCGTAATACGTAAGCCGATAAAAAGTATTTTGCTTTTGTTAGTTGTAGTAGTGATTAGCAGCTTTTTCATGTCTGGAATTGCAAGTCAGTCGGCAAACATCAATACGCAGGATTCCACACGGCAGGCCGTAGGAGCTACATTTAGGCTGGAGCTGAACGAAGCTAATCGGCATACCAGACTGGACGAAGCGGCCGAACATCTTGGCTCCGCTGCGGAAGGAAATTATGGAGGCGTGTATTTCTTCCAGACACAAGATGGCTCTTCTGGTGTTTCCACAGATAATTCATTTGAGACAATATTGCCAGAAGATGCAGAGCGGATAGCAGAAACAGAAGGAATTGAAGAATATAACTTGACTACAGTGGCAACGGTAGTAAATCCAGTAAACTTCAAAAGGATTGAAGACCCGGATATGGATCAGAGTCAGGATTTCGGCGGAGTTAATCTGAAGGGAAACCGCATCATGGAAATGGATATGGATGTATCTGCCGGTAAAATCAAAATTACAGATGGCCGGATGACTACGAAAGATGATAAAGATGTGTGCGTGATTTCAAAAGAACTTGCAGATTTGAATGGATTGAAGGTAGGGGATACATTACAGTTTAACCAATGGGATGATAAAGAAGATTCTAAAGTATACAGCGCAGAAATTATCGGTATCTATGAGGCGGTACAGTCCATGAAAGCGTTAATGTCAGGTGATACTTTTCGGCCTGAGAATACAATTTTTACAGACCTAGATTTCCCAGAAAAACCGTCGGGTGAAGAGGGGAATCCGCTTTTCCAATATGCTATTTTCAAAGTAAAAGATGTAGATAACTATGATGATGTGAGAGCCAAGATAGAGGAAGTGGATATTGATTGGGAACGGTATGATTTGATCGATAATAACGGCAATATAAAAAGCATGGCTGAGAATTTCAATGATATGGAAAAGATGAGTCAGATATTGCTAGCGATTATTTCTATAGCAAGTTTTATAGTTCTGTTTTTAATCTTTCTATTCTGGATGAAAAACCGTACTCATGAAATAGGGATTTTGATGGCGCTGGGAGAGCGTAAACTGAAAATATGGGGACAGTTTTTATGGGAAGCTGCCTTGATTGGAATCATCGGGCTGTTGCTTTCATTTCTAGTAGCACCTGGATTGTCACAAGCAACAGCATCTTTTCTTGCACAGCAGACACAGGAACAGGCAGAGCAACAGAAAAATGCGGATGAGGGTTTGGTGTTTGCCGATGGCTATACAGCACCAGATATGGAACTTAAAGACGTGGAAACAGATATTACATCCAGTATGTATGCAATGGATAGTGCAGCAATCGGAACTCTTTTGTTTCTGTCTGTGTCGGTTTCAGGGATAACCATAATGAGAAAAAAACCAAAGGAAATTTTGTCTGAAATGAGCTGATAAAAAGATATGATTTATAACTGGCTGTAATGGGTGATTTGAGAATGAAACCTCATTACAGTTAGTAATAGATATATATTACTTAACAAAGAAATATAAGAAATGCGAGGTATGAGAAAATGGCTGATTATGCTGAGAAAATACGGAAGAAAGTAGACATCGAACATGGTTATAGGCTTGGAACTGCTTTTGTGACCAGAAATAAGAAGTATGTATATGATACAGGGACTGGTAAGGTATTTGAATGTGAAGACGAAGAATACAAAATTTTAAAAGAGTTATTTGAAAACAACAGGCTTGTAGATTCTCTGGAGAATGCAGACGCTGCACGTTTGCAGCAGGCTTATGAAAATATTTGGTCAATGATAGAAGATGAACATATTTTGCAGGTGCGTTCAGATTTGAAATTTGTTAGAGAAACAGACGAAACCTTGCGGGATCTCCTTCATTATGATTTGCAGCAGATTGTTTTGGAATTAACAGAACAGTGCAATATGAGATGCCGATACTGTATTTATAACGAGCATAATGACCATTACCGTAATTTTTCACCTAAAGCGATGTCTTGGGATGTAGCAAAACGTGCAGTAGAATACGCAAGAGATAACAGCGGAGACAGAATAGCTGTTTCATTTTACGGAGGAGAACCGTTAGTGAAATATGACCTGATGAAGAAGGTAATTGAGTATAGCCAGGAGATTATTACTGGAAAAGAGCTGACATTTTCTTTCTCTACGAATCTGACCTTAGTTACAAAAGAAATTGCTGAATATGTAGCCGGAGTAGAAGGCATGAGCGTTTTAGCAAGCATTGATGGTCCAGAGGATATCCATGATGCATACCGAGTATTGGCAGGAGGAAAGGGAAGTTTTGCAAAGGCGATGCAGGGATTGAAGTACTTAGTAGAAGCTTTTGGGGAGAGGGCTAAAGAGTGTATAGTAATCAATTCGGTGGTATGTCCTCCATTTAGCGCTGAAAAACTGGATGCAATAAAATCCTTTTTTGAAAATTTGGAATGGCTTCCTAAAGATATTGTAAAGAAATGTGACTATGTTGAATATGGCAGTGTCCGTGAAGAAGATTTGTCGATGAAATATGCTGGAGATGGCGACTTTACTGGGGAATCTTTAGATGGATTTACTTTGGACTCTATTGAAGGTTGGGCTTTGGAGAGAGATTTAGCTGATCAGGACCCTATAGGGTATGTATCAGGAATGATTATGGATAAATTGGTCCGGATACATAACCGTCGGCAGACACAGAAGCCTTGTGAAAATTTGAGAAGAAATGGCTGCTGTATTCCGGGAAACCGAAGAGTGTATGTGAAAACAGATGGAAATCTTTTGCTATGTGAAAAAGTAGGAGATTCTCCAAGTATTGGAAACGTTTTTGAAGGCGCAGATTTAGAGAGGATTACAAAGTATTACATAGATGGATATGATGCGGCATCACTTGAAAAATGCAATGAATGCTGGGCAAAAAATCTTTGTGGTTTGTGTTATGCTTCCTGCTACAGAGAGGAAGGTATTGATACAGAGAAAAAAGAATTAGTGTGCGGTGCTCATAGGTATGCCACAAAAGGAGAATTGATTTCGTATTTCAGTATTCTGGAAGAAAAGCCAGAAATGATTAAAGAAATAGATGCTGTACCCTTTTATTAAATCTTTATTTGGGTTTTAAATTATTTTCTATAATTTAAAATATACATTTTTACAAGAGAGGAAGTGAAAGTAATGAAGCGTATTCTGTGTGGAAAGACCAGCGGATTAGACTCAGGAGCAAATTTTGAAGGAAGCAGAGCCGGCTGCATCTGCAACGGAACTGTGGCAGTAGCCAACTCCCATAATGCAGGGCCGGCATACTGCGTAGGATACTGTGGAAGTGCGGGCTCCGTAACTAAAACTGCCAATATGAATCTGGCAAAAATTTCATAAAGGGTAGGCCAAATAAAGAATGGAATGGAGGTTTTCCATTATGGCAAAATAATGGAAAATAAAAGAACTCTGCTCAGTATAACTTGGTGGGGCCAAATATATAGAGAACAGAGTTAAACGTGACCAATTCATCACTATCATTATGTTACAGGAAAAGAGGGAGGCTGTCAAGGTTATCAGTCTCCCTTGATTTATAAGACTGCGGAGCAGAACAATGAAAAAGATAAAAACATTTGGCAGAAAAACAAAAGAATTTTTTTTGATACTAAAAAGGGTTATTGAATTATTATGGAAGAGTTCGTCTTCAACGTTTATAAAGACAATGATAATCAGTGTCTTATCAGGAATCACAATTCCCCTTACATTGATTATCTGGAAATATCTGATTGATGATATGGGAAAGTCTATTGTGACGGGGAAAATCCAACCGGTTCTTTGCTGGTTGTTCTTATATTTTTTGATAAATTATCTTCAGAGTATGCTTACACGAATTAAGGATTACCAGCAAAATATTTTATCCAGTTATCTTAATAAATACACAAGTAATTTGATATTAGACAAAGTGAAAAATACGGATTTGAAATTTTTTGATAATGCTGCAATTTATGACCGAATCCGGAAAGTAAATGAAGAATCGACGGGAAGATCCCTTAGCCTTCTGTCAACGACGACAGGGTTTATTCAAAGCTTAAGCAGTTTGATAGGAACTATTACCGTTCTGGCCACTTTGAATATTGGAATTTTGCTTTTATGCTTTTGCATATGCATTCCTACATTACTGGTCAGTATGAAGATGGCACTGACACAGTACCATATATATATACAGAGATTCGAAGGCCTGAGATTTATCGCATATTTAAAAGACATCGTAACAGAATATGAAAATATAAAGGAAATGAAAATCTGTCAGGTACATGATTATTTTAAAGGACACATCTTAAAACAATATGACCATTATATTGATGAGGATAAATCAATCAGAGGGAATTTCTGTAAAAAACTTTCACTGACTGACCTGGCGGAAGAAGCGGCGATTCTATTATTTAAAGTTTATATTGTAGTCAAAGTTATCGTAGAAAAAAGGACCATTGGTGATTTCTCTCTTTATATAAATTCAATTGATAATTTTAGAGGCGCAACCACCTCTATTTTAAATACCATTGCTTCCATTTTTGAAGATGGCTTATATATACAGAACCTTTTTGAATTTCTTGACATGAAGACAAAAGAAGAGGATGGCAAAATGCTGCCTTTCAAAAAAGACTTCCAAACAATTGAATTTAGAAATGTATGGTTTAAGTACCCAGAGTCTGAACGCTATATATTAAAAGATATTTCATTCACATTGGAAGCAGAACATTGTTATGCAATTGTTGGTCTAAATGGTTCAGGAAAAACAACGCTTATTAAGCTGCTGCTAAAACTTTATATCCCGGACAAAGGGGATATATTTATTGATGGCATCAATTTAAAGGATATTGATACGGAAGATTACCAAAAAAATATGGGAGCAGTGTTTCAGGATTTTGTGAAGTATCCTTTAACGGTTTACGAAAATATTGGATGCGGAAATATAGAAGAGATATATAATCATACTCGGATTTATGAGGCGGCTAAAAAATCAGGCGCAGATCAGTTTATTCCGAATCTTCCAGATAAATACAACACACAGCTTCATAGAGAATGGAGTGGCGGAGTGCAGCTGTCATTAGGACAATGGCAGAAAATTGCGATTGGACGCATTTTTATGCAAGATTTTCCGATTGTAGTTTTAGATGAACCAACAGCATCTCTTGATCCAAAGGCAGAATATGAGATTTACCGCCAGTTCAGAGAGCTTATGGAAGGACGGACCAGCATACTTATAGCACATAGATTTTCTACTGTTAAGCTGGCTGATAAAATTTATGTATTGAAGAACGGCTCTATTATAGAAAGCGGGAACCATGAGGAGCTAATGCAACTGGGCGGAGAATATGCGGCTCTTTTTAACTTGCAGGCTGAAGCGTATCAGGAGTGACAGGTTATGGAAGAAAAAATAATTTTAGGAAAAACGTTAAAAAATAAAATTACAGAATACATATATCCCATGGATGAACTTGAAGATGCGAATTTCTTTGCACTAACTGTAAGGGCAGGTTCTGCAGCTGAAAGTAAAGAGAATGCTGGAGTAGCTCATTTCTTAGAACATGTGCAAATGAGTTTTTTTGATGAAAAAGAAGAGGGATATTTCTGTTCTGCATATACAGATTTTTATTCTACTACTTTCTATTTTGATGCAAAAAGCCATGCTATAGATAAAGTCATTGACCTTATACAAGGGATTATAGACGGCAGGCTTTTAGAAAAATTTGATATTGAAAAAATCCGTAAAGATATTTTGACGGAATATGAAACACTTATTATGAAAAACGAACAGGAAGATTTTCGTTTTTTGTTGGAAGATACAGAGTATATGACTCATCTTTCTATAGGAACACGTCCCTGTATTTGTACTCTCACAAAGAATGATATAAAGAAGTTCTATGAAACATTTTATCTTATGGGGAACATGTCCGTTACATGGATAGGACCAGCAAACGATATAAAAAAGGTTGGGACAAAATGGATTGAAGATTTAAGCGGAACTCATGGAGAAAAGGAGGTACCAGCATTAGATTATACATTCCCAGAAGGTAAAGTGAATGTCCTAAGGACTAAAAAGGCCAAAGAAATGGTTTATTATTTTTACCGAAAAAAATATCCAGGGGAGGAAACTATCAATGAAATTTTATTGGAGATATTGGAAGAAATTCTATTACAATGTTGTGGCAATATCCGGATAGATAAGCTTTATTTATCCTGCCGACAGGAATTTGTACGCATAGTTGCCTATGATGGTCAGAGTTGGAAAGAAATCTATGATGCTATAAATAAAATCACAATGAGCGATATAGCACATAAATATAGGGAATTCTTGAAAGGAAAATCAATCGGCTGTAACTGTAATTCTATGAGAGAACAATTTATTGATTCTTTTGTTTATGAGGTTCCTGTTAGGCAACCAACCATCAATATAAGGAAAGCAATCGCTGTATTAGGAAATGTGCTGAAAATGAGCCCTGTAATTATTCGTAAAGAATAAAGATATAGCCAAATCTGAAAGAGGTTCACGGTTGTAAAAAGCTCAATAGAAAACACTAAAAATTTAAAAAGTACCACTTCTTCTACATCATGTGAACGGATGCAATATACCGTTCACTTTTTTTATACATTATGGCAAAAGACCAATTGTCTACTATTTGTGAAATTTAAAACAGACCGAATCTGAATACTGCATCGGAAGAATCGGTGATGAATTTAAGCATCGAATAATCGCAGAAATTTTCATTAATTTTGAAACCAAAATCCCAGATTCTTCGTATTGAAACAAAATTGGAAAATATTGGGATTTTACGGATGGATGAACGAGTACTGTTAAAGAGATTAAAACACAAGAGTGAAAAAGCATTGGGGGAAACGATAGAAAAATATACTTCATATGTTACTACAATTATCAGAGAAATTTTATATTCCAAAGCTACCGCACAAGATATAGAAGAACTTGTCGCAGACACATTTATTGCTCTATGGATGACAGCAGAAAGGATTGATTATGAACAATATAGTAGCCTGAAAGCCTATATAGGGATGATCGCACGCAATAAAGCTAAGGATTACTTGAGGAAGAATAAAAATATGGATTTGGAATTATATGAGAACGTTATCTTGATTGCTGATAACATTGAGAATCAAATGCTTCAGAAAGAACAGCAGCAGTATATCAAAAAGCTGCTTAGTAAGCTAAAACAGGAGGACCAGAAAATTTTTCTGTTACATTATTATAAATATAAGAAGATTGAAGAAATTGCCTCTATCATGCAGATGAATCCACAAACAGTAAAAACCAGATTACGCAGAGGCAGAGAAACCCTTCGTGCGTTATTATGTGATGAGGAAAATGTGGAATATGAATATAAAAATTAGTGATATGCTGGATTGTTCTGTTGAGATTCTTACGCAGGAATATATGACAACAGAGCAGTGTGATCCAGATAAAATAGCAAAAACGGTATTTGAACGGTTAGGGATAGAGAAAGAAAAACGTTGGAAGCGATATTTAGTAGTAGGTTTAGCTGCAAGTGTCTTTTGCGGATGTGTCGGGGCAAAAGTACTTTTATCACCGGGAGGATGGTTGGCTGACAATCCAGAAATCTTCGAAAAGGAAATTGGATTGATAGAAGGAGAATTCGAAAATGATACGCAAAATGGTGTTGAATCAGATTTGATAGATGAACAGTATTTGTATGTTGAGGGAAATGCGATAGCAAAATATGTGATAGAAATGAATACAGAGTTTGATGAAGATGAATTATATTTGGAGAATGGTACAATGCTGATTTTCCATGATAAAGGAAATGGTATAGAAATAATGAATAATACAGAATTAGAACTAATTATTGAACAGCAGAATGTGAATGGTAATCCGGGTACTGTGGAGGTGGGATATATTGCCAATGGGAAACCGCATTGCATACAAAGAATTACGGAATATAAAACTGCGGTAAAGATAGAAGGAAAGGAGGGAGAAGTATATTATCCATATCTCAAAAACATCTCCAGTGACCGTCTTATCATAAAAATCAAATACGAAAGAGAGTGAAGAACGCATGAAAAAAATAGCATCATTTATTTTAGCAGGATTTTTGATTCTGGGTATAGGAAATTGTAATTTGCTCTATACTTATGCAGCGTGTGCAGACAGGGAAGTTACAACCAATATCTTTAATAGAATGGGAGTACCGTCTGCTACTTTGGAAAGTGGAGAAACCGTTTATTTCATTGATAATGACGGACAAGCCTTTTATGTGCCTTCAGGTGCAAAAGTGACTTTTACCATTAATTTAAAATCTTCCGGTACTGTTGAATTAGGATATAAGAAAAATTCAGGGTCGAAGGTGCGAACGTATAGCGGAACAGGGAAAAGTCATACTACAACCTTTACCATTGGGAGTACGGGATATTATAAATTCTATATTACTAACAAATCATCTGGAACAATATCAATTTCAGGCGGAAATCTAACTTTTTAGTGTTCAAGGAGGGAAGGGCTGATGTACCTTTTTTACGAACATGAGTTAAAAAAGCTGCTGATACATATGGGAATAACTCCAAATTATAAAGGGTATGGGTATATAGTATCTGCCATGAGAATCATATTTAAAGAACCGGATTGTCTGCAGCATGTAACAAAAGAATTGTATCCGGAGATTGCGAAATCATATCAAACAGACTGGAGAGCAGTGGAACGCAGTATCCGGATTGCTCTTTTGAGAAGTTGGGAAAAGGAATCAGAGAAATTTCAAAAATTGTTTGGGCTATGGGAAAAGGAACCACCCTCTGTGGCAAAATTTCTTTCCATTCTTTATATGTATTTTCTCTTGGAGTACGAAGAAAAAGCAATATAAAAAGACACAAATTAACCTTTACAGTAAAAGGCAATAATAGTGGAGGTAGACATGAAAACAGGAAAATTGAAAAAATTTATGTGTATGCTGATAATATCCCTACTGCTTGTCGGCAATGGCTGTACTTTGCTAGTTCAGGCGGATACTGTTGAAGCAGGATGTACAGAGAAATTTATTACTGTGGATAGCAAAAGAATGCATGTAGTTTTATATGGAGAATTAAATCCGGATGGTAACACATTTACTGAACAAGAAAAAGGTACAATCGTTATGCTTCCGGCTTTGGCTGTCCCATCACCCAACATTTATTTTAAGCCCTTGGCTGAGGCATTAGATACTACATACAATGTTGTCATTGTTGAGCCCTTTGGATATGGCCTTAGCGATATAACTGAAGAAGAGCGTACTGTAGAAAATATCAACAGAGAGATATACGAAGCTCTTGGTGTATTGGGGATAGATGCCTGTACTTTGTTGGTGCATTCCATATCAGGAGTATACGGGCTTGATTTTATCTATACCTACCCTGAAAAGGTAAATGGTTTTATTGCAATAGATAATACTGTTTATGATGAAGGATTATCTGAGATAATGCAGATAGAGCAAGAATACATGCAGCAGGCATCCGTGGAGTTTGATTCTATTCGGAATACTTTTGAGAACACAGAGGATTTTAAAGCAGCTATTGAGGCTGATCCACTAAAATATGGAGCAGAGCTGCCTAACGTAAAAGGGTATGAATATTCGGAGGATGACTGTGAAGAATACTATGAAGCATACGCTCGGAGCAGTAACCAAACTATACAAAATGAAATCCTGAACATGATGAATTCATTAAAATCAATAGAAGGAAAGAGATTCCCAAACACGCTCCCGGTTCTAACCATGTTGTCATCAGATAATGTGGAGGCTATGCCGGTATGGGAAACGGCACATCAGGACCAGCTGGATTTAAATTCGGGTAACCATAAGTTATATACAGTTTCAGGAAACCATTATATATGGTATACAAATCTTGAGACTGTTGTTCAGCTTATCTCAGAACGGAAAAATATGTAACAATATTTTACACACAACTGACAGCCTATGTTTCCAGCAAGTATAATGAGAAAAGATAATAGGCCTTTATTCTTATCAGGGACAGAGGAACCATCCTCTGTCTCTTTCTTTGAAAATAATCCATAGTTTCTTGGAATCAAAAGAAGGGTGAGGATACGTTATCGCTACTAATGAATCTTACAGGACAAAAATATGAATGGATAGAAGACACTATTGACGAAATTTTAGAAGAAATGTGGTTATGATGATTATTCCGGGGCCGCACCGTAATATTCAGTTATGAGGAATTTTACAAGGAATGTAAGCCAAAAGAGAGGGGAAAGATATTATAGTATATATACGCACTATTCATTAGATAATAAAACAGAAACATATTGTCTTTATAGTTTATCGACAAAATATGACAAATATCGACAAAAATAAAGTGAAAAACAATAAGAAAATTGTTGAAAATAAACAAAAACAAATCTATAATAAGGATAGAAGTCACATGCTAGAATTCTATAATATCCGTGATCACAATCCTGCAGGGGATTATCTAGCTGCGCTTCCCTGAAAGCAAATAAAAAAGGAGGACATGCAAAATGATGCTTTCATCGAAATGATTCGCATGACAAAAGTATGAAAAAAAGAAAAAAAATGAAAAAAATCTTTTCCGGGATAGTCACAGCAGCACTTGCTGTAACATTCATTCCTGCTTCTTTGCCAGAAACGGTTTCAGCTGCTCCGCCGGCTTCCCGTGTTTCTGTACATGACCCTTCTATTTTCAAGGATCCCGCAGATGACACTTATTATGTCTTAGGCTCCCATATCGCCTCAGCCAGTTCTGAGGATTTAGTTAGTTGGGAGCAGATAAGCACAGATTACGGGGACACATCTGCAGCACCCTTCTACGGAAACCTTCAGGAAACTTTTGCGGAACCTTTCCAATGGGCCGGATATGATGACGGTGACTGCAGCGGCGGAAATTATGCGGTATGGGCTCCGGACATTATCTATAATCCTCAATATGAGTGGGAAGACGGCAGCAAAGGCGCTTACATGATTTACCTGTGTACCTCCTCCACCTGGAGACGTTCCTGTATCGGCTACATGGTCTCCAAAGAAATGGACGGCCCCTATGACTACATAGACACCCTGATTTATTCCGGCTTTACCACCAACGGAAATCCGGACGGAAACAGTACCAGAAACACGAAATGGGATAACGATTATCTAAACCTGAAGGAACTGGTGGAATTAGGCCCGGAAAATGGCGGAATCAGTGAAGTCAGTGACAACTGGTTTACTGACAACGGAGACTGGGACAATAACTATGCACCTAACGCCATTGACCCAACGGTATTTTTTGATGCACAGGGTGAACACCTGTATATGACCTACGGCTCCTGGTCCGGCGGATTATTTATTCTGGAATTAAATCCGGCTACAGGAGAGGTCTATTATCCTGGCGTGGATTCTGTAGATGAAGTATCAGGAAATTACACGGACCGGTATTTCGGAACCCATATTGCAGGAGGAAATCATCAGTCCGGAGAAGCTCCTTATATTCTCTATGATGAGGCCACCGGATATTATTATCTGTACGAAACCTACGGCGGACTTACCGCTGACGGCGGCTATAACATGCGGCTTTTCCGCTCAGAAAATGTCATGGGTCCTTATCTGGACGCAGCAGGAAACAATGCAGCGGACAGCGGTTCCGGAAATTCTTCTTATGGCATTAAGCTGATGGGGAATTATGAGTTTTATGACCAGTTAGGCAAAAAAGCGGCCGGTCACAACTCTGCTCTGATTGATGACGACGGGGCTCATTACCTGGTACATCACCAGCGGTTTAATATTTCCCCTCAGACGGAACAGCACGAACTGCGCATCCATCAGCAATTCCTCAATGAGGACCTGTGGCCGGTAACTGCAGTGTACGAATACACCGGCGAGGAAATTGCCCATTATGAGGATTCTCAGGTAATTGGTTCCTATGAATTTATCAACCACGGAACGGATTCCAGCGGAAACATGCTGACTACGCAGTTTGTAAATTTAAACGAAGACGGAACGGTTTCCGGAGACTGCACCGGAACCTGGACAAAAACCGGTGCTTCCGATGCTCAGGGAAATGATTTAGGATATGATTATCTCACCTTAAATATAGGAGACATCGTCTACAAGGGCATCTTTTTCCAGCAGACAAATGAGGCTGATTCTCCCCAGTCTGTGATGACTTTCTCAGCCTTTGGAAATGACAATACTTCTGTATGGGGAAGTATGATGCCTGACTCTGACGAAAACCGGGTAAACGCAGCCGCAGCTTCTCTTGATACCTATATCCCCTCTGCAACAGCAGAGAGCATCACACTGCCCACTTCCGTTATGGGGGCAGAGATAACCTGGTCTTCATCCAATTCCTCTGTATTGGATGAAAACGGCAATGTACAGCCTCCCCAGGAGGAAACCGTTGTGACCCTAACGGCTACCGTATCCTTTGGCACAGCTTCTGTGAGCAAAGAGTACAATATCACTGTAAGGGCCAGAGCCTCTTTGATTTACGGCTTTGATTTTGAAACTCCGGCCTCTGAAGGGGCACTTTCTCCCACCGAAGCATCTGCAAAAAGCGGAAATGCTTCCTTAATGGGAACCGCCTCTTTGGTGGAAGATTCTGAGAGAGGAAATGTTCTGGAGATTATCAATGAAGCAGGTGCCAAAGGGGTAAATTTCCTGAGACTTCCGGAAGATACTTTCTCCACTGTTACAGAACGAGGCTATTCCGTCAGCATGTGGGCCAAGATTTCCGCAGACTCCTGGGAACACAGCGCTTTGTTTGAAGCAGATAACAGCGCCACTGCTCCCAATTATCCTATGACCCGTATCGGCGTCAACCTGATTGCCCGTATCAATGCCAACGGATACAGCGACGTGCAGGGTGAACTGCTTACCAGCAACGGTGTCAGAGACCAGTGGGAACACATTGTCTATACGGTTAACCCTGACGGCATTAAAGTTTATCTTAACGGACAATTAGTGGGAGAAGAGAAAAAGAACATCGCCTCCTGCTTTGATGATTCTAATGCAGCCAGCATACAGAAGGCAGTAAACGTATCTGTGGGAAGCGGATTTATCTGGAATGATGAAGATGTGAGAAATGCAAGATTTGATGATGTTAAAGTATATGATGGAACACTTACTGCAGAGGAAATCATGAGCGCATATCAAAATTAAGATTGCTTTACTTTAAGTAGGAAGAGGATAAACAGATGTAATATAAGTTAGTGGTGTTAAGGACGGAGCCTATATATTGTAGGTCCCGTCCTTACTTGCATTATGATAATTTTGTTGGAAGATATTGATTAGAAAGAATTGAGGTGCAGGTGTTTCATGGCGATAGTGACCTAAAAGGCTGATTCTAATAGATAAAAAGAATTTGATGGAATCTAATGTGGTTTTATAGTAGTATTTCCTAATGAAAGAGGGTGATTAGGATGAGTAAAATATGGATTACGCATACAGCAGAGATTTTCTAAAAAGGTAAAAAGGAAATCGCTGCTGTATTTTTTTGAAAATTACATTTTATTACGATATGAAAAATGGAGATCTATAAAAATGAAAAAGAAGTTTTATCTTACCAAAATGGCTGCTTTATGTAGCGGAATAGTATTAGTAGCTTCCCTGATTTTTCTTGGAGGTTATGATTATCATAAAATATGGAATGAGAAAAAGGAGTTGGAAAAAATAAATCTTGCTGGTATGAGATCACAGCTTGAGGAGCAGGAGTACTGTTACTTATGTGGTAGCAGCAATGAGAGCTTAATGAGCTATTACCGCAAAATAGGAACGGTAGGAATCATCTCTTTAAATAACTGGTATGTGACAGATCTTAAGATTAAAAATTTGGATAAGGAAGTAAGCGGAGGAATGAATTCTGTATTGACAAATATAGATGGTGTTTCCATGTATTCAGAAGGGATTCCGGAGGAAGGATTTGCATCTTTAGAAGTCAAATTATCAGCGGAATGTAAAGTAGATTATGAGCTGCTAAGAGAGAACCTATGTCAGCCTTGCCTGGAGAAAATACTATCTGCGTTGAAAGAGGAAAAAGCAGCGCTCCCATTGTGCCTGGTTGATTTTCAAACATTGCAAATCTACTCTTTACAGGATGTTACAAGTAAATATTCAATACGGGACTATCAGATTGTAGCTTCTCATAAGGAAAACGAAGTGATTATCGAAGCGCAGGAACTTACGGATAACTAATAATCACAATTTTATAGATTCTTGTAACAGGAGAAATTTCTGGATTTTGGGCTTCTGTTTTCCACTGTCGGTGGTAAACCTAATCCCTTCACCTATCTACATAAGATTTTCTACAGATTCAAGATTTTAAGAGAGGAGGGAGTGTTGTCAACTTCTATGAATATGATATTAGAAAGATTTTTATGTTTTGTCGGTTCCCGTTTTCCATTTTCTTCAATCACATGCCGAATCTTTTTCATACATTCAATCACAAACATTTAAGCATCCTCAAGGTTGTATTTAGAGCTATATCCATTCTCATGCAGGAGTGATGTATATTAAGTTCATTTGTACTCTCTATAAGGGTAACTGATAAAATTACATATTAAACTTATCCCAAAAATAACATATACATACGGGAAAATTACATGCTGAAAAAAATGGATTTTTCTTGTGATAAGCTGTATATAGCTTTAAAGAAAGGAGTTGTAGAAAGATGAAATATTTTATTCGGGCCGGACCGTTAGAAAAAAAATAGAGAATATATTTTTAGAAAGGAGAGAAAATTATGGCAAAAGATTTTGACTTGGATGTACAGGTGTTAAAGACAGAAACAGCGAATGAAGATGGAGCACGTATCAAGAGTTGGTTTCTTTGCACTCCAGGCTGTAATCCAACAGCCACTCTTTGCACAAGCTGCATTTTTGCATGTGTTTAATAAAGAATAGGGTAAGAGAAATAAGGGTAGCCTATTCTAAAAAGATGAAAAAGAACAATAAAGATATGAAGAAATCATAGGAGGATAAAGCTATGGCAAAAGATTTTGATCTGGATGTACAGGTGTTAAAGACAGAAACAACAAATGAAGATGGAGCACGTATCAAGAGTTGGTTTCTTTGCACTCCAGGCTGTAATC
>ENA-ORNG01000926-ORNG01000926.1-human-gut-metagenome-genome-assembly--contig:-NODE-926-length-23282-cov-6.106040_pt1 | contig 23282 bp, 23 predicted proteins | sample MGYA00242113_ERZ509018 | MGnify/ENA primary metagenome ERZ509018 (study PRJEB26280, sample SAMEA2338711) | human gut metagenome | biome: human gut; feature: human-associated habitat; material: faeces... | reverse complement strand
TTCAACGTGGATCCGCGAACGATTGAACGCTGGCAGTCTCAGGGACTCCCTTGCGCCTCCAAAGGTAGTAAGGGCATTGAATCTGTATTTGATACTGCCATGGCAATTCAGTGGTATGCGCAGAGGGAAACTGATATCGAAAACGAAAAGCTCCGCAAAGAACTGGACGATTTGCGTGCGGCAGCGGAGTCAGATTTACAACCCGGCACCATTGACTATGAACGCTACCGGCTCACAAAAGCGCAGGCAGATGCGCAGGAACTGAAAAATGCCCGTGAAGACGGAGTAGTGCTGGAAACTGAACTGTTTACCTTCATTCTGCAACGTGTGGCACAGGAGATTTCGGGGATACTTGTGCGTGTGCCGTTGACATTACAGCGTAAATATCCGGACATTTCACCATCACACCTTGATGTGGTGAAAACTGAAATCGCGAAAGCCTCCAATGTTGCAGCTAAGGCCGGTGAAAACGTGGGCGGGTGGATCGATGATTTCAGACGCGCAGAAGGCAGCTAATGCAGCCGGTGCGATAGCTACAGGGCTTTTATCTCTCATTATTCCTGTTCCACTGACGACAGTTCAGTGGGCCAATAAACATTATTACCTTCCTAAAGAGTCGTCTTATACCCCGGGGCGGTGGGAAACACTGCCGTTTCAGGTTGGCATCATGAACTGTATGGGCAACGATCTGATTCGCACGGTTAACCTGATTAAATCTGCCCGTGTTGGTTATACAAAGATGTTGCTGGGAGTGGAGGCTTATTTTATTGAGCATAAATCACGCAACAGCCTTCTTTTTCAGCCCACGGACTCAGCTGCTGAAGATTTTATGAAATCTCATGTTGAGCCAACGATAAGGGATGTTCCTGCATTGCTGGAGCTGGCTCCATGGTTCGGAAGAAAACACCGCGATAATACGCTCACCCTGAAGCGTTTTTCCTCCGGTGTGGGGTTCTGGTGTCTGGGTGGTGCGGCAGCAAAAAACTACCGTGAAAAATCCGTGGATGTGGTCTGTTATGACGAGCTTTCCTCGTTCGAACCGGATGTTGAAAAAGAGGGTTCGCCAACCCTGCTGGGGGATAAACGTATTGAGGGCTCTGTATGGCCAAAATCCATTCGCGGCTCGACGCCTAAAATCAAAGGCTCCTGCCAGATCGAAAAAGCCGCTAACGAGTCGGCACATTTCATGCGTTTTTATGTGCCCTGCCCGCACTGTGGGGAGGCGCAGTATCTGAAATTTGGCGATGAATCCACGCCTTTTGGCCTTAAATGGGAGAAGGACAGCCCCGAAAGCGTTTTCTACCTCTGTGAACATCATGGCTGCGTGATCCATCAGTCTGAGCTTGACCAGAGTAACGGGCGGTGGATCTGTGAAAACACGGGCATGTGGACCCGTGACGGCCTGATGTTTTTCAGCGCCCGGGGGGATGAAATTCCGCCGCCGCGCTCCATCACTTTCCATATCTGGACGGCGTACAGTCCGTTCACCACCTGGGTACAGATAGTCTATGACTGGCTGGATGCACTGAAAGATCCCAACGGCCTGAAAACCTTTGTGAACACCACGCTGGGCGAGACCTGGGAAGAGGCTGTGGGCGAAAAACTCGATCACCAGGTGCTGATGGATAAGGTTGTGCGTTACACGGCGGCGGTGCCTGCCCGGGTGGTTTATCTGACGGCGGGCATTGACTCGCAGCGAAACCGTTTTGAGATGTATGTCTGGGGATGGGCTCCGGGAGAGGAAGCCTTTCTGGTGGATAAAATCATCATTATGGGACGTCCCGATGAGGAAGAGACGCTGTTACGTGTGGATGCGGCGATCAACAAAAAATACCGCCATGCAGACGGAACCGAAATGACCATTTCCCGTGTCTGCTGGGACATCGGGGGTATCGATGGCGAAATCGTTTATCAGAGGTCAAAAAAACACGGTGTTTTCCGGGTGCTGCCGGTAAAAGGCGCATCTGTCTATGGCAAGCCGGTGATCACCATGCCAAAAACCCGCAATCAGCGGGGCGTGTATCTGTGTGAAGTGGGGACAGACACCGCAAAAGAAATTCTCTATGCCCGTATGAAAGCCGAGCCCACGCCTGCGGATGAATCCACGTCGTATGCCATCCGTTTTCCTGATGATCCGGAGATTTTTTCGCAGACAGAGGCGCAGCAACTGGTCGCGGAAGAGCTTGTGGAGAAGTGGGAAAAAGGAAAGATGCGTCTGCTGTGGGATAACAAAAAGCGGCGTAACGAAGCGCTGGACTGCCTGGTGTATGCCTACGCGGCATTACGTGTGTCCGTGCAACGCTGGCAGCTTGATCTGGCTGTACTGGCAAAATCCCGGGAAGAAGAGACGACCCGGCCAACCCTTAAAGAACTGGCAGCGAAGCTGTCCGGAGGAGTGAATGGTTACAGTCGCTGAACTGCAGGCGCTGCGTCAGGCGCGCCTTGATTTATTAACCGGTAAACGGGTGGTGTCTGTCCAGAAAGATGGTCGCAGAATTGAATATACGGCGGCTTCTCTGGATGAGCTTAACCGGGCGATCAATGATGCGGAGTCGGTACTGGGGACAACCCGACGTCGCCGTCGTCCGCTGGGAGTGAGGTTATGAAACGAACGCCTGTCCTGATTGATGTGAACGGTGTTCCGCTTCGTGAGAGTCTCAGCTACAACGGGGGCGGTGCAGGATTTGGCGGGCAAATGGCTGAGTGGTTGCCACCGGCGCAGAGTGCCGATGCGGCCCTGCTGCCCGCGTTGCGTCTGGGGAATGCCCGGGCAGATGATCTAGTGCGCAATAACGGAATAGCGGCTAATGCGGTTGCCCTGCATAAGGATCACATTGTCGGGCATATGTTTCTGATCAGCTACCGTCCGAACTGGCGCTGGCTGGGGATGCGGGAGACCGCAGCAAAAAGCTTTGTCGATGAGGTGGAGGCGGCCTGGTCGGAATACGCCGAAGGGATGTTTGGCGAGATCGACGTGGAAGGAAAACGCACGTTCACGGAATTTATCCGTGAAGGTGTGGGCGTTCATGCGTTTAACGGCGAAATCTTTGTGCAGCCGGTCTGGGATACAGAAACCACGCAGTTATTCCGTACGCGTTTTAAAGCTGTGAGTCCGAAACGGGTGGACACGCCTGGACACGGTATGGGGAACCCTTTTCTGCGGGCCGGTGTGGAGGTCGATCGATATGGCCGTGCCGTCGCGTACCATATCTGTGAGGATGATTTTCCGTTCTCTGGTAGTGGACGATGGGAACGGATCCCGCGTGAACTTCCCACCGGGCGTCCGGCCATGCTGCATATTTTCGAGCCGGTGGAGGACGGGCAGACCCGTGGGGCTAATCAGTTTTACAGCGTCATGGAACGGCTGAAGATGCTCGATTCCCTGCAGGCAACACAGCTTCAGTCGGCCATAGTGAAGGCGATGTATGCAGCGACGATTGAAAGTGAACTTGATACCGAAAAGGCCTTTGAATATATCGCCGGCGCGCCACAGGAGCAGAAGGATAATCCGCTTATTAATATTCTGGAGAAGTTTTCCAGCTGGTATGACACGAATAACGTGACACTGGGCGGTGTCAAAATTCCGCACCTTTTCCCTGGTGATGATCTGAAACTACAGACTGCGCAGGATTCAGACAATGGATTTTCTGCGCTTGAACAGGCGCTGCTGCGGTATATCGCCGCCGGTCTTGGCGTTTCCTACGAACAGTTGTCCCGTGATTACTCGAAGGTCAGTTACTCAAGTGCCCGCGCCTCCGCCAATGAGTCGTGGCGCTATTTTATGGGGCGGCGAAAATTTATTGCGGCCCGGCTGGCCACGCAGATGTTTTCCTGCTGGCTGGAAGAGGCACTTCTTCGGGGGATTATTCGTCCGCCACGGGCACGTTTTGATTTTTATCAGGCGCGATCAGCCTGGTCACGGGCAGAGTGGATTGGTGCCGGAAGAATGGCCATTGACGGGCTCAAGGAAGTCCAGGAATCAGTGATGCGCATTGAGGCCGGACTGAGCACGTATGAGAAAGAGCTGGCGCTGATGGGCGAGGATTATCAGGACATTTTCCGCCAGCAGGTCAGGGAATCTGCAGAGCGGCAAAAAGCCGGACTCTCACGTCCGGTGTGGATAGCGCAGGCGTATCAGCAGCAGATAGCGGAGAGTCGTAGGCCGGAAGAGGAGACAACACCACGTGAGACGTAATCTTTCACACATTATTGCCGCAGCATTCAATGAACCGCTGCTTCTGGAGCCCGCCTATGCGCGGGTTTTCTTTTGCGCGCTCGGGCGCGAGATGGGGGCAGCAAGTCTTTCGGTACCACAACAACAGGTACAGCTTGATGCTCCCGGAATGCTGGCTGAAACGGACGAGTACATGGCCGGAGGTAAACGACCGGCCCGTGTTTACAGGGTGGTGAACGGTATTGCTGTACTGCCGGTGACCGGCACGCTGGTGCACCGGCTGGGTGGTATGCGGCCATTTTCCGGAATGACAGGCTATGACGGTATTGTCGCCTGTCTTCAGCAGGCAATGGCGGATAGCCAGGTGCGGGGCGTACTGCTGGACATTGACAGTCCGGGCGGGCAGGCCGCCGGCGCGTTTGACTGCGCTGACATGATTTACCGCCTCCGTCAGCAGAAGCCGGTCTGGGCACTGTGCAATGACACGGCCTGTTCTGCAGCCATGCTGCTGGCGTCGGCCTGCTCCCGACGGCTGGTTACCCAGACATCCCGTATCGGTTCCATTGGCGTGATGATGAGCCATGTCAGCTATGCCGGTCATCTGGCGCAGGCCGGTGTGGATATCACGCTGATTTACTCAGGGGCGCACAAGGTGGATGGCAATCAGTTTGAAGCGTTGCCGGCAGAGGTTCGCCAGGACATGCAGCAGCGGATTGATGCGGCGCGCCGGATGTTTGCCGAAAAAGTGGCGATGTTTACCGGTCTGTCTGTTGATGCAGTCACAGGAACAGAGGCCGCTGTTTTTGAAGGTCAGTCCGGCATTGAGGCCGGGCTGGCGGATGAATTAATCAATGCGTCGGATGCCATCAGTGTGATGGCCACGGCGCTGAACAGTAATGTCAGAGGAGGCACTATGCCGCAATTAACTGCAACGGAAGCCGCCGCGCAGGAGAACCAGCGAGTGATGGGGATCCTGACATGCCAGGAAGCGAAAGGACGTGAACAGCTTGCCACGATGCTGGCAGGACAACAGGGCATGAGCGTTGAACAGGCCCGGGCGATTCTGGCCGCGGCGGCACCGCAGCAGCCGGTGGCATCCACGCAGAGTGAAGCCGATCGCATTATGGCGTGTGAAGAAGCGAACGGTCGTGAACAACTGGCGGCAACGCTGGCGGCGATGCCGGAGATGACGGTGGAAAAAGCCCGCCCGATCCTGGCTGCTTCACCGCAGGCGGATGCCGGACCATCACTCCGTGATCAGATCATGGCACTGGATGAGGCAAAAGGGGCTGAGGTGCAGGCTGAACAGCTGGCTGCCTGCCCGGGAATGACAGTGGAGAGCGCCCGGGCTGTGCTGGCTGCGGGATCAGGTAAGGCAGAACCGGTCTCTGCATCCACAACCGCCATGTTTGAACATTTCATGGCGAACCATTCACCGGCAGCGGTACAGGGTGGCGTGCCACAGACGTCAGCAGACGGTGATGCGGACGTGAAAATGCTCATGGCCATGCCATGAAGTCAGTGCTGACCATCAATAGGAGGTTTTTACAATATGGTGACGAAAACCATCACTGAACAGCGTGCGGAAGTACGTATTTTTGCCGGTAATGATCCGGCTCATACCGCCACAGGCAGCAGCGGGATTTCTTCTGCAACACCGGCTCTGACGCCCCTGATGCTGGATGAAGCCACCGGGAAACTGGTGGTCTGGGACGGACAGAAAGCCGGTAGTGCGGTTGGCATACTGGTACTGCCGCTTGAAGGCACAGAGACGGCGCTGACGTATTACAAGTCGGGAACCTTTGCGACGGAGGCAATCCACTGGCCTGAAAGTGTGGATGAACACAAAAAGGCCAACGCCTTTGCTGGCAGTGCCCTGAGTCACGCGGCGCTGCCGTAACACGTTATCAGGCCACCGCGCTGGCCTGACTGATTTCTGAATGAAAGGAACTGATTTATGGGATTGTTTACGACCCGCCAGTTACTCGGTTATACCGAACAAAAAGTTAAATTTCGTGCGCTGTTTCTGGAACTGTTTTTCCGCCGTACGGTGAATTTCCATACCGAAGAGGTGATGCTGGACAAAATTACCGGAAAAACGCCGGTGGCGGCCTATGTCTCCCCGGTTGTTGAAGGAAAAGTGCTGCGTCATCGTGGTGGTGAAACCCGCGTGTTGCGTCCGGGCTACGTCAAGCCGAAACACGAATTTAATTACCAGCAGGCGGTTGAGCGCCTTCCTGGTGAAGATCCATCTCAACTGAATGATCCGGCTTACCGCCGTCTGCGTATCATTACCGATAACCTCAAACAGGAAGAGCACGCGATTGTCCAGGTGGAAGAAATGCAGGCGGTAAATGCTGTGTTGTATGGCAAATACACCATGGAAGGAGACCAGTTCGAGAAAATTGAGGTCGATTTTGGCAGGTCGACGAAGAATAACATCACTCAGGGTAGTGGTAAGGAGTGGTCAAAACAGGATCGTGACACGTTCGATCCTACACATGATATTGACCTCTACTGCGACCAGGCCAGCGGTCTTGTGAATATTGCCATTATGGACGGTACCGTCTGGCGTCTTCTGAATGGTTTTAAGCTGTTCCGCGAAAAACTGGATACCCGTCGCGGTTCAAATTCTCAACTCGAAACGGCAGTGAAAGATCTGGGCGCAGTGGTGTCCTTCAAGGGGTATTACGGCGATCTGGCCATTGTGGTGGCGAAAACGTCTTATATAGCAGAAGACGGTATCGAAAAACGTTATCTTCCAGATGGCATGCTGGTTCTGGGGAATACTGCTGCAGATGGGATCCGTTGTTACGGTGCCATTCAGGATGCGCAGGCGTTGTCCGAAGGTGTGGTGGCCTCTTCCCGTTATCCGAAACACTGGCTGACGGTAGGGGATCCCGCCCGTGAATTTACCATGACGCAGTCCGCGCCGCTGATGGTGTTGCCGGACCCGGATGAGTTTGTGGTGGTACAGGTGAAATAATCCGTGAGCGGGGGCGAAATGCCCCCGTGTCTTTTTTCACAGGGGGCTGATATGGCAACGAAAGAGCAAAATCTGAAACGGCTTGATGAACTGGCCCTGATTCTGGGGCGTGAGCCGGATATATCCGGGAGTGCCGCAGAGATAGCGCAGCGGGTGGCAGAATGGGAAGAGGAAATGCAGTCATCCGGCGATGATGTACAGGTTATGAATATGGATATCCGGGAGCGGGAAACCGCGGCTCATGATGTTCGTGAGGAAACATCCGGCGCGTTAACGCGCATCAGAGTTCTGACCTGCCTCCATCTCTGTGGCGTTGATGGTGAAACGGGGGAATCCGTTGAGCTTGCGGATGTTGGTCGGGTGATTCTGATTATGTCCTCAGATGCAAAAACACACGTTGATGGTGGAATGGCTGTTTATGCGTGATTTTCAGAATGCCTTTGATGCCGCCCTTGCCGGGGTGGACAGTACGATTGTTGAAGTGATGGGCATCAGTGCGCAGTTCACCTCCGGTGCACAGCGTGGCGGCGAGGTTCATGGCGTTTTTGACGATCCGGAGTCGCTGGGTTTTGCCAGTAGTGGGATCCGTATTGAAGGAAGTAACCCGTCATTATTTGTGCTTACGGATACGGTTTGTGCTGTACGGCGTGGTGACACGCTGACCATTAACGGCGAGATGTTCTGGGTGGACCGTGTTTCTCCGGATGACGGAGGGAGTTGTTATCTCTGGCTCAACCGGGGGCAACCACCTGCCGCCAGCCGTCGTCGCTGAAAGGGGGATGTATGGCCATACAGGGTCTTGAGCAGGCCGTTGAAAACCTCAGCCGTATCAGCAAAACGGCGGTGCCCGGTGCCTCCGCAATGGCCATTAACCGCGTTGCTTCATCCGCGATATCGCAGTCGGCGTCACAGGTTGCCCGTGAGACAAAGGTACGCCGGAAACTGGTAAAGGAAAGGGCCAGGCTGAAAAGGGCCACGGTCAAAAATCCGCAGGCCAGAATCAAGGTTAACCGGGGGGATTTGCCCGTAATAAAGCTGGGTAACGCGCGGATTGTCCTGTCCCGACGCAGGCGTCGTAAAAAGGGGCAGCGTTCAGCCCTGAAAGGTGGCGGCAGCGTGCTTGTGGTGGGAAACCGTCGTATTCCCGGCGCGTTTATTCAGCAACTGAAAAATGGCCGGTGGCATGTCATGCAGCGTGTGGCCGGGAAAAACCGTTACCCCATTGATGTGGTGAAAATCCCGATGGCAGTGCCGCTGACCACGGCGTTTAAACAGAATATTGAGCGGATACGGCGTGAACGTCTTCCGAAAGAGCTGGGCTATGCGCTGCAGCATCAACTGAGGATGGTAATAAAGCGATGAAACATACTGAACTCCGTGCAGCCGTACTGGATGCACTGGAAAAACATGACACCGGGGCGACGCTTTTTGATGGTCGCCCCGCTGTTTTTGATGAGGCGGATTTTCCGGCAATTGCCGTTTATCTCACCGGCGCTGAATACACGGGCGAAGAGCTGGACAGCGATACCTGGCAGGCGGAGCTGCATATTGAAGTTTTCCTGCCTGCTCAGGTGCCGGATTCAGAGCTGGATTCGTGGATGGAGTCCCGGATTTATCCGGTGATGAGCGATATTCCGGCACTGTCAGATTTGATCACCAGTATGGTGGCCAGTGGCTATGACTACCGGCGCGACGATGATGCGGGCCTGTGGAGTTCAGCCGATCTGACGTATGTCATTACCTATGAAATGTGAGGACGATATGCCTGTACCAAATCCTGTAATGCCGGTGAAAGGGGCCGGGACCACACTGTGGGTTTATAAGGGGAACGGTGACCCTTATGCGAACCCGCTTTCAGACGTTGACTGGTCGCGTCTGGCAAAAGTTAAAGACCTGACGCCCGGCGAACTGACCGCTGAGTCCTATGACGACAGTTATCTCGATGATGAAGATGCGGACTGGACCGCGACCGGGCAGGGGCAGAAATCCGCCGGAGATACCAGCTTCACGCTGGCGTGGATGCCCGGAGAGCAGGGGCAGCAGGCGCTGCTGGCGTGGTTTAATGAAGGTGATACCCGTGCCTATAAAATCCGCTTCCCGAACGGCACGGTCGATGTGTTCCGTGGCTGGGTCAGCAGTATCGGTAAGGCGGTGACGGCGAAGGAAGTGATCACCCGTACGGTGAAGGTCACCAATGTGGGCCGTCCGTCAATGGCAGAAGATCGCAGTACGGTGACGGCGGCAACCGGTATGACTGTGACGCCTGCCAGCTCCTCGGTGGTGAAAGGGCAGAGCACCACGCTGACCGTGGCCTTCCAGCCGGAGGGCGCAACTGACAAGAGCTTCCGTGCGGTGTCAGCGGATAAAACAAAAGCCACCGTGTCGGTCAGTGGTATGACCATCACCGTGAACGGCGTTGCTGCAGGCAAGGTCAACATTCCGGTTGTATCCGGTAATGGTGAACTTGCTGCGGTTGCAGAAATCACTGTCACCGACAGTTAATCCGGAGAGTCAGCGATGTTCCTGAAAACCGAATCATTTGAACATAACGGCGTGACCGTCACGCTTTCTGAACTGTCAGCCCTGCAGCGTATTGAGCATCTCGCCCTGATGAAACGGCAGGCAGAACAGGCGGAGTCAGACAGCAACCGGAAGTTTACTGTGGAAGACGCCATCAGAACCGGTGCTTTTGTGGTGGCGATGTCCCTGTGGCATAACCATCCGCAGAAGACAAAGCAGCCTTCCATGAATGAAGCCGTTAAACAGATTGAGCAGGAAGTGCTTACCACCTGGCCCACAGAGGCAATTTCTCATGCTGAAAACGTGGTGTACCGGCTGTCCGGTATGTATGAGTTTGTGATGAATGATGCCCCTGAACAGGCAGAGGACGCCGGGCCTGCAGAGCCTGTTTCTGCGGGAAAGTGTTCGACGGTGAGCTGAGTTTTGCCCTGAAACTGGCGCGTGAGATGGGGCGACCTGACTGGCGCGCCATGCTTGCCGGGATGTCATCCACGGAGTATGCCGACTGGCACCGCTTTTACAGTACCCATTATTTTCATGATGTTCTGCTGGATATGCACTTTTCCGGGCTGACGTACACCGTGCTCAGCCTGTTTTTCAGCGATCCGGATATGCATCCGCTGGATTTCAGTTTGCTGAACCGGCGTGAGGATGACGAAGAGCCTGAAGATGATGTGCTGATGCAGAAAGCGGCAGGGCTTACCGGAGGCGTCCGCTTTGACCCGGACGGAAATGAAGTTATCCCCGCTTCCCCGGATATGGCGGGCATGACGGAGGATGACGTAATGCTGATGACAGTATCAGAAGGGATCGCAGGAGGAGTCCGGTATGGCTGAACCGGTAGGCGATCTGGTCGTTGATTTAAGTCTGGATGCGGCCAGATTTGACGAGCAGATGGCCAGAGTCAGGCGTCATTTTTCCGGTACGGAAAGTGATGCGAAAAAAACAGCGGCAGTCGTTGAACAGTCGCTGAGCCGACAGGCGCTGGCTGCACAGAAAGCGGGGATTTCCGTCGGGCAGTATAAAGCCGCCATGCGTATGCTGCCTGCACAGTTCACCGACGTGGCCACGCAGCTTGCAGGCGGGCAAAGCCCGTGGCTGATCCTGCTGCAACAGGGTGGTCAGGTTAAGGACTCCTTCGGCGGGATGATCCCCATGTTCCGGGGGCTTGCCGGTGCGATCACCCTGCCGATGGTCGGGGCCACCTCGCTGGCGGTGGCGACCGGTGCGCTGGCGTATGCCTGGTATCAGGGTAACTCAACCCTGTCCGATTTCAACAAAACGCTGGTCCTTTCCGGTAATCAGTCGGGTCTGACGGCAGATCGTATGCTGGTCCTGTCCAGAGCCGGGCAGGCGGCAGGGCTGACGTTTAACCAGACCAGCGAGTCACTCAGCGCACTGGTTAAGGCGGGGGTAAGCGGTGAGGCTCAGATTGCGTCCATCAGCCAGAGTGTGGCGCGTTTCTCCTCTGCATCCGGCGTGGAGGTGGACAAGGTCGCTGAAGCCTTCGGGAAGCTGACCACAGACCCGACGTCAGGGCTGACAGCGATGGCGCGTCAGTTCCATAACGTGACGGCGGAGCAGATTGCGTATGTTGCTCAGTTGCAGCGTTCCGGCGATGAGGCCGGGGCATTGCAGGCGGCGAACGAGGCCGCAACGAAAGGATTTGATGACCAGACCCGCCGCCTGAAAGAGAACATGGGCACGCTGGAGACCTGGGCAGACAGGACAGCACGGGCATTCAAATCCATGTGGGATGCGGTGCTGGATATTGGTCGTCCTGATACCGCTCAGGAGATGCTGATTAAGGCAGAGGCTGCGTTTAAGAAAGCGGACGACATCTGGAATCTGCGCAAGGATGATTATTTTGTTAACGATGAAGCGCGGGCGCGTTACTGGGATGATCGTGAAAAGGCCCGTCTTGCGCTTGAAGCCGCCCGAAAGAAGGCTGAACAGCAGAGTCAACAGGACAAAAATGCGCAGCAGCAGAGCGATACCGAAGCATCACGGCTGAAATATACCGAAGAGGCGCAGAAGGCTTACGAACGCCTGCAGACGCCGCTGGAGAAATATACCGCCCGTCAGGAAGAACTGAATAAGGCACTGAAAGACGGGAAAATCCTGCAGGCAGATTACAACACGCTGATGGCGGCAGCGAAAAAGGATTATGAAGCGACGCTGAAAAAGCCGAAGCAGTCCGGCGTGAAGGTGTCTGCGGGCGATCGTCAGGAAGACAGTGCTCATGCTGCCCTGCTGACGCTTCAGGCAGAACTCCGGATGCTGGAGAAGCATGCCGGAGCGAATGAGAAAATCAGCCAGCAGCGCCGGGATTTGTGGAAGGCGGAGAGTCAGTTCGCGGTACTGGAGGAGGCGGCGCAACGTCGCCAGCTGTCTGCACAGGAGAAATCCCTGCTGGCGCATAAAGATGAGACGCTGGAGTACAAACGCCAGCTGGCTGCACTTGGCGACAAGGTTACGTATCAGGAGCACCTGAACGCGCTGGCGCAGCAGGCGGATAAATTCGCACAGCAGCAACGGGCAAAACGGGCCGCCATTGATGCAAAAAACCGGGGGCTGACTGACCGGCAGGCAGCGCGGGAAGCCACGGAACAGCGCCTGAAGGAACAGTATGGCGATAATCCGCTGGCGCTGAATAACGTCATGTCAGAGCAGAAAAAGACCTGGGCGGCTGAAGACCAGCTTCGCGGGAGCTGGATGGCAGGCCTGAAGTCCGGCTGGAGTGAGTGGGAAGAGAGCACCACGGACAGTATGTCGCAGGTAAAAAGTGCTGCCACGCAGACCTTTGATGGCATTGCACAGAATATGGCGGCGATGCTGACCGGCAGTGAACAGAACTGGCGCAGCTTCACCCGTTCCGTGCTGTCCATGATGACAGAAATTCTGCTTAAGCAGGCAATGGTGGGGATTGTCGGGAGTATCGGCAGCGCCATTGGCGGCGGCGCATCAGCGTCAGGCGTTACAGCCATTCAGGCAGCTGCGGCGAAATTCCATTTTGCGACCGGAGGATTTACGGGAACCGGCGGCAAATATGAGCCAGCGGGGATTGTTCACCGTGGTGAATTTGTCTTCACGAAGGAGGCAACCAGCCGGATTGGCGTGGGGAATCTCTACCGGCTGATGCGCGGCTATGCCACCGGCGGTTATGTCGGTGGCACCGGAAGTCCGGCGCAAATGCGGCGTTCAGAGGGTATCAGATTTGAGCAGAACAACAACGTGGTGATTCAGAACGACGGTACGAATGGTCTGCCAGGTCCACAGATGCTGAAGGCAGTGTATGACATGGCCCGCAAGGGTGCCCGTGATGAAATTCAGGCACAGATGCGCGATGGTGGTCTGTTCTCCGGAGGTGGACGATGAAAACCTTCCGCTGGAAAGTGAAACCCGGTATGGATGTGGCTTCGGCCCCTTCCGTCAGGAAAGTGTGCTTTGGTGATGGCTATTCCCAGCGAGCGCCTGCCGGGCTGAACGCTGACCTGAAAACGTACAGCGTGACGCTTTCTGTTCCCCGTTGGGAGGCCACAGCGCTGGAGTCGTTTCTGGCTGAGCACGGGGGCTGGAAAGCCTTTCTGTGGACGCCGCCTTATGAGTGGCGGCAGATAAAGGTGACCTGCGCAAAATGGTCGTCGCGGGTCAGTATGCTGCGTGTTGAGTTCAGCGCAGAGTTTGAACAGGTGGTGAACTGATGCAGGATATCCGGCAGGAAACACTGAATGAATGCACCCGTGCGGAGCAGTCGGCCAGCGTGGTGCTCTGGGAAATCGATCTGACAGAGGTCGGTGGAGAACGTTATTTTTTCTGTAATGAGCAGAACGAAAAAGGTGAGCCGGTCACCTGGCAGGGGCGACAGTATCAGGCGTATCCCATTCAGGGGAGCGGTTTTGAACTGAATGGCAAAGGCACCAGTACGCGCCCCACGCTGACGGTTTCTAACCTGTACGGTATGGTCACCGGGATGGTGGAAGATCTGCAGAGTCTGGTCGGCGGAACGGTGGTCAGGCGTAAGGTTTACGCCCGTTTTCTGGATGCGGTGAACTTCGTCAACGGAAACAGTGACGCCGATCCGGAGCAGGAGGTGATCAGCCGCTGGCGCGTCGAGCAGTGCAGCGAACTGAGCGCGGTCAGTGCCTCCTTTGTGTTGTCCACGCCGACGGAAACGGATGGTGCTGTTTTTCCGGGGCGCATCATGCTGGCCAACACCTGCACCTGGACCTATCGCGGTGATGAGTGCGGTTATAGCGGTCCGGCGGTCGCGGATGAATATGACCAGCCGACGTCCGATATCACGAAGGATAAATGCAGCAAATGCCTGAGCGGTTGTAAGTTCCGCAATAACGTCGGCAACTTTGGCGGCTTCCTTTCCATTAACAAACTTTCGCAGTAAATCCCATGACACAGACAGAATCAGCGATTCTGGCGCACGCCCGGCGATGTGCGCCAGCGGAGTCGTGCGGCTTCGTGGTGAGAGCGCCGGAGGGGGAAAGATATTTTCCCTGCGTGAATATCTCCGGTGAGCCGGAGGCGTATTTCCGGATGGCTCCGGAGGACTGGCTGCAGGCAGAGATGCAGGGTGAGATTGTGGCGCTGGTCCACAGTCATCCCGGTGGTCTGCCCTGGCTGAGTGAGGCCGACCGGCGGCTGCAGGTGCAGAGTGATTTGCCGTGGTGGCTGGTCTGCCGGGGGGCGATTCATAAGTTCCGCTGTGTGCCGCATCTCACCGGGCGGCGCTTTGAGCACGGGGTGACGGACTGTTACACGCTGTTCCGGGACGCTTACCATCTGGCGGGGATTGAGATGCCGGACTTTCATCGTGAGGATGACTGGTGGCGTAACGGCCAGAATCTCTATCTTGATAATCTGGAGGCCACAGGGCTGTATCAGGTGCCGTTGTCAGCGGCGCAGCCGGGCGATGTGCTGCTGTGCTGCTTTGGTTCATCGGTGCCGAATCATGCCGCCATTTACTGTGGTGACGGCGAGCTGCTGCACCATATTCCTGAACAACTGAGCAAACGAGAGAGGTACACCGACAAATGGCAGCGACGCACACACTCCCTCTGGCGTCACCGGGCATGGCGCGCATCTGCCTTTACGGGGATTTGCAACGATTTGGCCGCCGCATCGACCTTCGTGTGAAAACGGGGGCTGAAGCCATCCGCGCACTGGCCACACAGCTCCCGGTGTTTCGTCAGAAACTGAGCGACGGCTGGTATCAGGTACGGATTGCCGGGCGGGACGTCAGCACGTCCGGGTTAACGGCGCAGTTACATGAGACTCTGCCTGATGGCGCTGTGATTCATATTGTTCCCAGAGTCGCCGGGGCCAAGTCAGGTGGCGTATTCCAGATTGTCCTGGGGGCTGCCGCCATTGCCGGATCATTCTTTACCGCCGGAGCCACCCTTGCAGCATGGGGGGCAGCCATTGGGGCCGGTGGTATGACCGGCATCCTGTTTTCTCTCGGTGCCAGTATGGTGCTCGGTGGTGTGGCGCAGATGCTGGCACCGAAAGCCCGGACGCCCACAGCGACCAGCACGGATAACGGTAAGCAGAACACCTATTTCTCCTCACTGGATAACATGGTTGCCCAGGGCAATGTTCTGCCCGTTCTGTACGGTGAAATGCGCGTGGGGTCACGCGTGGTTTCTCAGGAGATCAGCACGGCAGACGAAGGGGATGGTGGTCAGGTTGTGGTGATTGGTCGCTGATGCAAAATGTTTTATGTGAAACCGCCTGCGGGCGGTTTTGTCGTTTATGGAGCATGAGGAATGGGTAAAGGCAGCAGTAAGGGGCATACCCCGCGCGAAGCGAAGGACAACCTGAAATCCACGCAGTTGCTGAGTGTGATCGATGCCATCAGCGAAGGGCCGGTTGAAGGTCCGGTGGATGGATTAAAAAGCGTGCTGCTGAACAGTACGCCGGTGCTGGACAGTGAGGGGAATACCAATATCTCCGGTGTCACGGTGGTGTTCCGGGCAGGTGAGCAGGAGCAGACACCGCCGGAGGGGTTTGAATCCTCCGGCTCCGAGACGGTGCTCGGTACAGAAGTGAAATATGACACGCCGATCACCCGGACCATCACGTCGGCAAACATTGACCGTCTGCGTTTTACTTTCGGCGTGCAGACACTGGTGGAAACCACCTCAAAGGGGGACAGGAATCCGTCGGAAGTCCGCCTGCTGGTTCAGATACAGCGTAACGGTGGCTGGGTGACGGAAAAAGACATCACCATTAAGGGCAAAACCACCTCACAGTATCTGGCCTCGGTGGTGGTGGATAACCTGCCGCCGCGCCCGTTTAATATCCGGATGCGCAGAATGACGCCGGACAGCACCACAGACCAGCTGCAGAACAAAACGCTCTGGTCGTCATACACCGAAATCATCGATGTGAAACAGTGCTACCCGAACACGGCACTGGTCGGCGTGCAGGTGGATTCGGAGCAGTTCGGCAGCCAGCAGGTGAGCCGTAATTATCATCTGCGCGGGCGCATTCTGCAGGTGCCGTCGAACTATGATCCGGAAAAACGCACTTACAGCGGTATCTGGGACGGAACGTTAAAACCGGCATACAGCAACAACATGGCCTGGTGTCTGTGGGATATGCTGACCCATCCGCGCTACGGCATGGGGAAACGTCTTGGTGCGGCGGATGTGGATAAATGGGCGCTGTATGTCATCGGCCAGTACTGTGACCAGTCTGTACCGAATGGTTTTGGTGGAACGGAGCCGCGCATCACCTGTAACGCTTACCTGACCACACAGCGTAAGGCGTGGGATGTTCTCAGTGATTTCTGCTCGGCGATGCGCTGTATGCCGGTATGGAACGGGCAGACGCTGACGTTCGTGCAGGACCGACCGTCGGATAAGGTGTGGACCTATAACCGCAGTAATGTGGTGATGCCGGATGATGGCGCGCCGTTCCGCTACAGCTTCAGCGCCCTGAAAGACCGCCATAATGCCGTTGAGGTGAACTGGATTGACCCGGATAACGGCTGGGAGACGGCGACAGAGCTTGTGGAGGACACGCAGGCCATTGCCCGTTACGGTCGTAACGTCACGAAGATGGATGCCTTTGGCTGTACCAGCCGGGGGCAGGCACACCGCGCCGGGCTGTGGCTGATTAAAACAGAACTGCTGGAAACGCAGACCGTGGATTTCAGCGTCGGCGCAGAAGGGCTTCGCCATGTACCGGGCGATGTTATTGAAATCTGTGATGATGACTATGCCGGTATCAGCACCGGTGGTCGTGTGCTGGCGGTGAACAGCCAGGCGCGGACACTGACGCTCGACCGTGAAATCACGCTGCCATCCTCCGGCACCACGCTGATAAGCCTGGCTGACGGACAGGGGAATCCGGTCAGCGTGGAGGTCCAGTCCGTCACCGACGGCGTGAAGGTAAAAGTGAGCCGTGTTCCTGACGGTGTTGCTGAATACAGCGTGTGGGGGCTGAAGCTGCCGACGCTGCGCCAGCGCCTGTTCCGCTGTGTGAGTATCCGTGAGAACGATGACGGCACGTATGCCATCACCGCCGTGCAGCATGTACCGGAAAAAGAGGCCATCGTGGATAACGGGGCGCACTTTGACGGCGACCAGAGCGGCACGGTGAATGGTGTCACGCCGCCAGCGGTGCAGCACCTGACCGCCGAAGTCACCGCAGACAGCGGGGAATACCAGGTGCTGGCGCGCTGGGACACGCCGAAGGTGGTGAAGGGCGTGAGCTTCCTGCTCCGTCTGGCCGTGGCAGCGGACGACGGCAGTGAGCGGCTGGTCAGCACGGCCAGGACGACGGAAACCACATACCGCTTCAGGCAACTGGCGCTGGGGCGTTACACGCTGACGGTCCGGGCGGTAAATGCGTGGGGACAGCAGGGCGATCCGGCATCGGTATCGTTCCGGATTGCCGCACCGGCAGCGCCGTCGCGGATTGAGCTGACGCCGGGCTATTTTCAGATAACTGCCACGCCGCATCTTGCGGTTTATGATCCGACGGTACAGTTTGAGTTCTGGTTCTCGGAAACGCGGATTACCGATATCAGGCAGGTTGAAACCACAGCCCGCTATCTTGGCACGGCGCTGTACTGGATAGCCACCAGTATCAATATCAAACCGGGCCATGATTATTATTTTTACATCCGCAGTGTGAACACCGTTGGCAAATCGGCATTTGTGGAGGCTGTTGGCCAGCCGAGTGATGATGCATCCGGCTATCTGGATTTTTTCAAAGGCGAGATAGGGAAAAGCCATCTGGCTCAGGAGCTGTGGACGCAGATTGATAACGGTCAGCTTGCGCCTGACCTGGCTGAAATCAGGACGTCCATTACGGATGTCAGCAATGAAATCACGCAGACCGTCAATAAGAAACTGGAAGACCAGAGTGCGGTAATTCAGCAGATACAGAAGGTTCAGGTTGATACAAATAATAACCTGAACAGCATGTGGGCTGTGAAGCTGCAGCAGATGCAGGACGGACGCCTTTATATCGCGGGTATTGGTGCCGGTATTGAGAATACTCCTGACGGTATGCAGAGTCAGGTGCTGCTGGCGGCGGACAGGATTGCGATGATTAATCCTGCGAATGGCAACACAAGGCCGATGTTTGTTGGTCAGGGCGATCAGATATTCATGAACGAAGTGTTCCTGAAATATCTGACGGCTCCCACCATTACCAGCGGCGGTAATCCTCCGGCATTTTCCCTGACACCGGACGGGCGGCTGACGGCGAAAAATGCCGATATCAGCGGTAACGTGAATGCGAACTCCGGGTCGCTCAACAACGTCACGATTAACGAGAACTGCCGGGTTCTGGGAAAACTGTCCGCGAACCAGATTGAAGGCGATCTCGTTAAAACAGTGGGCAAAGCTTTCCCCCGGGACTCCCGTGCACCGGAACGGTGGCCATCAGGGACCATTACCGTCAGGATTTATGACGATCAGCCGTTTGACCGGCAGATTGTTATTCCGGCGGTGGCATTCAGCGGCGCTAAACATGAGAGAGAGCATACTGATATTTACTCCTCATGCCGTCTGATAGTGCGGAAAAACGGTGCTGAAATTTATAACCGTACCGCGCTGGATAATACGCTGATTTACAGTGGCGTTATTGATATGCCTGCCGGTCACGGTCACATGACGCTGGAGTTTTCGGTGTCAGCATGGCTGGTAAATGACTGGTATCCCACAGCAAGTATCAGCGATTTGCTGGTTGTGGTGATGAAGAAAGCCACCGCAGGCATCAGTATCAGCTGAATTTTATAACCCCAATACGGGCGTCAGAAATGACGCCTTTTTTATTGCAGAAAAGCGAGAGGTAATTATGCGTAAATTATGTGCTGTTATTCTGTCCGCAGTAGTCTGGCTGGTTGCCGCTGGTACGCCAGCGAGCGCAGCAGAGCATCAGTCCACACTAAGCGCCGGGTATCTTCAGACCCATACTGATATGCCAGGCAGTGATGACCTGAAGGGCATTAACGTGAAATACCGTTATGAATTTACGGACACGCTGGGGCTGGTGACGTCATTCAGTTATGCCAATGCCAAAGATGAGCAAAAAACGCATTACAGCGATACCCGCTGGCATGAAGATTCAGTGCGTAACCGCTGGTTCAGCATGATGGCGGGGCCATCTGTACGCGTGAATGAATGGTTCAGTGCTTATGCGATGGCGGGTATGGCTTACAGCCGTGTGTCGACCTTCTCCGGGGATTATCTCTGCGTAACTGACAACAAGGGGAAAACGCACGATGTGCTGACCGGAAGTGATGACGGTCGCCACAGCAACACGTCTCTGGCGTGGGGGGCTGGCGTGCAGTTTAACCCGACCGAATCCGTGGCCATTGACCTTGCTTATGAAGGTTCCGGCAGTGGTGACTGGCGCACTGACGGTTTCATCGTGGGTGTCGGTTATAAATTCTGATTAGCCAGGTAACACAGTGTTATGACAGCCCGCCGGTTCAGGCGGGCTTTTTTGTGGAGTGGATATGGCAGCAGTAAAAATCTCAGGTGTGCTGAAAGATGGTGCGGGAAAACCAATACAGAACTGCACTATTCAACTGAAGGCAAAGCGTAACAGCACCACGGTACTGGTGAACACGGTGGCCTCTGAAAATCCTGATGAAGCCGGGCGTTACAGTATGGACGTTGAGTATGGTCAGTACAGCGTCATCCTGTGGATTGAGGGTTCTCAGCCATCACATGTTGGGACCATTACCGTCTATGAAGGTTCCTGTCCGGGGACGCTGAATGATTTTCTCGGTGCCATGACGGAAGATGATGTCATGCCGGAGGCATTGCGCCGTTTTCAGGAAATGGTGGAAGAAGCGGCACGCAACGCCGAAGCCGCCTCTCAGAGCGCAGCGGCGGCAAAGAAATCCGAAACTGCAGCGGCATCATCGAAGAACGCGGCGAAAACCTCAGAAACGAATGCAGCTAACAGCGCACAGGCGGCAGCGACCTCACAGACTACATCGGCAAACTCCGCGACAGCAGCCAAAAAATCAGAAACCAACGCGAAAAACAGCGAGACAGCCGCAAAGACGAGCGAAACCAACGCAAAGTCCAGCCAGACGGCAGCGAAGACCAGCGAAACGAATGCCAAAGCCAGCGAAACTGCGGCGAAAAGCAGTCAGGATGCAGCAGCCGAAAGCGAGAGTGCTGCAGCTGGTTCTGCAAGCGCGGCTGCTGCTTCTGCCACTGCATCAGCTAACAGTCAAAAAGCAGCAAAAACCAGTGAAACCAACGCAAAGGTGAGCGAAACAGCGGCTGCGAACTCAGCGAAAGCATCGGCAGCAAGCCAGACGGCAGCTAAAGCAAGCGAAGATGCAGCCAGAGAGTACGCAAGCCAGGCTGCGGAGCCGTATAAATATGTCTTACAGCCGCTGCCTGATGTGTGGATACCATTTAACGATTCGCTGGATATGATTACGGGCTTTTCGCCGTCATATAAAAAGATTGTTATTGGTGATGATGAAATAACGATGCCTGGCGACAAGGTTGTTAAGTTTAAACGCGCATCGAAAGCAACCTATATTAATAAATCTGGTGTGCTGACAGAGGCTGCCATTGACGAGCCACGGTTTGAACGTGATGGCCTGCTTATTGAGGGGCAAAGAACGAACTACATGCTCAATTCGGAAAGCCCTGCCAGTTGGGGGCGATCGTCAAATATGGATGTTCCCGAAACCGGGACGGATAGTTTTGGTTTTACCTATGGAAAGTTTGTCTGTAACGATTCTCTGATTGGGCAAACCTCAGCCATTAATATGGCATCAATTGCTGCAACAAAGTCAGTTGATGTCTCAGGCGATAATAAATACGTGACAACCTCATGTCGTTTTAAAACAGAACTGCAGGTAAGGTTGCGTATCCGATTTGATAAATATGACGGTAGCGCAACAACTTTTCTTGGTGATGCGTATATTGATACACAAACGCTTGAAATTAATATGACAGGCGGCGCTGCCTCAAGGATTACAGCGAGAGTCAGAAAGGACGAAGTTACCGGATGGATTTTTGCAGAGGCAACAATTCAGGCAATTGATGGGGAGTTAAAAATAGGTTCTCAGATACAGTATTCTCCTAAGCAGGGCGGGGCAACCGTATCTGGTGACTATATTTATCTGGCCACCCCACAAGTAGAAAATGGGCCTTGTGTATCATCTTTTATTATATCAGGAACGACGGCGGCGACCCGCGCAAGCGATATAGTCACAGTTCCCATTAAGAATAATCTTTATAATCTTCCTTTTACGGTTCTTTGTGAGGTACATAAGAACTGGTATAAAACGCCAAATGCAGCACCGCGTGTTTTTGATACCGGCGGTCATCAAACCGGAGCGGCTATTATTCTTGGCTTCGGTTCTTCAGCAGATTACGACGGATTTCCTTATTGCGATATTGGTGGGTCTAACAGACGGATAAACGAAAATGCATCACTTGAAAAAATGGTTATGGGGATGCGTGTAAAGTCTGATCAGTCTACATGCGCAGTAAGTAACGGGCGTATATCCAGCGAAACAAAAACCACATGGTCCTGTATTCAGAACACCGCAATTATCCGTATTGGAGGCCAGACTACAGCCGGGTTACGTCATTTATTTGGTCATGTAAGGAATTTCAGAATATGGCACAAGGCATTGACTGATGCTCAGGTGGGGGAGTCAATCTAATGAAAGATTTAACACTCAAATTTCCCGACAGGGCCGACTTTTCGGCCTTTATGGAGAGCATTGGCTATTATGATGACGAGTTGATGCAGGATGATATTCTTATTGACGTGATAGGTAACGTGTACAAAGAAACCGGAGAACTGACTGAAGATGGCGAACCGGTATGTGTTAAGGAAGACGGATATTTTGTAAACGTGCGCATCATTAATGATTCGCAAATATCGTCATTATTCGATGAATACGTGGTTGCTGTTGAGCATCAACTTCGTGGCTGGATGTGAGGAAGAAAAATGGCTACATCGACAGTAATTCCTGATGACATCAAAACGCTAAAATCCGACGTTAGCAAATTAAAAAACGATCAAGGAAGCTACGCAACAAAATTATATGTAGACAGCAAAGATGAAATCGTTGGTGACTGGTCTGCTTCATGGTATCAGCAGGTATTGCCAACTAGCGGAGCTATATTTGGGAGAAAACTCCGCTCAACTCACAGGACGGCAGGTGTTGAGGATGCGTATTGCGAACTATACCTCAAAAAATGGATAGACAGTCCAGGTAACGCAATGGCGCGCCTTAACCTGAACGATAACGGGACAAACATTTGCTGGGACTTTACCAACCTTTATGGCGGTACGATGATTTTTCCCGGTGACAGCGGATACCTCAAAATGGGTAACTGCCTTATGTCATACAGCAAGCGTGGAAGTAACGCGCTTATTAAATTTGATTACACCGACACATTACAGATCAAATATGCCAATCATGGGTCAACCATGACATTAAACACACAGGGAACCGCTTATGCTGGTGTTACTGCTCAATTGTGGGGCAACTCCAGCCGTCCTGTTGTTTATGAAGTCGGTGTTGATGGTGGCGCTTATATGTTCTATGCGCAAAAAAATACCGATAACACCTATATGTTAAGCGTTAATGGTGCATGTCATGCCACCGCATTTAACCAGCATTCCGACCGGGATCTGAAAGACAACATTCAGGTGATCGATAATGCAACCGACCGCATCCGTAAAATGAACGGCTATACATACACGCTTAAAGAAAACGGTATGCCCTATGCTGGTGTCATTGCACAGGAAGCTCTGGAAGCAATCCCAGAAGTTGTAGGTTCCGCAATGAAATATCAGGACGGTGCAAGCGGATCGGAAGGTGAAGAAGGTGAACGTTATTACACAGTAGATTATTCTGGTGTTACTGGCTTGCTTGTTCAGGTAGCCAGAGAGTCAGACGACAGAATAACAGCACTGGAAGAAGAAAACGCAGAATTAAGACAAAGATTATCTGCAATTGAGGCGGCGCTTGCGTCTAAATAATATCAAGGGGCCGAGCGCCCCGTTTTATTGGGTAGGATGAAAATGGATATAACACCTTTCCTTCATGCGCTTTGTGCTGTGGCTGCGCAGCTA
>ENA-ORNG01000910-ORNG01000910.1-human-gut-metagenome-genome-assembly--contig:-NODE-910-length-23502-cov-3.312236_pt1 | contig 23502 bp, 19 predicted proteins | sample MGYA00242113_ERZ509018 | MGnify/ENA primary metagenome ERZ509018 (study PRJEB26280, sample SAMEA2338711) | human gut metagenome | biome: human gut; feature: human-associated habitat; material: faeces... | reverse complement strand
CAGCGGCATCACCTACTCCGAGCTCAAAGAAATGGACTTGAGAGAGTACCGGGAAGCCGTCGAGGCCCGCTTGCTGTGGCAAGGAGAATGGAACCCCAACAGAAAGAAATAGCCGTCCCTTCGGGGGCGGCTATTTCGGCATTTAAGGAGGTGAAAACTTGGCAGACGCAAGAGACCTCACCTATGGCGTAGGCTTCCAAGCGTCGGACGCCTTGAACGCCATCGAACAGATGGAAAGCGGCCTCGGCGACGTCGATGAGGCCGTAGCCCGTGGTCAGCGATGCCAGCGCCCGCCCCTCGTATACGGGCACGGGGCTGGGGCTGGCCATTGTCCACTCTATAGCACTGGCAATGGGCGGTACGGTTAATTGTGACACCAGCGAACTGGGTGGTGCCCGCTTCTCGTTCAGCTGGCCGTTATGGCATAACATCCCGCAATTTACCTCTGCCTGACACTATGCGCACGGTGGTCAAGTCACCACCATTGTGCTATAAAATAAGGATGTTGTAACTAAAGTGGTTAATATTATGGCGCGTTACGATCTCGTAGACCGACTCAACACTACTTTTCGCCAGATGGAACAAGAGCTGGCTGCATTTGCCGCTCATCTTGAGCAACACAAGCTATTGGTTGCCCGCGTGTTCTCTTTGCCGGAGGTAAAAAAAGAGGATGAGCATAATCCGCTTAATCGTATTGAGGTAAAACAACATCTCGGCAACGACGCGCAATCGCTGGCGTTGCGTCATTTTCGCCATTTATTTATTCAACAACAGTCCGAAAATCGCAGCAGCAAGGCCGCTGTCCGTCTGCCTGGCGTGTTGTGTTACCAGGTCGATAACTTTTCGCAAGCAGCGTTAGTCAGTCATATTCAGCACATCAATAAACTCAAGACCACGTTCGAGCATATCGTCACGGTTGAATCAGAACTCCCCTCCGCGGCACGTTTTGAATGGGTGCATCGTCATTTGCCGGGGCTGATTACACTTAATGCTTACCGCACGCTCACCGTTCTGCACGACCCCGCCACTTTACGTTTTGGCTGGGCTAATAAACATATCATTAAAAATTTGCATCGTGATGAAGTCCTGGCACAGCTGGAAAAAAGCCTGAAATCACCACGCAGTGTCGCACCGTGGACGCGCGAGGAGTGGCAAAGAAAACTGGAGCGAGAATATCAGGATATCGCTGCCCTGCCAAAGAACGCGAAGTTAAAAATCAAACGTCCGGTGAAGGTGCAGCCGATTGCCCGCGTCTGGTACAAAGGAGATCAAAAACAAGTACAACACGCCTGCCCTACGCCGCTGATTGCACTGATTAATAGGGATAATGGCGCGGGCGTGCCGGACGTTGGTGAGTTGTTAAATTACGATGCCGACAATGTGCAGCACCGTTATAAACCACAGGCGCAGCCGCTTCGTTTAATCATTCCACGGCTGCACCTGTATGTTGCAGATTAACCCCCGGCTTTCATACTGCCGACCATCTGTTCTGGCCGTACCCAGCGGTCAAACTCGGCTTCGCTAAGATACCCCAGCGCAAGGGCCGCAGCTTTTAAGGTCAGCCCTTCTTTATGCGCTTTTTTGGCGATCTCGGCGGCTTTGTCATAACCAATGTGGGTGTTAAGCGCAGTCACCAGCATCAGCGATTCATTGAGTAATTGATTGATTCGCTCACGATTCGGTTCAATGCCCACTGCGCAGTGTTTGTTGAAACTTTCCATGCCATCTGCCAGCAAGCGCACCGATTGCAGGAAATTATGGATCACCATCGGACGGAAGACGTTCAGTTCAAAGTTACCGGAAGCGCCACCCATGTTGATCGCCACATCGTTCCCCATCACCTGACAGCAGAGCATGGTTAATGCTTCACACTGCGTCGGGTTCACTTTCCCCGGCATGATTGAGCTACCCGGCTCATTTTCCGGGATTGAGATTTCACCAATTCCGCAGCGCGGGCCAGAGGCCAGCCAGCGGACATCATTGGCAATTTTCATCAGTGACGCAGCCAACCCTTTCAATGCACCGTGCGCCTGAACCAGGGCATCACAGGTCGCCAGCGCTTCAAATTTGTTCGGCGCGGTAACAAACGGTGCACAGGTAATGACTGCCAGTTCATCTGCTACGCGACGCGCATATTCCGGATGGGTATTTAGTCCAGTACCCACCGCTGTACCGCCCAGAGCCAGTTCCGCTACGTGAGGCAGGCTGTATTCGATATGTTTGAGATTATGCTCCAGCATCGCTACCCAGCCGGAAATCTCCTGCCCCAGCGTTAACGGCGTCGCGTCCTGCAAGTGGGTACGACCGATTTTGACGATATCAGCAAATGCGCGGGATTTTTCACTCAGCGTCTGGGTCAGGGTTTTAAGTTGTGGAATGAGTTGCTTGCGCAGCGCCAGTAGTGCCGCAACGTGCATCGCCGTCGGAAAGACATCGTTGGAACTTTGGCTTTTGTTCACGTCGTCGTTAGGGTGAACTTTACGTTCCATCCCGCGCACGCCACCGAGTAATTCACTGGCCCGGTTAGCCAGCACTTCGTTCATGTTCATGTTACTTTGCGTGCCGGAGCCGGTCTGCCAGATAGCCAGCGGGAATTCGTCGTCATGCTGTCCTGCCAGTACTTCATCCGCCGCCTGCCGAATGGCGCTCGCTTTCTCTTCAGACAACAAGCCTAAATCTTCATTAACTTTTGCCGCTGCGCGCTTGGTTAGCGCCAGCGCATGAATCAGTGAGGTGGGCATTTTCTCCGTCGAAATGCGGAAATGCTCCAGCGAGCGCTGAGTTTGTGCGCCCCACAGCTTATCTGCCGGGACATCAATCGCTCCCATCGAATCTTTTTCGCTGCGTACTGTATTCATGGCCTGCTCCTCACCTGATTAATTTTTTCTTTCTGTTTTGCTTTCGTTAAGCAACTTTTAGCTCACTCATTATTTACCATTTGATAACAAACGTTTGGTCTTTCGTGCCATGTAAAAAAACCGCCCCGAAGGGCGGCTCTGTTTATTTCACACAGCGGGTGCATTGTGTGAGTTGTATCTGCTGGAAGAAGTCATTTCCTTTATCATCCACAAGGATAAACGCCGGGAAATCTTCCACTTCAATTTTCCAGATGGCTTCCATTCCTAGTTCCGGATATTCAACACATTCCAGGCTCTTAATACTTCCCTGCGCCAATACAGCTGCCGGACCACCGATACTGCCGAGGTAGAAGCCGCCGTGTTTTTTACAGGCATCCGTCACCTGCTGGCTGCGGTTGCCTTTCGCCAGCATGATCATACTTCCGCCCTGCGCTTGCAGTTGATCGACATAAGAATCCATCCGTCCGGCGGTCGTTGGGCCAAGAGAACCGGAGGCATAACCTTCCGGCGTTTTGGCCGGACCCGCGTAGTAAATCGGATGATCTTTAATATACTGCGGCAGCCCTTCACCGTTATCCATCCGCTCTTTCAGTTTGGCGTGAGCAATATCACGACCGACGATAATCGTGCCGTTAAGCGATAAGCGTGTAGAAACGGGATACTGCGACAACTGTGCGAGGATCTCTTTCATCGGACGGTTGAGGTCAACGCGCACCGCTTCGCCTTCTCCTGCTTTGCGCAGCTCTTCCGGGATATATTTGCCTGGATTATGTTCCAGTTTTTCGATCCAAATCCCCTGACGGTTGATCTTCGCTTTGATATTACGGTCAGCAGAACAGGAGACGCCCATACCGACCGGGCAGGATGCGCCGTGACGTGGCAGGCGAATCACGCGGATGTCATGAGCGAAGTATTTACCACCAAACTGCGCACCCAGACCAAGATTTTGCGCTTCGATCAGCAATTCTTTTTCCAGTTCCACATCGCGGAACGCCTGACCGTGCTCATTCCCTTCCGTTGGCAGTTCATCATAGTATTTAGCGGAAGCCAGTTTCACCGTTTTAAGATTCGTTTCTGCAGAAGTTCCACCAATAACGAACGCAATATGATATGGAGGACAGGCCGCCGTACCCAGCGTGCGCATCTTCTCAACCAGATAATTTTTCAGTTTTCCCGGCGTCAGTAACGCTTTGGTTTCCTGATAGAGATACGTCTTGTTTGCCGAACCGCCACCTTTGGCGATACAGAGGAATTTGTACTCGTCGCCATCAACGGCATAAAGATCGATCTGCGCTGGCAAGTTGGTGCCGGTATTCACCTCTTTATACATATCCAGCGGCGCGTTTTGCGAGTAGCGCAGATTATCCTCGATATAAGTGTTATAGACACCGCGCGCCAGCGCCGCTTCATCACCGCCACCGGTCCATACACGCTGCCCTTTTTTACCAACAATAATCGCGGTGCCGGTATCCTGACAGGTTGGCAGAACGCCTTTTGCCGCGATGTCGGAGTTACGCAGGAATTGCAGCGCCACATATTTATCATTTTCGCTGGCCTCCGGGTCACGCAGAATGTCGGCCACCTGTTGTTGGTGAGCCGGACGCAGCATAAATGACGCATCATGAAACGCCTGACGCGCCAACAGAGTTAACGCTTCGGGTGCGACTTTCAAAATCTCCTGCCCTTCAAATTCAGATACGCTAACGTGTTCGCTGGTTAGCAGGTAATACTCAGTATCATCTTTTTTGAGTGGAAAAGGAGCCTGATAATGAAAGGGTTTGTTTGACATTGTTCTCTCACTTACTGCCTGGTTTGGTTATGCTCTGGGCGGGTGTTCCGTTGCCCTGTTAAAAGCGAGTAACAATATCCTACACACTTTTTTAACAAAAACTGAGACTAGTACGACTTTTTGCGGCTCCAGGTTACTTCCCGTAGGATTCTTGCTTTAATAGCGGGATTAATTTCCACATTAAAACAGGGATTGATCATGCAAAAACTCATTAACTCAGTGCAAAACTATGCCTGGGGCAGCAAAACGGCGTTGACTGAACTTTATGGTATGGAAAATCCGTCCAGCCAGCCGATGGCCGAGTTGTGGATGGGCGCGCATCCAAAGAGCAGTTCACGTGTGCACGATGCCGCAGGAGATATCGTTTCACTGCGTGATGTGATTGAGAGTGATAAAGCGACTCTTTTGGGAGATGCCGTTGCCAAACGCTTTGGCGAGTTGCCTTTCCTGTTCAAAGTATTATGCGCAGCCCAGCCGCTCTCCATTCAGGTTCATCCAAACAAACGCAATTCTGAAATCGGTTTTGCCAAAGAAAATGCTGCAGGTATTCCGATGGATGCCGCTGAGCGTAACTATAAAGATCCTAATCACAAGCCTGAGTTGGTTTTTGCGCTGACGCCTTTCCTTGCGATGAACGCGTTTCGTGAGTTTTCCGAGATTGTCTCCCTGCTCCAGCCAGTCGCAGGTGCACATCCGGCGATTGCTCACTTTTTACAACAGCCTGATGCCGAACGTTTAAGCGAACTGTTCGCCAGCCTGTTGAATATGCAGGGTGAAGAAAAATCCCGCGCGCTAGCGATTTTAAAATCGGCCCTCGACAGCCAGCAGGGTGAACCATGGCAAACGATTCGTTTAATTTCTGAATTTTACCCGGAAGACAGCGGCCTGTTCTCCCCGCTGTTGCTGAATGTGGTGAAATTGAATCCTGGCGAAGCGATGTTCCTGTTCGCTGAAACACCGCACGCTTACCTGCAAGGCGTGGCGCTGGAAGTGATGGCGAACTCCGATAACGTGCTGCGTGCAGGTCTGACGCCTAAATACATTGATATTCCGGAACTGGTTGCCAACGTGAAGTTCGAAGCCAAACCGGCTAACCAGTTGTTGACCCAGCCGGTGAAACAAGGTGCAGAACTGGACTTCCCGATTCCTGTGGATGATTTTGCCTTCTCGTTGCATGACCTTAGTGATAAAGAAACCACCATCAGCCAGCAGAGTGCCGCCATTTTGTTCTGCGTCGAAGGCGATGCAACGCTGTGTAAAGGTTCTCAGCAGTTACAGCTTAAACCGGGTGAATCAGCGTTTATTGCCGCCAACGAATCACCGGTGACTGTCAAAGGCCACGGCCGTTTAGCGCGTGTTTACAACAAGCTGTAAGAGCTTACTGAAAAAATTAACATCTCTTGCTAAGCTTATTAAAGGCTTATAACACCTTCAGGCGGCCAGTCCGCCTGATTTCATTTTATGGATAATCATTATGAATAAATCGCTGGTAGCGGTAGGCGTCATTGTTGCGCTAGGCGTAGTCTGGACAGGCGGCGCATGGTATACAGGCAAGAAGATTGAAACCCATCTCGAAGACATGGTCGCGCAGGCGAACGCGCAACTCAAACTGACAGCTCCTGAATCCAACCTGGAAGTCAGTTATCAAAACTATCATCGCGGCGTATTCAGCAGCCAGTTGCAACTGTTGGTGAAACCCATTGCCGGAAAAGTAAATCCGTGGATTAAAAGCGGTCAGAGCGTCATCTTCAACGAATCGGTTGATCATGGTCCCTTCCCGCTTGCCCAGCTTAAAAAACTGAACCTGATCCCGTCGATGGCATCAATTCAAACCACGCTGGTTAATAACGAAGTAAGCAAACCACTGTTTGATATGGCAAAAGGTGAAACGCCTTTTGAGATTAACTCCCGCATTGGTTACAGCGGAGATTCCAGTTCCGACATTTCGCTCAAGCCACTGAATTACGAGCAAAAGGATGAAAAAGTCGCCTTTAGCGGCGGCGAGTTCCAGTTAAATGCAGACAGAGACGGCAAAGCTATCTCCCTTTCCGGGGAGGCGCAAAGTGGTCGGATAGACGCGGTTAACGAATACAACCAGAAAGTGCAGTTAACCTTTAATAATCTGAAAACCGACGGTTCCAGCACGCTGGCAAGTTTTGGTGAGCGCGTAGGAAACCAAAAACTGTCGCTGGAAAAAATGACCATTTCAGTGGAGGGCAAAGAACTGGCACTGCTGGAAGGCATGGAGATCAGCGGTAAATCGGATCTGGTCAATGACGGTAAAACGATCAATAGCCAACTGGATTACTCGCTAAACAGCCTGAAGGTACAGAATCAGGATTTGGGCAGTGGCAAGCTGACTTTAAAAGTCGGCCAAATTGATGGCGAAGCCTGGCATCAGTTTAGCCAGCAATATAACGCGCAAACTCAGGCGCTGCTGGCACAGCCAGAAATTGCCAACAATCCCGAACTTTATCAGGAGAAAGTGACGGAAGCCTTCTTTAGCGCTCTGCCGCTGATGCTGAAAGGCGATCCGGTGATTACTATCGCGCCGCTAAGCTGGAAAAACAGTCAGGGTGAAAGTGCGCTGAATCTGTCGCTGTTCCTGAAAGATCCGGCAACGACTAAAGAAGCGCCGCAAACGCTGGCGCAGGAAGTGGACCGGTCGGTTAAATCTCTGGATGCGAAACTGACCATTCCGGTGGATATGGCAACTGAGTTGATGACTCAGGTAGCGAAGCTGGAAGGTTATCAGGAAGATCAAGCGAAAAAACTGGCGAAACAGCAAGTTGAAGGTGCATCAGCAATGGGGCAGATGTTCCGTCTGACCACCTTGCAGGACAATACCATCACCACCAGCCTGCAATATGCTAACGGTCAGATAACGTTAAACGGGCAGAAAATGCCACTGGAAGTTTTCGTGGGTATGTTTGCGATGCCGACATTAAACGTTCCGGCTGTACCCGCTATTCCGCAGCAGTAATTCACAGCCAAAACGCCGGAGATTTTTCTCTCCGGCGTTTTTTCTTACTTCAGCATAAAGTCATACTGAATACTCATTTTCACATCCCAGTAATTCAGGCGATCGCCCAGCGTACTGCCATCGCGCTTTTCCCGCCCTTTATCGGCAGCAAGAAAGAAATTCATCCCTTGTAACGGCCCTTCGCTGACCCGATAGTTCATACCCCCTAAGATACCCGCGCCTTCAATCCGCACATCTCGTTTACTGGATTCATAGCCGCGGGTCACAATCGGTGCAAATGTCAGCGTAAATTGCGGAGTTAAACGATAGTTGACGCCCAATTGCCAGGACTGCATTCCTTCACGGTTACGATCAAGACTTAATGAAAAGGGATAGCCAATGTCGGTATCCACCACTGCCAAATACGCTTCCCCACGGCGCATTCCAGGTCAATTGTCCACTAACCAACGCCGTTTCATTGGGCTGGCTGGTATTACGACTTAAACCTTCAAGTTGCGCGTAAAAGCCGAGCAACTCCCCTTTCAACGTATAATTCGGGTCAAGCGGTATGCTTTTCTCGAGAATACTTTGTATCTGATTGGAAACATCTTTCTGTACCGATGCCCCCAGAGAATAGCGACTGGTATCATCATGCCAACTGGCGGCTAAAAAAGAACGTGCGCGATGTTTATCGTATTTTCCCGTCTGGCTGTTATACACCCCTTCATCACGAATACCGGTTGTTGAATCGGTCCATAAAAATACTCGTGAACGCCACATTCCCCACAGGTCAATATTTGGCGTTAAAGCCCAATAACCTAATGCTCCTTCAGAAACTGTCGGTAATGTACGTTGCGAACTGCCAGCCATTAACGGAATACGATAAGGTAAGCTACCATAACTATAATCCGTCCCGAAGCGACCTAATTTAAGCAGACTACTTTCACTGGGTTTTATTTTTACTGCCCCCAGGGCAAAGCCAAAACTTTTATCACCATCAAGATACCACCGGGTACTCATATCAGCACGAGCGCCTAATTTATAAACATAATACGCCCCGCCTTCAACGCCAATAATATTGGAATAATAACCACTATTGAAATCGAGCAATCCTCCCTGTACCCATGCGTAAATATCTCTTCCCGTGCCAGCACTGGGCTTATCAGCCCTGCGTAATTCGTTTTTCAGTCTGATGCGTAGTCCCGCTTCATCGTCAGCCAGTTGTGCCGCGTAAGCAGAGGTAAGGCCAGAGGCAGCCGTCAGGCAAATAACGGCCATGGCCACTATTTTTCTCATAGTTGCACCTTTGATGTTCTGATTATTTTTATTGAATATTAACTAGTGATATCGTTGATTAATTGCTGCTGCACTTTTTTACGATTATCAATTTCAACAACGATTTCTTTGAATTTTTTATCCGTGAGCGGATAAAACCAGATAATGACGAATGCCAGTAGCATAAATCCGCAAGGTACTAAGGCAATTGATGTGCGGATGCCCATAATAACTTCCGGCGTTTGCGCCTGATTGGCGATATATCCGCTTAATCCCAAAATAAAGGCAGGAATTGAACCTCCGATTGCCTGACCGCATTTACGGGTAAATGAGAATAGTGAATAGGTGAGCCCTTCAATTCGCACGCCGGTCAGGTATTCACCGTATTCTACGGTATCAGCTTCCAGTGCCCACATCACGGTCATGGTAACGCCCTGGCCAATTGATGCGATGGCCAACGCAACCAACGCCACCGGCAGTGACCAGACGGAAACCCAGAAGAACAGCAGATAACCGCAGGTTCCCAGCAAAGCGCCAATCAGGAAGGTATTCTTTTTACCGATCCTCGCGACCATCCCCGGCACCAGCGGTGCCGATGCCACAGTACCGACCAGGTTTTGCACCAGTACCAGCACAGTGAACAGCCCGGTATCATTTAACACATAGCGCACGTAGAACAACGACGAGGCGCTGACCGCGAAGGTCGAAATCAGCACACACAGCGCACCGATGCACAACATAAACAGCGGGCGATTCCGTTTCAGGGTTTGCAGACTGATCTTCAATGACGGCTGCGCCACGATACGTACCACATTCTCACGCGTCGATTTGAAGCAGATGAAGTAAAGCACCATTCCGGCAATCGCCAGCACAATTGTCCAGAAATGATATACCGACACCATCTCTTCCGGGCTGGAGTTCTTAATGCTCGGTCCTATCAGAAATGCCAGGCAGACAAAGGTCAATGAAGCGGCAATCCCGCGAGCCGCGCCCAGACGGGCGCGGGATTGTGGTTGTTGGGTCATCGCGGTAGCAAGTGAACCATAAGGAATATTCACCAGGCTGTAGCAAAGCCCGAGTCCCATGTAGGTCAAATATGCATACACAACTTTGCTGCTATGGCTCCAGTCGGTCGGCACCCAGAATACCAGCACGCTGAAGATCATTAACGGCGCAGTACCGAAGAGTAAAAACGGGCGGAATTTTCCCCATCGGGTATTCACACTGTCCACCACTCATCCGGCAAAGACATCGGCGAAGGCATCGAATACCCGCACCAGTAACAGCATGGTGCCCGCCGCAGCGGCACCGACGCCAGCGACGTCGGTGTAGTAACTCAACAGGAAGAGCGCCCCCATTGCGAAGGCGAAGTTATTGGCGACGTCACCGAGGCTGTAGCCGACGATGGTGCGCCAGGAGAGTTGTTGATTCATTGTTTGCCTCCCTGCTGCGGTTTTTCACCGAAGTTCATGCCGGTCCAGCGTTTTTGCAGCAGAAAAGCCGCCGACTTCGGTTTGCGGTCGCGGGTGAAGATCCCTTTCTTGTTACCGCCAACGCGCAATATGCCTTGCGAGGTCGCAAAATCGGCGAAATTCCATACCTGCTCACCGACGACAGCGCTGACGCGATCAAAGACGCGGTGATACATATCCAGCCATGCACACTGATACTCTTCACTCCACATGTCGGTGTACATTGAGTGCAGGCCGGCTAACGTATCCACACCGTATTCGGTGATGATAATCGGCTGATGCAGTTTCTCCTGCCAGGCCAGAAGTTCTTTTTCCAGAACCTTCTCTGCCGTTTCCAAATCGCCGCTTTGGACATACCAACCGTAATAACGGTTCAGGCACAGCACATCAAAGAGATCGCTGATGGTATCGGTGTGAGCGTCGCAGAACATTACATTGACACAGGTGATCGGACGCGTCGGGTCGAGTTTACGCGTTGCTTCCGCCAGTGGCGCAAAATATTCCCGTGCACCTTGCGGACGGGTATCCGGTTCGTTGGCAATACTCCACATCACCACGCTTGGGTGGTTTTTGTCACGCGCAATCAGCTCTTTAATCGCCTGTAAGTGCGCCTGCTGGGTTTCCCCGTTGACTGCCTCTTCGCTGTACAGTTCTTTCGGCTTGTTGCCCGCTTCGAAACCAATGCCTAAAGAGAGGTTAAAGCCGACAGCTGCAGTTTCATCAATCACCACGATTCCATGTTCATCTGCCCAGTCGAGCATCTCTTCAGCGTAAGGGTAATGCGAGGTACGGTAGGAGTTGGCCCCAATCCAGTCCATTAGTGCGTGATCGTGCACCATCAGCACGTTATCGAATCCTTTGCCGCGCAAATCCGCATCTTCATGACGACCAAAGCCAGTAAAGTAGAACGGTTTGTGGTTGATCAGGAACTGTTCGCCCTTCACTGCCACTGACCGGATACCGACGCGCAGCAGGTAGATATCACACTCTGTCTGGCTTTTGGCTGTGACGCACAGTTCATAGAGATAACCTTCACCCGGTTGCCAGAGGTGCGGATTCACTACTTGCAAAGTCCCGCTGGTGCCTTGTCCAGTTGCAACCACCTGTTGATCCGCATCACGCAGTTCAACGCTGACATCACCATTTGCCACCACCTGCCAGTCAACAGATGCGTGGTTACAGTCTTGCGCGACATGCGTCACCACGGTGATATCGTCCACCCAGGTATTCGGCGTGGTGTAGAGCATTACGCTGCGATGGATCCCGGCGTAGTTAAAGAAATCATGAAAGTAAGACTGCTTTTTCTTGCCGTTTTCGTCGGTAATCACCATTCCCGGCGGGATAGTCTGCCAGTTCAGTTCGTTGTTCACACAAACAGTGATACGTACACTTTTCCCGGCAATAACATACGGAGTGACATCGGCTTCAAATGGCGTATAGCCGCCCTGATGCTCCATCACTTCCTGATTATTTACCCACACTTTGCCGTAATGAGTGACCGCATCGAAACGCAGTACAATACGCTGGCCCGCCCAACCTTTCGGTATAAAGACTTCGCGCTGATACCAGACGTTGCCCACATAATTACGAATATCTGCATCGGCGAACTGATCGTTAAAACTGCCTGGCACAGCAATTGCCCGGCTTTCTTGTAACGCGCTTTCCCACCAACGCTGATCAATTCCACAGTTTTCGCGATCCAGACTGAATGCCCACAGGCCGTCGAGTTTTTTGATTTCACGGGTTGGGGTTTCTACAGGACGTAACATAAGGGACTCCTCATTAAGATAAAAATACTGGTCAACCTTTAATCTGATTAGTTAACCAATTCTGTGTTGCACACAGTTATCTGTGAGAAACCCATGGAAGAGAAATGGAAATAAAAAGAACTGACACCGCGATCAAAAAACCAAAAACTGCAATACCCACAGCGTGATATTGATCGCATTAATCTTTAAAACAGCGTTGACAGAAGCCACAAAATAAGCAATCGAACGTTCGTTCGAATATATTGGGAACGATGACCCCTCATGATATATTGCTACGATGAATATTTAGGTGGGATTCTCCGATCCCTGGGAGGATGATTTTTGCACAGAGAAATTACGATATGAAACGCGGGCACAGTTGTCACCAGCCCGCGGAAAGAGAGAGAGGATCAGGATGCGGTTAAGATACCGCCAATCATCGCGCGTAAACCCTGAGCAAACGACGCTTCACGCGCCAGGTCTTCCGCTTCGATATCGGCCAGTACACCGTAGGTCAGATCCAGCAGTAAACGTGAAGTCATTGCCGTGTTGATGTCTGGGCTTATCTCGCCTTTTTGCTGGGCATCACGCATCCGCTGGGCAACAAATTCCGTGATCGTCATATGCTTATTTTTAAGCATGGCGGCGACCTGTGGGTTACGCATCCCTTCCGCCATAATTTCGACCACCAGCGCTCGTTGCCCAAAGACTTCATGGGTGAGAGAGACAATAGACTCGACCATATAGTCAACGAAATGAATCCCTTCAATCGGTTCCCGGAAACGGGCCAGCGCCCTCTCCTGGTCCTGTAAGATAATCGCCTGAATCAAGGCTTCTTTGGAGATGAAATGGTGATAGAGCGTCCCGGGACTAATGGCGCAGGATTTACAGATGGCTTTCATCGAGGCACTGTGAAATCCATTTTCTGAAAAAATCTCTCTGGCAGCATTGAGGATCCGGGTCCGTGTCGGTTGTGCTTCAGTCTGCATGTTATCCATCATTAAACCATTATAGTTAGCATGAATAACTAGTTTACCGCGTTGTCAGGTGAGCGCCTATCATTGCTGTTGAATAGTGCGAAGGCACACTCAATTCGTAAGCTTTTTATCCAGATATTGGTTAACCAATAGCCGTGATTTGGCTGCCAGTTGTTTAGCAGAGACGTTGATGAGTTGCACACGCTATCCCGGTAAACAACACATACGGCTGTTTACCGGTTCGTTAGTGTATTAATTGAGCTCCTGTACCCCACCACCGGAGACGGTGAGAATTTGTCCGCTTACCCAGCTGGCTGCAGGCGAGCAAAGGAACAGCGCCGCGTTAGCAATATCTTGCGGTTGGCCCAGACGTCTGATTGGTGTGTGTTGCAACATTTTCTGTTCAATTTCTGGTGTAATAACGGATTTCAGGGCATCGGTTAATATTGCCCCCGGCGCAATGCCATTCACCCGAATATTTTTTTCACCCAGGTCAAACGCCATATTTCTGACCAGATGACTGGCCGCAGCTTTAGATGATGCATAGGAGGTCATGTTTATTTTTTTATTTTCTGCCGCCATAGAAGTAATGGTCAGAATAACACCACCGCCATTTTTTTCCATTTCTGGCGCAACAAGTTGTGACAGATGGAAAAAAGAAAATACATTCAGTTCATAAGCGCGGCGAAAATCTGCCATTGGCATATCAAACGGTTTAGGACCACCGCCACCGGCGTTGTTAACCAGGATATCAACTTTACCCAACTTACTGACGGCAAAGTCTGCCAGTGCAGAGAGTTCCTGTTCGGAAGTAATATCGCAGCGGCAGGCAAATGCCTGACCACCCAGTTGTTGAATTTCATTTACAACATGATTAGCTGCATCGGCGTTAATATCACTGACCACCACAGATGCGCCAGCTGTCGCGAATGTAATGGCGATTTCTTTACCAATACCTGCACCCGCACCTGTAATGATGGCGCATTTTCCGTCGAGTCTCAGGTTGTCAGAATTAAACACATAAACCTCCTGTGAACTTCAGTAAAAATAAAAGGCACCGCCTGTGTGCCACATTTTTTATCATTAACCTTGAGGAAAGGACACTACCAGGTATAGCAGATAAAGAGAGGATTATTTCGCCGCAATGAGCCGGGCGGGAATAATAAGATTGCGTGAATGCGTCTCTTCATGGGTGATTTTTTGCATCATGCGATCCGCAAGTGTGGTACCAAGTTCCCGCGCTGGCGTGCTGGCCCAGGTAACGGGTATATCATCAAGTGTGGTTGGCGTTGCATCGGTAAATGCCGCCAGCGAAACCTGTTGCTCAAAGTAACGATCGACTCCGCTTTCCCCGCTTTGCCTTCCTGCTTTCAGCAAACCAAACCATGCCCCCATCGCAATAGTTTCGTTATAGCAAACCACGGCGCTGATGGTCGGGTTATGACGTAAAAGCGCCGTGATAGCTTCCGCGGCTTGCTTCTGGCTGGAAGTGCACTCCAGCACCCAATCGCTGTGAAACGGCAGGCCAAATTTTAGTAGAGTCGCACAATAGCCCCCCACCCGTTCTGCCCGGGTTAATGAGGAACTTTGCCCTCCCAGCCAGGCGATACGCTGATGCCCATTGCGAATGAGATGCTCCGTCAACAACTGTGCAGCCTGCATGTTGTCCGGGCGAACCGTATCAACGTCATCAAGATAACTGGCACGGGAAGCGAAAATCACCGGGATAGCTTTTTCTTCTGCTATCCGTCGCAGGTCATCGCTGCTTCCTGCAGCCCCGGCAATGACCACACCATCGACACCCTGATTCAGTAATAGTGAAAACCGCTGTGCCAGCTGCTCGCCGTCTTTACCGCCGTGAAGCAAAAAAACCATCCGTCCCTGCGCTTCCAGAGCTTCCGTCAATCCGGCCGTCAATTCGGCGTAAAACGGCGCAGATAAATCACGGACGATCAAACCAATGACGCCGCTTTGCCCGCCGCGCAGCGCCGACGCCTGGCGATTGCGCACAAATCCCAGCTCTTCAATGGCGGCGTTAACGCGTTCTCCTGTGGCGGTAGAGATTCGCCCTTTGCCACTAAGCACCAGCGAAACGGTGCTTACCGACACGCCCGCAGCCAGCGCAACATCATGAATGGTTATTTTTTTGGCGGTAGCCATGCAGATGACCTACTCCCTGATTATGTGACAGATAAAACGTTTTACCTTTTATTTATCTTATACCCGCTATTATCGTTGCGTAATGTGATTTATGCCTCACTAAAATTTGATAAAACGTTTTATCTTCTCGCGCAATTTACTGAATCCAGATTGTTCTCTACGAGGAGTCGTTTTATGACGGCGAAAACAGCACCGAAAGTAACGCTGTGGGAGTTCTTCCAGCAGTTAGGCAAAACCTTCATGTTACCCGTGGCATTATTGTCGTTCTGCGGCATTATGCTCGGCATTGGTAGTTCTCTTAGCAGCCATGATGTCATCACCCTGATCCCGGTCCTGGGCAACCCCGTGTTGCAGGCTATCTTTACCTGGATGAGTAAGATTGGCTCGTTTGCTTTTAGTTTCCTGCCAGTCATGTTCTGTATCGCCATCCCGCTGGGTCTGGCACGCGAAAACAAAGGCGTAGCGGCATTCGCTGGCTTCGTCGGTTATGCGGTAATGAACCTCGCGGTAAACTTCTGGTTGACCAATAAAGGCATTCTGCCAACCACGGACGCCGCGGTTCTGAAAGCCAATAACATTCAGAGCATTCTTGGGATCCAGTCGATCGACACCGGCATCCTCGGTGCGGTGATCGCCGGTATTATAGTCTGGATGCTGCATGAGCGATTCCATAATATCCGCCTGCCAGATGCGCTGGCATTCTTCGGCGGTACGCGCTTCGTACCAATCATCTCCTCGCTGGTGATGGGTCTTGTCGGCCTGGTGATTCCATTAGTCTGGCCGATTTTCGCCATGGGTATTAGCGGCTTAGGCCATATGATCAACAGCGCGGGTGATTTCGGACCGATGCTGTTTGGTACCGGTGAACGTCTGCTGTTGCCGTTTGGTCTGCATCACATTCTGGTGGCATTAATTCGCTTTACCGACGCAGGCGGCACGCAGGAAGTCTGCGGTCAAACCGTCAGCGGTGCACTGACCATCTTCCAGGCGCAATTGAGTTGCCCGACCACTCACGGTTTTTCTGAAAGCGCCACGCGTTTCCTTTCGCAAGGTAAAATGCCCGCGTTTCTCGGCGGTCTGCCAGGTGCAGCGTTAGCTATGTATCACTGTGCGCGCCCGGAAAATCGCCATAAAATTAAAGGTCTGCTGATTTCTGGCCTGATCGCCTGTGTCGTTGGCGGCACGACCGAACCGCTGGAATTCCTGTTCCTGTTCGTAGCGCCAGTTCTGTATGTCATCCACGCGCTGTTAACCGGCCTCGGCTTCACTGTCATGTCTGTGCTCGGCGTCACCATCGGTAATACCGACGGCAATATCATCGACTTTGTGGTATTCGGTATTTTGCATGGTCTGTCAACCAAGTGGTACATGGTGCCAGTAGTGGCGGCAATCTGGTTTGTCGTTTACTACATCATCTTCCGTTTCGCTATCACCCGCTTCAATCTCAAAACCCCGGGGCGCGATAGTGAAGTTGCCAGTTCAATCGAAAAAGCCGTTGCCGGTGCGCCGGGTAAATCAGGTTACAACGTTCCGGCAATCCTCGAAGCCTTAGGCGGTGCCGACAATATTGTCAGTCTCGATAACTGCATTACGCGTCTGCGTTTGTCTGTAAAAGATATGTCGCTTGTTAATGTGCAGGCACTGAAGGACAATCGGGCAATTGGCGTAGTACAACTTAATCAACATAACCTGCAGGTTGTTATCGGGCCACAAGTTCAGTCAGTAAAAGATGAAATGGTCGGTCTGATGCGTACTGTCCAGGCATAAGGATAAGATATGTTCGATTTTTCAAAGGTCGTGGATCGTCATGGCACATGGTGTACGCAGTGGGATTATGTCGCTGACCGTTTCGGCACTGCTGACCTGTTACCGTTCACGATTTCAGACATGGATTTTGCCACTGCCCCCTGCATTATCGAGGCGCTGAATCAGCGCCTGATACACGGCGTGTTTGGCTACAGCCGCTGGAAAAACGATGAGTTTCTCGCGGCTATTGCCCACTGGTTTTCCACCCAGCATTACACCGCCATCGATCCTCAGTCGGTGGTGTATGGCCCTTCTGTTATCTATATGGTTTCAGAACTGATTCGTCAGTGGTCTGAAACAGGTGAAGGCGTGGTGATCCACACACCCGCCTATGACGCATTTTACAAGGCCATTAAAGGTAACCAGCGCACAGTAATGCCCGTTGCTTTAGAGAAGCAGGCTGACGGCTGGTTTTGCGATATGGGCAAGCTGGAAGCCGTGCTGGCGAAACCAGAATGTAAAATTATGCTCCTGTGTAGCCCACAGAATCCTACCGGGAAAGTGTGGACGTGCGATGAGCTGGAGATCATGGCTGACCTGTGCGAGCGTCATGGTGTGCGGGTTATTTCCGATGAAATCCATATGGATATGGTTTGGGGCGAGCAGCCGCATATTCCCTGGAATAATGTGGCGCGCGGAGACTGGGCGTTGCTAACGTCGGGATCAAAAAGTTTCAATATTCCCGCCCTGACCGGTGCTTACGGGATTATAGAAAATAGCAGTAGCCGCGATGCCTATTTATCGGCACTGAAAGGACGTGATGGGCTTTCTTCCCCTTCGGTACTGGCGTTAACTGCTCATATCGCCGCCTATCAGCAAGGCGCGCCATGGCTGGATGCCTTACGCGTCTATCTGAAAGATAACCTGACGTATATCGCAGATAAAATGAACGCTGCGTTTCCTGAACTCAACTGGCAGATCCCGCAATCCACTTATCTGGCCTGGCTTGATCTACGTCCGTTGAATATTGACGACAACGCGTTGCAAAAAGCGCTTATCGAGCAAGAAAAGATCGCGATCATGCCGGGATATACCTACGGTGAAGAAGGTCGTGGTTTTGTCCGACTCAATGCCGGCTGCCCACGTTCGAAACTGGAAAAAGGTGTGGCTGGATTAATTAACGCCATCCGCGCTGTTGGTTAACCCCAATTGCGCAACGTAAAAAATCGTTGCGCAATCGTGGATTTTTACCCTGCTTTGTTTTTATAATGGTGCGCACTTTTATATCCAGAAAAAGAGTGCGACCATGATTGATACCACCCTGCCATTAACTGATATCCATCGCCACCTTGATGGCAACATTCGTCCCCAGACCATTCTTGAACTTGGCCGCCAGTATAATATCTCGCTTCCTGCACAATCCCTGGAAACACTGATTCCCCACGTTCAGGTCATTGCCAACGAACCCGATCTGGTGAGCTTTCTGACTAAACTTGACTGGGGCGTTAAAGTTCTCGCCTCTCTTGATGCCTGCCGCCGCGTGGCATTTGAAAACATTGAAGATGCAGCCCGTAACGGCCTGCACTATGTCGAGCTGCGTTTTTCACCAGGCTACATGGCAATGGCACATCAGCTGCTTGTAGCGGGTGTTGTCGAAGCGGTGATCGATGGCGTACGTGAAGGTTGCCGCACCTTTGGTGTGCAGGCGAAGCTTATCGGTATTATGAGCCGGACCTTCGGCGAAGCCGCCTGTCAGCAAGAGCTGGAGGCCTTTTTAGCCCACCGTGACCAGATTACCGCACTTGATTTAGCCGGTGATGAACTTGGTTTCCCGGGAAGTCTGTTCCTTTCTCATTTCAACCGCGCGCGTGATGCGGGCTGGCATATTACCGTCCATGCAGGCGAAGCTGCCGGACCGGAAAGCATCTGGCAGGCGATTCGTGAACTGGGGGCGGAGCGTATTGGACATGGCGTAAAAGCCATTGAAGATCGGGCGCTGATGGATTTTCTCGCCGAGCAACAAATTGGTATTGAATCCTGTCTGACCTCCAATATTCAGACCAGCACCGTGGCGGATCTGGCTGCACATCCGCTGAAAACGTTCCTTGAGCATGGCATTCGTGCCAGCATTAACACTGACGATCCCGGCGTACAGGGAGTGGATATCATTCACGAATATACCGTTGCCGCGCCAGCTGCTGGGTTATCCCGCGAGCAAATCCGCCAGGCACAGATTAATGGTCTGGAAATGGCTTTCCTCAGCGCAGAGGAAAAACGCGCACTGCGAGAAAAAGTCGCCGCGAAGTAACAAAAATGGATGGTGCTAATTGCACCATCCCCTTTTCACGCAAGGCACAAAGTCGCGCGATGTTTGGCGGATTCGATGCCCAGCTCAATCAACTCCATTACCTGGATTGCCTGACTTGCCGGAACCGGATTTTCACCATCGCCATTTAACGCATCACGAATAGCCGCATAGTAAGCCGGATAATTCCCCGGCACTGTCAACAGCGTTTCTTCGACACGTTCCTCACCTTCCACGCGGGTAAGTACGCCATCGCGCATATCGTAGCCCCAGTCTTCCTGCGGCAGACGCTCGCCATTTTTCAGACGTTCTTCCTGTGGATCGAGGCCATATTTCACATAACTGCCTCGGGATCCATGCACGATATACCGTGCTGACTCGGCTGCTGCCAGCATGGTGCCGTGTAAAATCACTCGCCGCTGCGGATAGGACAAGATAGCGTGGAAATAATCGGTCGACTGCGCTCCGGGCCGTAACTGTGCCAAATCTACCGTCATGCTAACCGGTAAACCAAATAACGTAATGGCCTGATCAAGAAGGTGCGGTGCTAAATCGTACCAGATACCGCTGCCTGGGCCGCCCTGTTCACGCCAACGATCGCGCACCTGCGGGCGGAAGCGGTCAAAATGGGACTCAAAGTAAGCAATTTCACCCAGCACGCCTTCCGCGAGCAAACCTTTTAGCGTCAGGAAATCGCTATCCCAGCGACGGTTATGGAATACAGACAGCACTCGCCCCAGGCTTTTTGCCAGCGCATCCAGCTCTCGCGCTTGTGACAGTGTCACGGTAAAGGGTTTATCAACGACCACATGTTTACCCGCCTCAAGCGCCGCTTTGGCTAACGGAAAATGGGTATCGTTGGGTGTAGGAATGACAATCAGGTCTATGTTGGGATCGTTAAACAGATGCTTCGGCTCAGAGACAACCGTAACCGTTGGCCAGTCAGCTTTTACTTTTGTTTCATCGCTGCTGGAGATTACCGCCAGCTCCAGCCCGGGCGTGCCCGCAATCAGGGGCGCATGGAAGGTTTTGCTCGCATAACCATACCCAATCAACCCAACACGGATGTTGTCGCTCATGTCATTGCCTCTCATTGAAGTATGATGGCTATTTGACACTATCCTTTACCCTCGCTCAACAGTTTAATAACCTGCCAGCAATAAGGGATGTTGTTTAACTTAAGTCAAAAAAATAGCGATTTTTCCAACGACAAAAGCTAAATATTGCAAAAACCTTAGTAAAAATCTTGCTGGAGCTATTATTGCTAAGTAACATTTACCCCCTGAAGTTAATGGATCAATCAACAGAGATGTGGGCTGTAATGAATCGTCTTATTGAATTAACAGGTTGGATCGTTCTTGTCGTTTCAGTCATTCTTCTTGGCGTGGCGAGTCACATTGACAACTATCAGCCACCTGAACAGAGTACTACAGTACAACACAAGTAAGCTCTGCACTTGTTGAGCGACATGCTGCCCGTCCGGGTGCATGTTTTCACTTGTCGGATATTAAACCAGGAATTTATTATCTTGTTCGATGTTGTTGATGATTGTCAGGGATAGTAAAGCGCGTTACTCTTTCCAGAGCAGTTTTTCATCCCTGAATATTTGCCATCAGCACATTCTTATTATTGTAATAACACAAGCGTTCACTTTTGGTGAAATTTTATCATCACTAATAATACCTACCCCTTTGGTATTAATTATTTTATGGACCTTTTATGACTGTTCAGGACTACTTATTAAAATTTCGCAAAATCAGTTCACTCGAAAGTCTGGAAAAACTCTACGACCATCTTAATTACACCCTGACGGACGATCAGGAACTGATCAATATGTATCGTGCTGCCGATCACCGTCGCGCAGAGCTGGTTTCTGGCGGGCGTTTGTTTGACCTCGGCCAGGTACCGAAGTCCGTCTGGCGCTATGTCCAGTAAAGAAAGTAGCGATCGGTTATAAAAGCCTTATAATAACGCCCCTAAAATTAGATTTGTCTGTTTGCGTCGCTATTCTGGAGAACCTATGACCACCACAACACCACAACGTATTGGAGGCTGGTTGCTTGGCCCGTTGGCCTGGCTTTTAGTCGCTCTGTTGAGTACGACGCTGGCGTTGTTGCTGTATACCGCTGCGTTATCTTCTCCGCAAACATTTCAAACGCTCGGCGGACAAGCACTGACGACACAAATCTTATGGGGCGTTTCTTTTATTACCGCTATCGCCATGTGGTATTACACACTGTGGTTGACCATCGCTTTCTTTAAACGTCGGCGTTGTGTTCCTAAACACTATATTATCTGGCTGCTTATTTCCGTATTGCTGGCAGTAAAAGCGTTCGCTTTTTCACCCGTGGAAGATGGCATAGCCGTTCGCCAGTTACTGTTTACTTTGTTGGCAACCGCATTGATCGTCCCCTATTTTAAACGCTCGTCGCGGGTGAAAGCGACGTTTGTGAATCCGTAATAACCTTACAGTTAACCTGTTGTCGCCTGCTCTGGATTAACGGATAATAGGCGGCTTTTTTATTTCAGGCCGAAAAATGACTGACTACCTGTTACTGTTTGTCGGAACTGTACTGGTCAATAACTTTGTACTGGTCAAGTTTCTCGGTCTCTGTCCGTTTATGGGGGTTTCCAAAAAGCTGGAAACCGCGATGGGCATGGGGCTGGCTACAACGTTTGTGATGACGCTGGCGTCTATTTGCGCCTGGCTTATCGATACGTGGATTTTGATCCCACTTAATCTGATTTACCTGCGCACCCTGGCGTTTATTCTGGTGATTGCTGTGGTTGTGCAGTTCACCGAAATGGTGGTGCGCAAAACCAGCCCGGTACTTTACCGTCTGCTGGGGATTTTTTTGCCGCTTATCACCACCAACTGTGCCGTGCTCGGCGTGGCGTTGCTGAATATCAATCTCGGGCACAATTTCTTGCAGTCAGCGCTGTACGGTTTTTCCGCCGCTGTCGGTTTCTCGCTGGTGATGGTGCTCTTCGCCGCCATCCGCGAACGCCTTGCTGTGGCTGATGTCCCGGCACCTTTTCGCGGTAATGCCATTGCGTTAATTACCGCAGGTCTTATGTCTCTGGCCTTTATGGGCTTTAGTGGTTTGGTGAAGTTGTAATGAATGCTATCTGGATTGCCGTTGCCGCCGTGAGCCTGCTGGGCCTGGCGTTTGGCGCCATTCTGGGTTATGCCTCCCGCCGTTTTGCGGTGGAAGACGATCCGGTCGTTGAGAAAATTGACGAAATCTTACCGCAGAGCCAGTGTGGTCAGTGCGGTTATCCCGGCTGTCGCCCCTACGCGGAAGCCATCAGCTGTAACGGTGAAAAAATTAACCGCTGCGCCCCAGGTGGCGAAGCTGTGATGCTAAAAATTGCTGAGTTGCTTAATGTCGAGCCACAGCCGCTGGATGGCGAAGCGCAAGAGCTAACGCCTGCGCGGATGGTGGCGGTTATTGATGAAAATAACTGTATTGGCTGCACTAAATGTATTCAGGCGTGTCCGGTAGACGCCATCGTTGGCGCTACCCGCGCCATGCATACGGTAATGAGTGATCTCTGTACGGGCTGCAATTTATGTGTTGATCCGTGCCCGACGCACTGCATCTCGTTGCAACCGGTTGCAGAAACACCTGACTCCTGGAAATGGGATCTGAACACCATTCCCGTGCGTATCATTCCCGTGGAACACCATGCTTAAGTTATTCTCTGCATTCAGAAAAAATAAAATCTGGGATTTCAACGGCGGCATCCATCCACCGGAGATGAAAACCCAGTCCAACGGTACGCCCCTGCGCCAGGTACCACTGGCGCAGCGTTTTGTCATACCACTGAAACAACATATTGGCGCTGAAGGTGAGTTGTGCGTTAGCGTCGGCGATAAAGTACTGCGCGGCCAGCCGCTTACCCGTGGACGCGGCAAAATGCTGCCGGTTCACGCGCCCACCTCGGGTACCGTTACGGCTATTGCGCCCCACTCTACGGCTCATCCTTCAGCTTTAGCTGAATTAAGCGTGATTATTGATGCCGATGGCGAAGACTGCTGGATCCCGCGCGACGGCTGGGACGATTATCGCTCTCGCAGTCGCGAAGAGTTAATCGAGCGCATTCATCAGTTTGGTGTTGCCGGGCTGGGTGGTGCGGGATTCCCGACAGGCGTTAAATTGCAGGGCGGCGGAGATAAGATTGAAACGTTGATTATCAACGCTGCTGA
>ENA-ORNG01000909-ORNG01000909.1-human-gut-metagenome-genome-assembly--contig:-NODE-909-length-23505-cov-12.263241_pt1 | contig 23505 bp, 25 predicted proteins | sample MGYA00242113_ERZ509018 | MGnify/ENA primary metagenome ERZ509018 (study PRJEB26280, sample SAMEA2338711) | human gut metagenome | biome: human gut; feature: human-associated habitat; material: faeces... | reverse complement strand
GCCCTTCACCGCCTTGGCCGCCACGCCAATGACCTTGGCGGCCCGCCCGGCGGATACCACCGTTGACGCGTCATAGCTGGAGTACACCCCCGGCCGCTCATGCATTGTCTCGCTCAAGTGGTCACTGCTCCCTTCAATCGAAAGTCCAAAAATACCGTGTCGCCCTCTTCCGCCCGGGCCAGGAAATACGCCCGGCACCGGAGCCTTCCCCGCCGCAGGAACAGCCCTGTCTCCCGCTCCCAAGTCAGGGCTTCCCAGTTCAGCTCACCGGGGCGGATGCCGGCGGGCAGCCTTCCCAGCAGCACCTCCGCCGCCGTCTCACAGCCCTGTTCACAGTCCGCGGCCCGCTGTCCCCGGATCTCTATGGAGATCACCGCCTCCATCTGCTTTCCATACAGCTCCCGCGGTGCGCCGGCCCCGGTATCGAAGACCTCGCCCAGATAATTGCAGAATCCCACGGTCCGGCTCTCTGCGGTCTCCACAGCCACCGCTGCCACCGGGCAGCCATACCGCCTGGCCCGCTGGTCCGGGTAGGCGTCCAGCGCCGCCACCCCCTCCGCCGCCAGGGCGGAGACCACTGCATCCCGGATCTGACTCAGCTCCCGCATTCCGCCGCCTCCCGCTCCTGTTCCAGCGCCGCCCAGTAGTGGGACAGCGCGTTACCAATGTAGTAGGGCCTGCAGCTGCGCACCCGGAAGCGCGTGGCCTCCCAGGCCAGGGCTTCCCCCTCCTCCAGGGCCGTCTGCCCCAGATACAGCCACAGCCGCCCATCCACCCAGCCGATGGAGGTAACGTCACTTCGGGCCCGTTCATCCCGCTCCGTCATCGGCTGTAAAAACGCCCGCACGGTCCGCTCTCCGTCCGCCGTGTCCACGGTGACATCCTGTCCATATCGCTCCAGGACCTGCCGAACCCAGTCTGTCATCCTCTCACTCCCCGAAAGCAAAAATCGTCCGGCACCGCAAAGGGTGCCATCAGCCGTTCCGCCGTGCGCCGCAGGCTCTCCGCCAAAGCGCAGCTCTCCGCCGCGCCGCGGATCCGCACGGACACGCTGCCCGCCGTGAAGCCGGACACGCCTTCACCGCCCCGCGCCGCCGCCAGGTCCGCGGCGGCGGTGAAGGCCGCGGCGCAGGGAAACGCCTCGCCGCAGTCCTCCGCCGTCACCCCCGGCCGCAGCCGCCTCTCCCACTGCTGCTCCGCCGCCTGACACAGCGCCTCCAGCAGGGGCTCCTCGTCCTCTCCGGCGCCGGAGAGGACCTTGGCCAGCGTCAGGATGGTCTCCGTGCTCATACCACCAGGACCTTGGAGACCTCCGTGAACAGCTTGGCAAAGCCGGAGATGGAGGTGATGGCCGCCCGCTCCAGCTGGCGGTCGATGAGCTTGTCATACTCCACCGTGACCTCGCTGCCGCAGATCTGCTCCAGGGCGTAGTTCCTGTCCAGGCCGATGAGGATGCCCGCCGGCATGGCGGAGGTCCGCAGAAGCTTTGCCCCCAGGGGCGTGGTCAGGGTGCCGGTGCCCTGGAAGTTCAGCCCCGTCAGGGGATTCTGGAACTCGTCCAGCTTCAGCATGGCCAGCATCACGTCGCTGCCCACCAGCATGGTGTTCATGGTGTAGGGGTCGAACTGGCTCCAGAACTCCAGCAGCGCGTCGTAGGTCAGCGTCCCCTTGGTGCCGGACATGGGCTTGGTGCCGATGGTGTACTGCGCGGCGGCGTTGTCGTTGCCGTCGCCGTCACGCAGCACGGCGATGGCGTCCTCCAGGTGCATCCGGCCGATGTAGGCGCCGATCTGCCGCAGCGTCACGGAGAACAGGTCCAGCCGCTGGAACCGGATGGCCTCGTAGGAGGCCACCAGCATCCGCCCCCGCTTGTGGAGGTGCACCAGGTTCTCCTGGGTGCGGACGGTGGTCTCCGGGATCCGGGCCCCCTCCTCCACCCGGCGGAGCTTTTTGTCCTCCTCGCTGGGCACGGAGGCGATGGACCGGTAGTCCATCCCGTCGAATCTGGTCACCGTGGCGGTGATGGCCGGCAGGATGCTCTCCTCCTCCATCCCCTGCCGCACCACCCGGGAGACGAACTCCGGGAACAGCACGGCGGAGTCGGAGGTGTGGAAGAACTTCTCCACCATGTCGCTTCCCGCGCCCTTCACATGAATGTCAAAGCGCTTCAGCTGCCGCTGGAAGGCGTCCAGCCCCTCCAGGGGCGTGCCACGGTAGTGCTCGCTGGGATCCAGCTCCTCCAGGGTCTGGGAAAAGCTCCGGCTGCTGCGGCCGTACATCCCCTTCTCCAGCTTGATGTTTTCAAAATGATAGGCCATGTGTGCTCTCCTCCTCACAGTACAAAGGTCACAGTCTTGGCGGTGGTGTCCACATCCACCACCAGATAAGTGCTGCCGTCCGCGTCTGCCTGGACGCCGCCCTCGCCGTCGGCGCTGAGGCCGCTCCAGCCCAGGGCCGGTGCCGCTCCTTCTGCCGGTACGGTGTACCCGGCGGTGACCATGCCGCCCAGGGCCACGGCGCAGGCGTCGCCGCCCCGGCCGACAGAAAGCACCATGCCGCAGAAATCGTCGCCCGCCGCGCAGGCGGCCACCGTGCCGTTGGCACTGACCTTCACCAGCTCCCCCTCCGCCAGATCATCACAGGCGAAGGTGGCGGCCCACTGGCCGATCCCCTCATAAGAAAGCTTCATGCTTCATCCTCCCTTAGATCAGAAATTCTGTCTCGTCCTCTGTTTTTGCCGCTCCCCGGCTCCGCAGCTGCGGCACAGGCGGGAACCGGCGGGCTGCCTGGGCCCCGTAGACCCGCTTCAGCTCCAGCAGCTCCGGCTCCTCCAGATGCTCCGCCGCCTTGGCCAGGGCGCCCCCGTCCACGCCGTCATCCGCCAGCATGGCAAGGCGCGTCACCTCCCGGCGCAGCTCCTGCAGGTATTTCCGTCCCAGCTCCGCCTGGGCCCGCAGCCGTGCCACCCCCTCGTCCTCGGGGCCATACCGTTTCAGCACGCCTGCCCTCCGCTGGGCCGGCACCGCCACGAAGGACCACTCGTAGGCGTCGGTGGGCTCCCGCAGCTCCAGGAAGCACAGCCGCTCGCCGTACCGCTGCCCCGGCACGTGCTGACAGGTGCCGCCCTCCGCCCCGCAGATGGAGCACACCCGCCGGGCCACGCTGCACCCCACGCTGACCTCCCGCTTGATCCCCCCTTCGATCTCCGCGATCAGGTCCGCGTTCTTCTCCGTCCGCAGCAGATAGGCCCAGGCCTTCAGCCAGCAGTAGCCGTCCCCCGCCGCAGTCATCTGAGCGGGTTCCCGCACCACCTGGGCCCGGTAGATGCGGGCGGTCTGCCCCTCCGCCGTCCACTGGTGGTCAAAGATGCCGCTCTTTCCCACGAACAGGTCCCCCAGCGCGTTGAGCGCCGTCTCATCGAACCGCTCCCAGTCCCGGTCCACCTCATTGTCGCACAGCCGCAGGGAGAAGGCGTACACCTCCTCCGCCTGCAGGGGCGACTTGGCAAAGCGGTTGATCTCCGCCAGCTCCGCCTCCGCCGGCACGCCGGATGCCCCTGTCAGATCCTTCTGAATCTCCATGTTGATCTCTCATCTCCCCTTTGTCATTGAACGCTCCGCCGCGTCGTTTTCGATCCGCAGCTTCCGCGCCTGCCGCCCCACCGCGCCTGCAGCGCGGCGGGGGCCCCGGATCTCATTTTGGTCGGGCAGGCGGAGCCCGCCCTCCCCAAGGTCTGGCCGCTTCGCGCCCAGACGCTTGTGACGCCGCATTTGCGGCGGGCGCGCCTTGCGCGCCGTCGCCCGTTGTCTCAGGTCTTTTGCGCCGTCTCCGCCGCGTCGTTTTCGATCCGCAGCTTCCGCGCCTGTTCCAAATAGAGGGCTGCCCGGGCATCCTCCACCTCGTCCTGAAGGTTGATGTCCTCCCACTGGACTTCAAGGCCGCAGGTGTAGCCGTGCATCCGCAGCCACAGCCGGCAGATGCGCTCCACCACCGGAGTGAGGGTCCGGCGGATGGCGGTGATCTCCGTGGTGAGCATGTCCGCCTGCTGGGAGCTCATCCGCTCCGTGGAGCTCCAGCTGAGGCCCAGCATAAAGGGCGGGATGCCCGTCTTGGCCACCACCTGCTCCAGGATCTGCCGCACCGGCACCTGGCTGTCCAGGATGGGCGCGTCGGCACCGATGACCCGGATGTCCACATCTCCCACCGCCACAAAGTCCCGCACGCTGCCGCTCTTGGTGTCCTGCATGGCCCGGGACCACTCCCCGGCCAGCATTTGGCTCCGCTCCGCCGCCTGTCCGTTTCCCCCGTCCCGGCAGGTGACGGCAAACCGCACATTGCCGCACCGCTCCCAGTTGACCCCGATGGTGTGGTAGATCTTCATCAGGATGTCCGTCAAAAACGGCAGCCCCCGCAGCAGCGACACGCCGTACGGGCTGTCCGCCTCCGGGTTCAGCGGTGTGAACAGCAGCAGGTCCTGATAGGGCAGCGGCCCCATCCGTCCCTGTTCATCCGGGCCGCAGATGACGAATGCCAGGGGATTGTCTCCCTCCCGGATCTCGACATCCTCCACCCGGCCCCATAGCACGGCTGCGATGTCCCGGTTCCCGGCGGCTGGCACGATCTCGCCGATAGCCCGCCCGCAGGTCAGCAGAGAGTCCAGATAGCCCTCCAGAAAGGCGTTGATCCCATACTGTCCCCGTCCGGCCGGGACCGTGCGGAGGAACTCTTCCAGAGCCCGCTCCGCCGTCTTGTCACTGCAGGCGGCCGTCACACCGCCCGCCATGCGGATTAGCTTGTAGATGGCGGCGTCCACCACCGGCACCGCCTCCCGCACCGCCCGGTACAGCCGGGTCTCCCCGCTGCGCAGGGGCACATAGCCTCCCAGCAGCCCAAAGGGATGGTGTCCCGTCTCCCGCAGCTGGACCGGTGCCGCCGCCGGGCTGCCCCTCTTCTGAAACCACTTCAATTTCCAAACCTCCTGTCATCTCCTCGCCTCAGGCCGGTCAGGCCCGGCGTTCCACCCAGGTGGCCGCAAAGCCGCCCCGTTCTCCTGCCGCAGCGTCCATGGCAAAGTACCGCAGATCGTCCATGGCATGGTCCTGTTCCTTTTTGGGCGCGTCCCGCTGCCCCTTGTCGTCCCAGCAGTAGGTCTCCATCTCCCGCAGGCAGTCGGCGCAGGTGTCGCAGATCACGATCTGCCGCCGTTTCAGCAGGTCCGCCGTCACCCGGATGCCGTCGGCCACGTCGTTGTCCGCCCGGACCACCCGGAAGCCCTCCCGCCGCAGCGCCTCGATGAAGCTGGCCGCCGAGGGATCCACGATCACCCGGCCGATCTCCCGGTCCCCCGCCAGCTGCCGCAGATCCCGGACGTATTCCGCGTCGGTCTTCTGCCGTCCCTCCCGGCGGGAGTCGTAGTAGTACTCGCCCACCCGGTACCAGGTCTCCCCCTGCCGGCCCCACAGGCCGAAGGAGGCCGGGTTGGCGGTGCCGTAGTCCACAGAGATCCGCCACTCCCGGAAGGGCCCTGCCGGCACCGGTACGCTGTCCCGCTCCCGGTCGAAGAAGTCGTACACCCGCCCCTGGGCGGCGGTCCACTCCCCCAGCACGAACCGCCGGTAGAAGATGCCGGAATAGGCGCTGCGGTACCGGGCCCGGATGCGGGGCGTCAGGGCTGGGTTGTCCTCCATGGTAAAGTGGAGGTACAGGGCCCGCCGCTCCCGGGCCTTCAGGATCCACTCCCGGTAAAACCAGTGCTGGGGGTTCTCCGGGTTGCAGTTGAACCACAGCCGGCTCCCCGCCACGCTGCACCGGGCGATGGCCTGCTCCACAAAGCTCCGGGGCATCAGGGCCGCCTCGTCCAGCAGCACCCCCGCCAGGGTGCTGCCCTGGATCAGCGCCGCGCTGGACTCGTCCCGCCCGCCAAAGAGCAGGAAACGGTTTTCACGGCCCCCCAGCCGCACGGTCAGCAGATTCTCCGACCGCCGCTCCCAGCAGTCGAAGCCCAGCCGCCGCAGATAGGGTACCAGCTCCGCCAGCAGATTCCGCCGCAGGGAGGTGATGGTCTTTCCGCACAGTCCCAGCTGCCGTCCGTTGAACCTGGCCATGGCCCAGAGGAAGAAGGAGAGCCCCATGGAGAAGGTCTTGCCGCTGCGGACGGCCCCGTCGCAGATGATGGCCTCCCAATCTCCCGGGCGGCACCACCAGGTCAGCACCCTTCGCTGCTTTTGGGAAAACCGCATGATCTCAGCCGTCGTCCCACCCTCCTTCCTCCCCGGCAGCTTCCGTCAGCACCCGGTACAGCTCTCCGGCCCCCTCCGCCTTTTCCTCGCTCAGGAGTCCGTGCAGAGCCTCCAGAGCCCGGATGCGGTCAATAAGCTTCACTTCCACGCCGCCCTTGTCCGTCACCTTCAGCTCCGCCACGGCAGACAGATCCAGCGTCTCCAAATCCGCCTCTTCGCTGTGCAGGGCCAGCCGCGCCGCATCATTCACCCGGCCGAAAGCCAGCTGGGCCAGACGCCGTACCACGTCCTCCCGGTGCACCTGCCCAGCCGCTGCCTCCCGCATCCGCTCCAGCCGCCTGCGCACCATCTTCGTCTCCAGCACGGCGTATCCATCGGCGCAGCCAGCCATTGCCGCTGCCTGGTCCGGGTCCATGCACTGGAGATACTTCCGGCAGAATGCTTCGGCCTGCCCCTTCAATTTCTCCAAGGACGCGTACCTCCTTTCTCAGTCGTTCGATAATAACCGCCTTCCGGCCAAAAGTTGCACGCCGCCGGGCATCTCTTTTGACTTAATAATAAAAAAACGCTGTACCGCGGGCAGGAGATCCCCGCGGTACAGCGTGTTGCGCTCCAGATTCAATTGTATGGCTGGGGGAGCCGCCGGTTGGAGCCGGTCAGGCTGCCTCGCCGTCTCTGCCCTGCCGCAGCAGCTCCGCCGCCGCTTCGGCTCCCTGGACGCCATAGAAAATCATCCCCAGGGCCCGGTCCGTCTCGTCATGGCTCTGGACGTCGACCTTGGGATGGCAGGCCCGCCAGCGGAGCAGCTTCTTGGCCTCCTCAAACAGGCATCTGCCCAGAACCAAGCTCTTTCCCTTTGTGGTTCCACCCACTACCTGAAGATCGTCGATGTCAGACAGTTCCATGTAGAAAAACGTTTTGTCCCGGGTCATCAGAATGGCCCGCTGGTTGGTGATCCAATACTGCTCCCCCATGAGGTTCCGGCGCTCCGCCACGGGCGAGATCAGAATCACCGCAGCCACCAGCAGCACCAGGCCGATAAATCCCATACTGGGCGCCTCGGTCCTGGAAAGATACACGGCCAGCAGCCCGCCGCCCAGTGCCACCGTCAGTCCCCACTTCAGCAGGATCTGCTTTTTTGCCTCTGCCTCCAGAAGCGAAAACGGGGCGGGACGGCCCTGCCAGCGGACCTGCTCTCCCGGCCGCAGATATGTTTTGAGTCTTTCCTCCATACTGATACACACTCCTTTTGTTTTTCGGCAGCTCCCTGCCATCCATTATTATACGCATTCCGTTGTTCAACCGCTGACAAGGTCCATTTGGGGCTTGTTAAACGTATGCAAAAATCCACAGGTTTCCCGCCTATGTTCTTTAACGTTTTTTAGTGGAATCTTAACACCTCTTTCTGCTATAATAATGTTTCAAGCCCCACAGATGTAAGGAGGACCTGCTGTGAAGATCACCCGTTCCAGTTTGAAGCGTACCTTTTCCTTCTCCTGGCGCGACCTTCTGGTCTCCGCCGCCATTCTTCTATGCGCCACGGGGGCCTGCGCCCTTCTGCACCAGACGGCGGACACCATCGACGGCTTTGCCTCTCCGGTCTATGTGCTGGCCGTGCTCCTGATCTCCCGCTTCACCAGCGGATATCTCTTCGGGCTGATTGCGGCGGTGCTGGGTGTCATCGGCGTCAACTATGTGTTTACATATCCCTATATGGCGTTTAACTTCACCATTTCCGGCTATCCGCTGACAATGTTCACCTTTCTGGTGGTCTCGCTGGTCACCAGCACCCTGACCACCAAGACCAAGGAGCAGGACCGCCTCCGGATGGAAAACGAAAAGGTGAAGATGCGGGCGGATCTGCTCCGCTCCGTCTCCCACGACATTCGCACCCCTCTGACCTCTATCATGGGTGCCACCTCCGCCATTTTGGAAAATCCCGCCCTCTCCCCGGCCGAACAGCAGTCCCTTCTGGTGGATGTGCGGGATGACGCCCAGTGGCTCATCCGCGTGGTGGAAAATCTGCTCTCCATCACCCGGATCGGCAACGAATCGGCCAAAATCACCAAGGAGCCGGAGGCTGCGGAGGAAGTCCTGGACGAGGCGGTCCGCAAATTCCGAAAACGGTTTCCCGCCGTGTCCGTGGAGGTCCACGTGCCGGATGAGCTGCTCCTGGTCCCCATGGACGCCATCCTCATCATGCAGGTCCTGTCCAATCTGATGGAGAACGCCGTGTTCCACGGCGGAACCACCACGCACATCGCCCTGTCCGCGCAGCGGGATGGCCCCTGGGCCCGCTTTTACGTGCAGGACAACGGCCAGGGCATTCCCCCCCAGAAACTGCACACCCTGTTCAGCGGTGCGCTTCGCTGTGAGGACTCGTCCCCCGGCGACGGAAAGCGGAACATGGGGTTGGGCCTATCGGTCTGCATGGCTATCATCCGTGCCCACGGCGGCACATTGGAAGCAAAAAATCTGGAGTCCGGGGCGGAATTTTCCTTCTGCCTGCCGCTCACTAAGGAGGAAGTATCATGACGATTCGTGAAAAAATTCTGGTAATTGAGGACGAGAAGAGCATCTCGCACTTCATTTCCACGGTCCTCAACAACAACGGCTATGAAGCCATGCAGGCCCAGACCGGCGAGGAGGCGCTTTCCATGATCTCCTCCCACTGTCCCGACCTGGTCATTCTGGACCTCGGCCTGCCGGACATGGATGGTCTGGACATCCTCCGCAGCCTGCGCAGCTGGTCCAGCCTGCCGGTGGTGGTGGTCTCCGCCCGCTCCCATGAGCGGGACAAGGTCGCCGCATTGGATCTGGGGGCGGATGACTACCTCACCAAGCCCTTCGGCACGGACGAACTCCTGGCCCGGGTCCGCACCGCGATCCGCCACACCCGCACCATCTCCGGTAATGACGAAATCGCCCGGAACGGCACCTATACAGTGGGAGAACTGGTCATCGACTACAATAAGCACCAGGTCCGTGTCCGCGGTGAGAATGTCCACCTCACCCTCAGCGAGTTCCGCATCGTGGCCCTGCTGGGCAAATACGCTGGCAAGGTTCTGACGTATGATTTCATCATCAAGGAGCTGTGGGGCCCCCGGGCCAGCGGCGACAACCAGATTCTCCGGGTAAACATGGCCAACATCCGCCGGAAGATCGAAAAAAATCCCGCCGAGCCGGAGTATCTCTTCACAGAGATGGGCGTCGGCTACCGCATGGCGGAGGGCAGCTGATCCGCTCCGCCGTCCGCACAGGCGCATGAAGAGCTCCCAACCGGGCTTCTTCATGCGCTTTTTGTGCATCGCTCCCCAAAAGTAAGCGCATTCTTGATAAGGCCGTCGTTTTCTTAGCGACATCTTAATTTCCGTGAACTATTTTTTAACGCTTATGCGGCCAAAAATCTGCTATGCTTATAGCCAGAAGCCCGCGTGTCCAAATCGAGGACCTGGCCGCGGGTTAAGGAAAAGGAGTGTGTGTTTTTATGGCAACTTTCTTGATCGGCCTCGTGGTCTTGTTCGTAGGCGCAGCCATCTATGGCAAGTTCTGCGAAAAGGTCTTCGGCCCCGATGACCGGGAGACGCCCGCTTATTCCAAGCAGGACGGCGTGGACTACGTTCCCATGCGGGGATGGAAGAACAGCCTCATCAACCTGCTGAATATCGCAGGCACCGGCCCCATCATCGGACCCATTCAGGGCATCCTGTTCGGGCCCATCGCATTCATCACCATCCCCATCGGCAACGTAATCGGCGGCGCTATGCACGACTATTTCTCCGGCATGATCTGCCTCCGCGACGGCGGCACCCAGATGCCGGACATGGTCCGCAGATACTCCAACAAGGGTGTCTTCACCGTCTATAACATCTTCCTGAGCGTGTTGCTGCTGCTGGTCGGCGCGGTGTTCATCTATACCCCCGGCGACATCGCCGCCACCCAGGTCTTCGGCTTCTCCGGCGCGGTGAATGATCCCACCACCTGGATCATCTACGGTGTTATCTTCGTCTACTATCTGATTGCCACCGTGTTCCCCATCGACGCCATCATCGGCCGCATTTATCCCATCTTCGGCGCCATCCTGCTGTTCTCCGCCGTGGGTGTGTTCATCGGCCTGTTCGTCAAGGGCTATCCCCTGCTGAACCTGTGGGATGACTGGCATGGCATCGCGTTCGACGCGTGGGCTGTTGATGCAGCCACCGGTGAGCAGGCGGCCTTCAGCTATGGTCAGTACTTTGACGCCAACCACTTCATCCCCATCTTCTTCATCACCGTGGCCTGCGGCATTCTCTCCGGCTTCCACTCCACGCAGACCGCTATCATCTCCCGCACCATGAAGAGCGAGCGGCAGGGCCGCATGACCTTCTACAATATGATGGTCCTCGAGGGCTTCATCGCCATGATCTGGGCCGCCGCCGCCATGGGTGTGTACAACCTGGGCCTGCAGGAGGTCAATGCCTCTCTGGCTACCGGCACCATCGGCGTGATCTGCAAGGATATCCTGGGGCCTGTGGGCGGCATCATCGCTCTGCTGGGCGTTATTGTTCTGCCCATCACCTCCGGCGATACCGCGCTGCGTTCTCTGCGCCTGTCCATCTCTGACTCTCTGCACATCGATCAGAGCTCTAAGCCGAAGCGCTTGGGCCTGTCCGCCATCATCTTCGCGCTGGTGGCGGTGATTCTGGTCTTTGCGAAGAGCAGCCCCGATGGATTCAATCTGCTGTGGCGTTACTTCGCATGGTCCAACCAGACCCTGTCCCTGTTCGCATTCCTGGGTATCTCCGTATGGATGTTCGAGAACAGCAAGGCCAAGTGGGTGTGGATCCCCCTGATCCCCGCTGCCTGGTACACCTTCGTCACAGTGACCTACATCGCCAACGCGCAGATCGGCTTCCATATTCCCTGGACGCCCGCTTACATTATCGGTGTCTGCGCTGCTGTGGCCTATGTTGGCATCGTTGTCTGGTACGGCAAGAAGCGCGCTGCCCGGCTCCAGAAGCTGTAAGCTGTAACTATTTTCTGAAACAAACCCGTCCCGCCAAGTGGCGGGACGGGTTCTTTTTATCCCAAAACCACGCCCATGCCTGTTAGAACCCCCAGCACCGCCGCCATCACGGGCGCTGGGGATCGGCACAGGCGGAAGGACTCCGGCAGCAGTTCACCGAATACCACGTACAGCATCGCCCCGGATGCTCCGCCCAGTGTGAGCATCTGCAGGCCCGGCCCCATCGTTCCCAGGCAGAAGCCCAAAACCGCCCCCAGCACCGTGGGCGCGCCGGCTACCGCTGTGGTCAGGACTGCCCGTCCTCTGCTGGCACCGCCTGCCGCCAGGGGAACTGCAACAGCCATTCCCTCTGGAATGTTGTGGAGCCCGATCACCAGTGCCATCATTCGCCCATCCTCTCCCGCTTCGGCCAGATCCGCAGCGTAGGAGGCGCCGATTACCATCCCCTCTGGCAGGTTGTGCAGGGCAATAGCGGCTGCCATCACCACACCTGCCAGAAAGAGCCCTCCCCGCTTCGCACCTGCCTGCAGCCCGCTTACCAGCTCCTCCAGGAGCCAGATCCCCCCGCAGCCCGCCAGTACGCTGGCAGATGCCGCAGGAAGCGCGGAGAGCCCTGGCCCCGCCTGAATGGCATCGGTCAGCAGGTCTGCACACACCACAGCAAGCATCATGCCCGCCGCAAAGCTCAGCAGCACACTCACGGTCCTGTCCGTACCTCTGCGGAACAGATAGGCGGCCAGGCCCCCCAGCCCGGTCCCTCCCATGCCTGCCGCGGCCGTGACAGCTATGATCGTACCCACAATCTTCTCTCCCTCCCATAAAGATGGGCCAGGAACACCGCATAAGCGGCATTCCTGGCCTTTCGCGTTCTTCTGTATCCGTTGTCGACTCACAGCAGCATATACAGCAGCAGGAAGATCAGCCCTCCGCCTGCCAGCATGAGATCAAAGGAGAAGGTCTCTTCCGTTAGGAAACGGAGGGGTTTCCGTCCGTATGTGCCGAAGTTCTCGGCCCGCTTCGGCACAAAGATGCCGGGGGCCTTGGTAAAGAGGATCCGCTCCCCCAGCAGCACCAGCCAGTCGCCTACGGAGGCGGCCACCCGGGCGCAGAGGGCCCCCACAAAGGTCAGGGCCGACAGCAGCGGGCGGTATACCAGATTCTCCAAATCCAGCCGGGCCGGCCAGCGGTCCAGATAAACCATGCCATCCGCCTCCCGCCGCATCAGCAGCCCTCGGACCACCAGGAGATAGACTGCTGCGCCAATAGCTAGGGAGATGCATGCGCCCTTCAGGTTGACCCAGGCAAAATAATGGACGCTGTGACCAGGATCTGCCCGCAGGAATCGCCCCGCCCATTGGGCCAGAGGCTCCATGGTCAGTCCCGGAGTCAGGCCCAGCACCAGCAGCAGGGCTGCGCCCACACTCAACGCCGCATGGGTGCCCGGGGACATATAGTCCTTCAAGGCCGGCCGTTGGCCAACAGCACGGCTGGAGACAAAAATCGCCACGAACAGCTTTGTCATGTACGCCGCTGTCAGTCCGCCGGAGAGCAGAAACAGCCACTCCACCGTCGTGAACCAACCTGCGGCGGCCCCCGCGTGCTCCAGCACATGGATGTACTCCACGATGCTCTCATGGAGCAAGGTCTTGCTCACATAGCCGGAAAAACCCGGTACGCCTGCAATGGAGGCCGCCCCCACGAAGAACAGGACCTTCAAAACCGGCTTGTTCCGCCCCCAGCCCCGGATGTCATTGAGATTCAGCGAGTGAGTTCCCAGATACACCACACCTGCCGCCACAAACAACACCAGCTTGATGAGGGAGTGGTTCAGCATGTGCAGCACCGTGCCCCAGGCCGCCAGGGCGTTCTCGCCGTTCAGGAAGCCCTGCATGGCTGTGCCCACCAGAATAAAGCCGATCTGGGACATGGAGGAGCAGGCCAGCGTCCGCTTCAAATCGACGGAGAACAGCGCCAGCACAGCTCCCAGCACCATGGTCACCACGCCCAGGGCCAGTACCACTGTATTCCAGGGAAGCTCTGTCCAGAACAGATACCGGCAGAGAATGAGCACACCGAAAACACCGCTCTTGGTCAGGATGCCGGACAGCAGGGCAGACGCCGGTGCCGGCGCCACGGGATGGGCTTTTGGCAGCCAGATGTGCAGGGGGAACATCCCGGCCTTGGCGCCAAATCCCACCAATGCGCATCCACCGGCCACGTACAGGGACCCGCGCTTCTCCGCAGGCAGCGCGGATACCGCCTCCGCCATAGCAGAAAACTCCAGCGTCCCCAGCAGCTGCTGGAGGAGCAGCAGGCCCGCCAGCAGCGCCATGCCGCCGATCACAGCCACAGCCAGATACGTCTGTCCGGCCTGCCGGGCCTCCTCCGTCTCGTTTTGCACCACCCATACATAGGAGGTGAAGGACATCATCTCAAAGAACACGAACAGCGTGAACAGGTCCGCTGCCAGAAACACCCCCATCAGAGCCCCCAGCGTCAACAGCCAGAAAAAGTAGAAACGATTACAGCCCTCGGCGGCGGCAAAGTAGCTGGGGCAGTTGAGGCCGGTGGCCGCCCACAGGAAGGCGCTCACCAGCGCCAGCAGGCTCCCCAGACTCCCGGCCTGAAGCCGCAGGCCAAAGCCAAAGACCCCCGGCAGCTCCAGGGCAGCCCCGGGCCACAGCAGAAGCAGCAGTGCAGCGGCCAGCTCCACTGCGGGAATGATCTGGATCAGCCAATTCCGGTATCTCCTGTCCCGCCGCCGCAGCGGGAACACCCAGGCAGAGAGCAGCATGGGGAACAGGACCAGAAACAGCAGCAGAATGTTTCCCATCGTCTCCCTCCCTTACCAGTTCCGCGGAACCGCGTTCCATAAAAAGCCGATCACTTCGTTGGACAGCAGCGCCAGAATCACACCGGAGGCGGTCAGCAGCACCAGCGGGATCCACATGGTCCTGGCCGGGTCGTGTACCCGGGCCAGTGCCGCACGGTCCAGCTCTCCCACCGGGAAATAGGCCCGCACCACAATAGTCAGCATGTACAGCGTCGTCAGCAGCGTGGACAGAATCAGCGCGGCGATGCCCGCGTAGGCCAGCGGATTCACCGAGGCCACTGCCGCCTCCGCAATCATCCACTTGCCTGCGAAGCCTCCCAACGGCGGCATTCCGATCAGCGCAAAGGAGGAGACGGTGAATGTGGCAAACACCACCGGCATGGCCCGGCCGAAGTCCTCCATCTCATAGATATACTCCTTCCCGCTCTTGAGAATAATGGCGCCGGCGCAGCAGAACATGGTGATCTTGGTGAATGCGTGGTAGACCATGTGGGTCATGCCGCCCACCATCCCTGCCGGGGTCATCAACGTCAGGGCAAAGAGGATGTAGGAAAGGTTGCTCACCGTGGAAAACGCCAGCCGCCGCTTCAGATGGGGTGTCCGCAGCGCCCGAGCGGAGCCGTAAACAATGGTCACGATAGCCGCCGTCATCACCACCGTCTGGGCCCAGCTTCCCCGCAGGAAATCCGCCCCGAAGCCGTAGTAAATTAGCCGCAGCACTGCGAAGGCGCCGGCCTTGACCACCGCCACTGCATGGAGCAGTGCAGACACCGGCGTAGGTGCCACCGAGGCGTCCGGCAGCCAGCCGTGGAAGGGAAATACTGCCGCCTTCACCCCGAAGCCGAAAAAGGCCGCCACAAACACCAGCTCCAGCGTCCGCTCGTTTCCCGCCGCCAGACTCTGATCCAGAATGCCGCCGTAGGTGAAGTTCAGGTGTCCCACGCCGTAATTCAGCAGAAAGACGATCCCGATAAAGGCAAACGCCGCGCCGGAAAGGGAGTACACCAGATACTTCCGCCCGGCATACCGGGCCTTCTCGTCCATGGCGTGCATCACCAAAGGCAGCGTGGTCAGCGTCAGGACCTCATAGAAGAAATACAGCGTCAGAAAATCCTCGGAATAAGCGATACCCAGCACCACACCGTAGGCCATCAGCCAAAAAGCGAAGAACCGGTTCTCATGCCCCTCGTGGGACATATAGTCCAGCGAGTACGCCGTCACCAGCGGCCACAGCACGGACACGATGGCCCCATAGACCATGGACGCCCCGTCGATCCGCAGGGAGATGGAGAACGCCTCGTTGAATCTCACCATGATACAGGCCAGAAAGCCGCTCCCATAGAGATAGGTCAGCACGATACAGGCCAGAGACAGTGCTGTCGTCGCCAGGGATGCCGCCATGATATAGATGCTCCGCACCCTCCGGCTCTTGGGCTGCAGGATCAGCAGCGCGATTCCCAGCACGATGGGAACCAGAATGGGCAATGTCAGAAATTGGCGCACAGACGTACCTCCCTTCTCAAAGCTTCCCCACTGTCAGGGGAACAGCCGGGCCGCCAGAAGACCCAGCCAATGCAGCAGGCCGCCGGGCAGCAGACCCATCAGCACCACAGCCGCGGCAAAGGCAATCATGGGCCATGTCATCTGGACTCCCACTTCCCGCCGCTCCGTAATAAAATCCCGGCCGGGGAAGAATCCCTCTGTCACCACCGGCAGCAGGTATCCCGCCGTCAGCAGGGCGGAGACCACCAGCACCACCAGCCCTGCGACGCCAAAGGCCTGGATCGGTGCCTCCAGGCTGGCGGTGAGCAGGTACCACTTGCTCACGAATCCCGCCATGGGCGGAATCCCGATCAGGGAGAGGGCCGCCAGGGTGAAGCACCACATGGTTACCGGCATCCGCCGGCCGATGCCCCGCAGCTGGTCCACCCGCGTCAGATTGGTGGAGAAAATGACAGCGCCCGCCCCCAGGAAGAGGGTATCCTTTGCCAGCGCGTGAAAGACCAGCTGCAGCAGGGACGCCTGGACGCCCTCCTCCGTCAGCAGCATCAGGCCGAACAGCACATAGGACACCTGGCTCACCGTGGAGTATGCCAGCCGCCGCTTCAGCTGCTTTTCCCGATAGGCCAGCATGGACCCCACAAAAACGGTGACCAGCGCCAGTGTCAGCAGCACATACTGGGGCCAGCTGCCCGCCAGGAACTCCGGCCCGAACATGTAGTAGGTCACCCGGATCACCGCGATGATGCCGCCCTTGGTGATGACGCCGGAGAGCACGGCGGAGGCCGGCGCCGGTGCCACCGGGTGGGCCGCCGGCAGCCAGGACTGCATGGGCATCATGCCCGCCTTGGCGCCGAAGCCCACGATCATCAGGCAGTACACCACCAGCAGCATGGGCCGGTGCTCCGCCGCCCGGGCCAGGTCGATGGCCCCGCCGGGCTGGAAGTCCGGCACGGTCAGGTAATAGGCGATGAAGAAATAGCCCGCCAGTGCCATGCCGGCGCCGAACACCGAGTAGCCCAGGTACTTGAAGCCCGCACGCCGCGCTGCCGGCGTGGCGTTGTGCAGTACCAGCGGCACCGTGATCAGGGACATCATCTCAAAGAACATGTACATGGTCACGAAATTGGCTGCCTGGGCAAGGCCCATCAGGACACCCAGCGTCATGGTGTAAAAGCCCATGAACTGGTTGCCGCGCCCGGTGTGGCGGATATAGGGCTTGGTGAAGATCACCACCGGTGCCCAGATGCACACCACCAGCACCATGAAGAATTTGGACAGCCAGTCGCTGTTCAGCACCAGGCCCAAGTCCCCCTGGATGGTCAGCAGCCACAGCCGCTGCGTGGGCATCGTGCAGTTTGCCAGCACCAGCACGGCGGTGGTCACGATCAGTGTCACCACCAGCCAGTCTCGGTATATTTCATTTTTCTGCCGGAACACAAAGATCCCGCCGATCAGCGGCACCAGGATAGGCAGCAGCAACAGCATGGGCGTACTCCCTTACAAACACAAACAAACTCAGATCAGCCGGACACCCGCCTCGATCACATCGGTGATGGGGTGGTAGAAAATGCCCAGCACAAAGATCGCAGCGACCAGCAGGATATCCGCCGCCGTGAAGGCCTGGTCAAAGGCCAGTTCCCCTGCGTGGACATCAGCCAGAACTGCCGCCTCGTCCTCCGCCGGCGGCTTCACCCAGATGGCCAGCAGCGCCGGCACGTAGTACAGGGCGTTCAGCACAGTGGACAGGGCGATGGTCAGCAGCGTCATGGCCGTCATGCCGGTGGGCAGGGACGCGTTGGCGAAATACAGCTTGGAGACGAAACCGCCGAACAGCGGGATACCGATCATGGACAGGGCCCCCACCGTAAAGCCGAGACCCGCCCCCACGTCCCGGTAGGCACTGCCCCGCAGATTTTTCAGGCTCTTGTGGTGGCCGCTGACAGCAGAGAGCCTGCCGGCGCACAGGAACAGCAGCGGCTTGCAGCAGGCGTGGACCAGGATGTGGAAGCAGGAGGCCACCAGCCCCTCTACAGTCCCCAGTCCGATCCCCATGAAGATGTACCCGATCTGCGCCACGGAGGAATAGGCCAGCATCCGTTTGATGTGGCTTTCCCGCATGGCGGCCAGGGACCCGAAGATCATTCCCAGCACGCCGAAGGCCAGGATCACGTTGGCAGCTCCCAGCTCCACGATCAGCTCCAGGGAGAACACCCGCAGGATCATCAGCAGCAACAGCACGATGTATCCCTTCAGCACCAGGCCGGACAGGATCGCGGAGGACGCCGTGGTGGCACCGCCGTGAGCGTCCGGCAGCCACAGATGGAAGGGGAACATGGCGCTTTTGACGCCCAGCCCCGCTGTGATGAGGCCGACCGACACTGTCAGCGGGATCGCATAGTCTCCGGTGACCTTCAGCCCCTCCACCGCCTCCGACAGGGACGGCATCAGCAGATAGCCGGTGATGCTGTTCAGGACCGTCAGCCCGATCAGAAACAGGCCGGACCCCACCAGGCTCATAAAGAGATACCGGATGGTGGCGATCAGGTTGGGGCCGTTGTCCTTGGCCATCACCAGGGCGCAGGCGGCGATCGTGCTGATCTCGATGAACACATACCCTGTGAAGGCGTCATTGGTATAGGTCAGCGCCAGCAAAGACGCCAGGATCATATTGACCATGACGAAATAGAGCCTCTGCTTTTGCGGCAGGATATCCTGAAAGAGATCCCGCCGTCCTCCAGCCAGGGAGGTCCCCATCACCAGGGAAAACACGGTGGTCAGCAGCGCCTGCAGCGGCCCGCACTTGATGGCGTTGCCGTAGGGGGCGAGAAAGCGGCCCATGGTATACGTAAAGCTCAGATCTCCCAGGTAGGTGTACTCCAGCACGAACGCATTCAGCACTGCAGAGGCCGCACAGACTCCGATGGTGACCCAGTATGCGGCCCGGCCGCTGCGGATGGTGGCCGTGAGGATGCCCGCCAAAATGGCCAGGAAGATGGAGAAGAAGGGAAAATTCTCTATAAACGGCCGCATCAGTCGTCCTCCTTCTTCGCCCGGTCCAGCAGCTCCCGCATCTCGATCGTGCCGTAGCGGCGGTAGATCCGCTGGATCAAAGCCAGAGAGAACGCCGTGATGGAGACGGACACCACGATGCCGGTCAGCACCAGGCCGCTGGGAATGGGATTGATGTACAGCGGATCAAAGCCGCGATCCCCCACGATGGGCGCCACGCCTCCCTCGATATAGCCCAGAGAGGCCAGCAGCATGAAGATGGCGGAGTCCATGATATTGAATCCGATCACCTTCCGCAGGAGATTCTGCTGCAGCATCAGGTTCGTAAAGCCGATCCCGAACAGGATGACCGCCGTGACTGCGTACCGGTTCTGGATGATATCCGACAGCATCTCTCTCCTCCTCTCTCAGATCTCGCCCCGGGAAAACAGGGCATAAAAGCCATACATGGTGCAGGCCACCACCAGTCCCACCGCCAGGTCGATCAGCAGGATCATGCCGGCCAGATGGTTCGGCAGCCCATTGGCCCCGATGAAGATATAGATCCCGTACAGCACCGCGTACAGCATCAGGCCAAACGTCCGCACCACGCTGTAGGTCCGTCGGTTCATGAACCGCTGTGTGCGCTGCACGCCAAAGGCGGCGGAAAACAGGATCACACCTGCGCCCAGGATCGTCCCGCCGGAAAATCCGCCTCCGGGAGAGGTCTCTCCGTTCAGCAGCACATAGATGGCGAACAGGAAGATGAACGGGGTCAGCACCTTGGCCACCTGCTGCAGGATCAGGTCCGCATGCTCCCGCGCACCGGCCTCCTCCCGCTCCAGCTGGTGCAGCTCCCGGCCGGTGGTGTTCTTTTCATCCCGCAGCAGCAGGATCATCACCGCAGCCACGGCCAGAAACAGCACACAGCTCTCTCCCAGGGTGTCAAAGCCCCGGTAGCCGATGATCATGGCCGTCACGACGTTCTCTGAGCCGGTCTCCTCCGCGCCGTGCTCCAGATACCGCTCGGACACCTCGTTGTTGATGGGGTTGTCCTCGTCACCGAAGCCGGGCATGTTCATGACCGTCGTCAGCAGGATCGCCGCCATGACCACACAGATCACGGTGGCCGCGATGGGATACCAGTTGAAGAATTTCCGCAGCCGGTCCTTTTCCCGCCGCTCGAACTCCTCCTCAGTCGGGCGGAAGTCCCGGTGGGGCCTCCGCTCCATCACCAGCAGCGTCCGGTCCGGCGGCTCCCGGTCACCGTCCACCCAGGCCGCAAAGCGCTGCAGCCAGCCGGATGTCTCGTCGATCTTCTTACTCATCGTGCGTCCCCTTCAGTGCATGCACCTTTTTCAGAGTCAGGAAGAAGAGGATGCTGGTGACGCCGGCGCCCACAGCCGCCTCCGTGATGGCCAGATCCGGACTCTGCAGCAGGCTCCACAGCACGGCCATCATCAGGGAAAAGGCCATGTAGACGATCACCGCCGCCAGCAGCCGCTTGCACAGCGGCGCCGCAACGGCGCAGACGATCAGTCCGATCAGCAGGATGTATTCCAGTACGATCATCGCTCCTCCACCTCACATTCCTTATGGATATCCGGGACCGTCGCCACTTCCATCTCCGCCACCAGGTGGCTGGCCACAGGGCTGGTCAGCCACAGGAACACGAAAATCAGCAGCGTCTTTGCCGCAGACAGGGACCAGCCGTGCAGCAGCATCAGACCGATCAGCACGCAGAAGATCCCAAGGGAATCCCCCACTGCGGCGGCGTGCATCCGGTTGAGCACATAGTCGAACCGGAACAGCCCCAGGACAGCAGAGAAAAACACGAACAGGCCGAACAGGAAGAAGGCCAGCCCCGCTCCCGTCGCAAGATGCTCAATCATGGGCAGTTCCCTCCTGCTTCTCCTCCCGGCGCTTGTTTTTCTGGCGGCTCATCACCAGCTGGAACGCCACCACCACGGACAAAAAGCTCAGCAGGGCGAACACCAGGGCGATGTCCACCAGATAGTCCGCCCGCAGCCGGACGGACAGCACCATCAGCTCCGCGATCACCAGCGTGCCGATCACGTTCACCGCCACGATGCGGTCTGTGAACCGGGGTCCCAGGACCGCGCGCACCAGCGTGGCCAGGATCAGCAGGGCCAGCACTACAGCGCCGATATTCAAGATCCAGGTCGTCACCGTCTCCATTGGGTGCCCTCCATCTTCTCCAGCTGCTGCTGGAACGCGGTGTCCTCGATCCCCTCCGCCAGCGGCGCATCCAAGGCATGCACCAGCAGCCGTCCGTCCTGGGACCGCACGGTGATGGTCCCCGCCGTCAGTGTGATGGAATCCGACAGCATCGCCTTGTGCCGGTCCGTCTGCAGGGGCGTCCGGAACCACACCAGCTTGGGCGTGATCTTCTTCGGATGGACGTAGATGATCTTCATGACCATCAGGCCCGCCTTCAGCATCTCTGCCACCAGATGGGCAAAATAGCGGATCAGTGCCCAGATCCGCGCCGGGCGGCCGCAGAAGATCCGCCAGTCATATCCCAGCACCCGCCTGCAGAACCAGGTGAGCAGAGCCGAGACCGCCAGCCCCCACAGGCAGGCGTGCAGGCTCACGCCCCCGGAGAGCAGCAGCCACAGCAGAAAAAACAGCAGGAACACCTCATTGCCCCCTTTGCCGCATACAAAAAAATCGGCCGAACAAGTTGATGGGATTCCGCCCTCCGGTGGATCGCGCACGCTTGTTCAGCACATCCGTTTCCCCTTGATCGTTAAAAACCACACAATTACTGAGAATATTTTAACGGGATATTGGCGGGCTGTCAACTGTCCAGCGGCTTGGATCCCTGCAAACCGGAAGAAAATAATTCACAAATCTGACGGTCCATTTTGTGGCAATCTGTTCAAATATGGAATTTTTCCCTAAATTTCAGTTATCGAAAAAAGCTGACGTCCGTCATATCGCCAAGTGATATCCAGCTTGGCTGCGGGTCGTATAGTATATTCATGCACCTTTCCGAATAGGCTCTTCCGGAGGTGATGTCCAGCATGACGATCCATGTGGTCCAAGCCGGCGAGACCGTCGGCTCCATCGCAGCATCCTACGGCGTCGACCCCGCCCGCCTGGCCGCGGACAACGCCGTGCCCCCCAGCGGTGCCCTGGCGGTGGGGCAGACCCTTGTGGTCCGCTTTCCCCGCCAGGTCCACGCCGTCCGGGCCGGAGAGACCCTGGCCTCCATCGCGGAAGCCTACGGCACCACGGTCCGCCGTCTCTGGCAGAACAACTGGCCCCTCGGCGGCCAGACTGCGCTTCGGCCCGGACAGGTCCTGGTGATCTCCTATTTCGGCACCCCCACGTCCTCCGCCGCCTTCAACGGTTACGCCTATCCCTACATCGACCAGTCCCTGCTGGATGCGGAGCTCCCCTATCTCACCTACCTGGCGCCCTTCACCTACGGCATCACCGCCGAAGGCGACCTGCTCCAGCTGGAGGATGATGCACTGCTCTCCGCCGCGCGGCAGCGGGGCGTCCGGCCGGTGATGCACCTTTCCACCCTGACAGAGACCGGTCAGTTCGACACCCAGCGGGCCACTCTGGTGCTGACGGATACCGCCGTGCAGGACAGCTTGATCGCTCAGGTCCAGCAGACGCTCCGCCGCCGGGGCTACGCCGGCCTGGACGTGGACTTCGAGTTCCTCCCCGGCCAGCTGGCGGCGGCCTATGCCGCCTTCCTGTCCCGGCTGCGGCGGCTTCTCAACTCTCAGGGGTTCTTCCTCTGGGCCGCCCTGGCACCCAAGACCTCCGCCGGACAGGCAGGGCTCCTGTACGAGGGCCACGACTACGCCGCCGTGGGTGCCGCTGTAGACGGCGTGCTCCTGATGACCTATGAGTGGGGCTACACCGCGGGTCCGCCCATGGCGGTGTCCCCCCTGCCAAATGTGCGGGCCGTGCTGGACTACGCGGTGACGGAAATCCCGCCGGAGAAGATCTTTCTGGGCCTCTCCAACTACGGCTATGACTGGCCCCTGCCCTTTGTTCAGGGCGTTACCCGGGCGCCCTCCATCTCCAACCAGCGGGCCATCGAGCTGGCCATCGAGCACGATGTCGCCATTCAGTACGACGAAACGGCCCAGGCCCCCTTCTTCCACTACACCGCCGTGGACGGCACGGTCCACGAGGTCTGGTTCGAAGATGCCCGCAGCCTCTCCGCCCGCCTGGCCCTGATCACGGAGTACGGCTTCCAGGGCGCCGGCATCTGGAACTTGATGCGGCCCTTCTCCCAGCTGTGGTCAGTGATATCCTCTTTGTATAATATCATTGATTAATTCCTGATTGTATCATTTCAAAAAGAGCTTGACTTGGAGTCGGCTCCAAGTGTTAAAGTAGAGTTATCAAAAGACATCGCCGCACCGGCGCAAAGGAGGCTTTCAGCATGGCACTTTCCGCATCTGCCAAAGAAAATCTGTCCCGTCTGTTCCCGGGGGACCCGTCCCCCCTGTGGGATTCGGACCCGGAATTCATGGAGCTCTTCACCAACTTCGCTCTGGGCGAAGTTGTGGACCAGGGCAGCCTGGATGAGCAGACCCGGATGATGGCCGTTCTCGCCGCACTGCTGGGCTGCCAGGGCGTGTCGGAATACCGGGAGCAGCTGCCTGCCGCGCTGCGGGCCGGCGTGACTCCCGCCCAGGCGAAGGAGGTTTTGTACCAGGCTGTGGCTTATCTGGGGCTGGGCCGGGTGCGCCCCTTCTTTGATGCGGCGAATCAGGTCCTGCAGGAACAGGGCGTCTCCCTGCCGCTGGCCCCCGGATCCACTACCACGGCGGAGACCCGGCTCACCGCCGGCAACCAGGCCCAGGTGGACATCTTCGGCGAGGGGATGCGGGGCTTCCAGGACAGCGGCCCGGAAGAGAGCCGCCACATCAACCGCTGGCTGGGGG
>ENA-ORNG01000902-ORNG01000902.1-human-gut-metagenome-genome-assembly--contig:-NODE-902-length-23559-cov-3.651549_pt1 | contig 23559 bp, 35 predicted proteins | sample MGYA00242113_ERZ509018 | MGnify/ENA primary metagenome ERZ509018 (study PRJEB26280, sample SAMEA2338711) | human gut metagenome | biome: human gut; feature: human-associated habitat; material: faeces... | reverse complement strand
GCCATCTCCTCCCGGATTATGTATTTAATCGTCCTGTTATACAAGTCAAGGATCCCCCGTGCTTCGGCGCGTCGCTTGCAAGGCTCGGCCTCTCGCAACGTGCTATATAGTGCGCTGTATGGCTGCCACTTGTGGCCTCGTCCGCCGATTCCGGCATATACGCGACATTTCATGTCTTGCACCCCCTTAAAACGCCGGGGAATCAAACAGATATTCCCCGTTTGCTTTATATCCAGCGTTCCAGGTTTCCACAAGCTCCGCCGCCTCTTTCTTTGTGCTGCAAAGGTGGGCGACACGTAAACCGCCGATGCAGTCAAGCGCGAATTTGAGGTTTTCCCCGGCTTTGCACGAAACGACATAGGCATAATAACCGGGGCTGTATTCCTCATTTTCACGGGGAATAAAAGTTGTTTCATTGCGGTCCTGGCAGACCGTGACGGCCATATAAATTTTACTTATTGTTTCATTTCCTCCATTCTCCCGGCGGGCGGGTCAAGCCCGCGCCGCATTATAAATTTTCCAGTTCTTGCTTGTGCTGATGGTGTCGCCGCCGGGCAGTGCAAAGTCTCCTGCGCTGGTTTCTACGCGCTCAAGATATAGCAAGCTGTTTTCATTCGCGTATTCCTCGCTGATGCGGTAAATCCGGTTGACATACAAGACACCGCCGCTAAACTGGTACGCCGCGCCCTCCTCTGCGTTTTCTTTGCAAAGGATGGGCAAGTGTGTACAATCGTCATCAACGACAAAGTGGATGCCCTCGGTATATAGGGCTGTTCCGTGGCCCGGAAGAAACGCAACCCGGCGGCCCTTGCGCTGTGGGTGTGTTCCCTGGTAGTCCATGTATACGCCTTTATAATCGGCTCCGATGCGGTCAAATTCCGCCTTGCTTATGTGTAGCATTTCCATTTTCAGACCCTCCTCATCCGATTTTATCGGCCATTTCCCGGTGGTTGTACGGGATATATACGTTTTTGGCGTTTGGGTTTGGCCGGTAAACCGTGGCTGTCTGTCCGTCGTCTGTTATATAACAATCGACATATTCCCCATTGCAGAGAGAGACAAACCGCCGCGCGCTTTCCGGTACGTCGTCCAGGTTCCAAAAATATGGGCCGTCCGTAACGCGCTTTTCGTAGCACATGGCAGTAATTACTCGGCCCTTTCCAGCTGCCCGCATATCATGGAGTTGCGTATATTTGGGGTTAATTTTGAGGCCATAGATAGCCAGGAAACGGCGGAATCCGTTATCTGTGCGGTAGGCCGTCCAAGCCATGCAATTGCGCTTTACAACGTATTTATAGCCGCATTCGCTGGTTTTGCCGTCGAGATAAATTGTGATACTGATCATTTGTTTTTCCTCCTTGTCATGGAGAGCGGCACATGTTATTATGGGCTTGCCCTGGTTCGTGGTTGTTCTGGGGTTCTTTCTGCCCGTCTGGCCTTTGCGAGAGGTCAGGCGGGTTATTTTTGCGCTTGCTGGTGTTGCGTGATTTTGCGGTCAAGCCGTACAATAGCGGCCTCTTTGCTTTTTGTGCTTGTCGCGGCCAATCCTGTTTTACTATCTGTTGCAACGATCAAGTTATTGATGCCGCCTTTGTAATTGCGGTATGTGATATATATCATGCTGTCCGTCTCCCTTCTGCCCTGGTCACTATTGCGAGTAGTGGCCGGGGCTTTTATTGCGCCCTCTCTCGCTCAGGCTTGCGGGGCTGATCTGTTTTCTTCTGGAGTGTCCCGTCTCCAGGTTGCGCCTTGTGCAGGGTTCCGGCTACCTGCTGCGCTTTCTGCGCCGTTCCTGCCGGTTTACTCTTTCCTGCCCGGCCTGTCCGGGTGGCCTTGTGTCTTGCTGTGAGTATAAGATACCACAGGCGGCAGGATATGTCAATAGGTTTTTCAAAAAAGTTGAAATATTTTTCAAGTACAAATTAACCCATGCGACACACATATAATACAGAAAACCGGGTTTTCGTGTGAGTATACCCATGTGACAAGCCGGATTGCGGGCAGGTACACCCCTGGGGGATAGTGCAGGCACCCGACCCACCACCTCACCACCAAATTGTGCGACACGCGCAAAAAGACCATAAGCTTGAAAAATATTTCAAAATTCTATTGACACATAAAGAAACAAATGGTATAGTATAGTCAAAGGAGGCGGAACAAATGAAAATTGGATATGTTAGGTGTTCAAGCGTAACACAGAACCCGGAGCGACAAGAGGTTATTATGGAGCGGCTTGGCGTCGATAGGGTTTATATTGATATGTGCAGCGGGAAAAATATGCAGAGGCCACAGCTGCAAGCCATGTTGGACTTTATGCGAGAGGGCGATACGATTATTGTTGAGAGTTTCAGCCGTCTTGCGAGGAGCACAAAAGACCTTTTGGAGATTACGGACATTATGACGGCTAAGGGCGTTGAGTTTATTAGTCAGAAGGAGACGATTGACACAAAGACTCCGGCTGGCCGTATGCTGTTGACAATTCTTGCGTCTATCAGTCAGTTTGAGAGAGAGTGCATCCGTGAGCGGCAGCAAGAAGGGATTGAGCTGAAGAAAGCTCGCGGGGAGTATAAGGGGCGTGTTCCCATTAAGATTGAGGATGCCGATTTTGAGGAGCAATACAAGGCGTGGCGTTCAAAAATCATCACAGCAAAAAAGGCTATGAGCAATCTTGGATTAAAGCCGAACACTTTTTATCGTAGGGTATCAAAGTGGGAGGAGAGCCACGGGCAGTATGACCCGAAGTTGGATAGGTACTATAAGGAGGAAGATTGATGAACGAGTTAATGACCTATGTGAACAAGGAGTTTGGAGCGATTAGGGCGGTTGATATTGACGGTGAGCCGTGGCTTGTTGGAAAAGATGTGGCGGAGGCGCTTGGGTATACGGACACTGACCAAGCGATACGCAGACACGTTGATGATGAAGACAAGCTGACCCGTAGCTTTGACGGGTCAGGTCAGAATAGAGAAATGTATGTCATCAATGAGTCTGGACTGTTCTCTTTAATCCTGTCCAGCAACATGCCTGGGGCGAAGAAATTTAAGAGATGGGTCACATCGGAAGTCCTCCCAACCATTCGCCGCCAAGGATACTACTCCACACTTCCTCCGGAGGAGCTTGCCAAATTGGTGTTGCAAGCGGTAAACGACAAGTGGAAATTGGAGAATGTGATTATTCCGGCCTTGCGAGATGCCGACATTAACCAGTGTATGCTAGTGGCACAGTACATGGGTCTGACTGCTGACGAGTTCAGCAACAATCCGAAGCTGATTAAGAAGTCGAATAAGAACCTGAGCGCAAAGAACATGATTAAGAGTTGGGAGCGCATGGGGTGGCAGAAATACTCGATTGACGATTTCCCGGAGGAATATCGAAACAGGCCGCAGACCATGCTTGCGATTGATAAGACAAGCAGGAAGTCTGAGTGCTACGGTTGGTTTGCTGAGTATTGCGGGAAGATGTACTTTAATAAGTATGGGTACGTCAAGGTGATTGAGCAGATGGAGAAGATGGGCTACATTACTGATAGTAAAGCCGCAGAGTGGAAAAGAGAGTTGGAAACGCAGGCCCCATAAAATCGCCGAAAAACAAAAAAGGAGGTTTCGCCATGAAAGAAGTAGAGGCCCTGGACAAAGTGATTGAGTTCATTGAGATGAAGTTGGAGGCTTGCGGCTCGTTTAAGGACGGACCGGAAGGGGCTGCGCTAAAGTCGGTGATGGAGTACGCCTTGAAATTGCGGGAGGAGAGATGATGGCCTGGATCAAATGCACTGATAGGATGCCGCCGGAAATGGAGCCGGTGATTGTGACAGTTCACTATAAGGATTGGGATAAACCGATGGGTAAAGAAGGAATTGTACTTCCGATTGCATATCATAACGAAAAAACAGGATGGTGCGTTCCAGGTAACGGAGAAAATGACACTCAACCGATGTGGTATAAGTTTATAGTCACTCACTGGATGCCCATGCCAAGTCCGGCGGAGGATTAAATATGCAAAAACTGACAGACAAGCAGTACAATGAATACCAGAGGATGCTCCGGGATAGAGATGCCGGTAGACTACTCACTCCTGATGGCCTACGCATGATTTGCTCCGCACATGAATATGACCCGGAGAAGATCGGATTGCACTTTTTGACGGTGCTGGCGAACTGGAATAAGGTTGATGTATGAGATATATTCACTATGGATGCACCAGTTTTGACAAGTCAAAATTCCAAGAGATAAAAAACGAACCATACTTTTGCAAGCCAAAAGGAGGACTGTGGGCCTCCCCTGTTGATGCAGAGTATGGATGGAGAGACTGGTGTGAGGCAGAGAATTTTAGGGAATGCAGTCAAGACAATTCGTTTTCATTCGCACTGAAAGACGGCGCAAAAGTGTATCACATTCATTCCGTTCAAGATGTAAAGGCGATGCCGCAGGTCAATACTGAAATTACAACACTCTATATTCCAGATTTTGAAAAGATGCTCGCTGATGGATGGGACGCAATAGAACTTCATATGAGTGAATGCGGAGCGCTGTACTGGGCGCTATATGGATGGGATTGTGATTGCATCCTGGTTCTGAATCCTGATGTTGTGGGGGTGCGACAGTGACGGTAAAAGATGCCATTGAATTTGCGCAGAACGAGGAAATTGTGTGGTATGTTGGAGCATTTATGTTTGAGTACCATGCATTTCCAGCGAGAATAGTTTCTGTTGAAGCAATATTCCCAGAGAGCGAGGTTCCGTGTGTTGCAGTTGAAAGCATCGGTACGAACCAGATTGAAAAGTTATTAATAGATGAAATTTATACTGACGAAAATACTGCGTTGGAAAAGGCAGTATCAATGCAGAAAAAATACGGCCACGTGGTTATAAAGCAGGAACAGTACGATGAATATATGGCACTGAAAAATTCCAAAAATTAAATACCGCACCCCGCCACAGGGCGGGCGTAGACGGCCACAGGGTCAAAGATCGGGAAACCAGTTTGTGGCCCTGTCTTTGTTTTGGAGGGATTTTATGACGGTCAAAATTTTGGGAACAGAGTACACTATCACTGTAAAGAAGTACGACGAGGATGAAACGTTTGAGCGGCTTAGTATTGACGGATATTGTGACGGGCAAATCAAAAGCATCGTTATTTGCGATATGTCTACATACAAGGGCTGGGAGCACGAACCGAAAGAGACCATCGAGATTTCGCAAAAGCAAACACTTCGGCACGAGATAGTCCACGCGTTCTTTGATGAGAGCGGCCTTGCGTCCAGTTCGCTCGGTATTGATGGGCCTTGGGCCAAAAACGAAGAAATGGTGGACTGGTTCGCCTTGCAGGGGCCGAAGATTTACAAGGCTTGGCAGGAAGTTGGTGCTATCTGATGGACATCCACATACTGGTAGATAAAGCGTTCAAGCGCGATCTGTCGGATGCGTCAGCGCTGAATGACGCCTTTGATACTTTGCGCTTGTTGGAGCCGGAAGACTTCACACTAGCCCACGAGAAAAACAAAGAAGTCCGCCGCCTGTCAGCAAAATATGCTGCGGAGCGGACGGACATGAAGATGTTTGAGTTGAACAAGCGGAGTTTGCTGTTTGATGCGCCGTATGATTTTGATTGTTTTCTTCGCTACATTGAGTGGCAGAGGCCAAACGATAAACGATTCTATATGCCACGCAGAAAAGTCCTTCTTCCCATTGTAAATGCGTTCCAGCAGGTAGCGGACGGGGAGTTGGATTTGCTGACGGTTAGCCAGCCTAAGAGGACAGGAAAGACCACACTCGGATTGATGTTTGTTCTGTTCCGCGCAGGTCAACACCCTGGTGGGTCTTCTATTTGCTCTGGTGCAGGTAACGATCTGGTAAAGTCGTTTTATACTGGATGCTTAGATATTTTGCAAAAGCCGGAAGAGTATCTGTACTACGATGTGTTCCCAAAAGCGCGACTTGCGGCTACAAATGCGGATGAAAAAACTATCCACCTCGAAAAGAAAAAGCGGTTTGCCACTATCACTTGCCGGAGTATTGACGGTGCGTTGACTGGTTCCACGGAGTCTACGCCAGAAGGTGTAATGTACCTGGATGACCTTGTGTCTGACGAATTGGAGGCAAACAATCGAAACCGCCTCGATACCTTGTGGGACAAGGTACGTGGTGACTTGCTGGGCCGTCGCCTGGAAGGATGCCCGATTGTCGCACAGGGTACACGGTACAGCCTGTATGACCCTCTTGGCCGCTTGCAGGAAATTGCGCCTACAATGGGATGGCGAACTAAGGTCGTGGAAATCCCTGCCCTAGATCCGATTACAGACGAGAGCAATTTTGAGATTGTGTTGAACGGGAAACCGGCATTTACAACGGAATACTATCGGCATGAGCGCGAACTGGTAACGCCCGTCCAGTGGGCAAGCCAGTTTCAACAGGAACCGTTCGAGGCAAAAGGGCTGCTTTTCCCGGAGAACGAGCTGAACCGATATTTTGAACTGCCCGTAGATCAGGAGCCGGATGCTATTATCTCTGTATGTGACACTGCAGAGGGCGGCGGAGACAGCGTTATGATGCCCATTGCGTACATTTATGGTGAAGACGTATTCATTGAAGATTGCGTATTTGACAACAGTACGCCGGAGCATACAAAGCCAGAATGTGCAAAGAAACTTGTAGATCATAAAGTTTCTGTCGCTACGTTTGAAAGCAATAATGCGGGAAGTTACTTTGCCCGTGATGTTGAGGAATTGGTCAAGAAGATGGGCGGGCGTGTAAGTATCCGAACACGGCGTACTATTAGCAATAAGCAGACCCGTATTGAGATGGCCTCTGACGGAATACTCAAACACTTTTACTTCAAAGACAAATCCCTATACAAGCCGTCAGACCAGTATGGGCAGATGATGCGGGAGCTGGTGACATACACCCGAACGGGAAAGGTGAAGCACGACGATTCACCGGATGGTCTTTCGTTACTGGAAAACGAAATTCGTAATTTGACATGGGGCAAAGCGGAAGTTTTCCATCGCCCATTCTAATTTCTGAACAATAAAAAAATTTTATTGTTGACATTTATAGATAAATGAATTATAATTAAGTATGGGTAATTATGCCCAGAACAAGATCACATTTCCATTGTGTGTCGTAATGACGCAAGGCGGTATGAGTATCTGGCACCACCTCCTTTCTCCCCTCCCCCGGCTTGGGTGTCTCCTCCTGCATCCTTGCCGGGGAACTATGCCGCAGGATGTGCCAGCCGAAAGGCCGAGAGGTCGTACCTCTCATGCGGCGATGACTGTGGAAAGACACTATACCGGGTAGCCTAAAGCGTCTGACGGCCCCGGAGAAGGGACATGACGCCCGTCTGCTCATGGTGACGGAAGCGGTGGCGGTGCCATGACTTCCACCGAACTGCTGGGTAGCTTCCATCCGTGGAAGCCGGACGTATGGCCAAACGATAAGAGCCTCAACAGGCCCCCCGGAAAGCCTGAAAACAACCCGGAGCATACCGTCTTGAGGGCGGTATATATGTCGCTCCCGTCCGCGTGAGGGCGGCGGCGATGCCAGACGATTCAATCTTGTGCGCGGGGTGGATTCGTGAAATTTGAAATAGGCGCAAAGGAAAAGGACGCAATCGAACAGGTGCTTAACAAGCGAGGCGCGACAGAGGCCGTGGTCAAGGTTGAGCGAGGGGAGATTGTAGTCCTACAAGTCGAAAAAAAGAAGATTGTTTAAGCGCCCACGCAGTGGCGTGGGAACAGAGGACCATAGGGTCAACTACCGAGTATATCTCGGCGGTTGACCCTTTTTCTTTTGCCTGGAGGTGTGGGCTTGTTAGAAAACACAGTTGAAAAGACGATTTCTTGCTGGCCCGCAGACGGCTTGCATGGCCGGAGAAAAATTTTTACTGACAAGAAATCCATCACGCCGGAGAACGTGGTGGGGGTCGTGGAAAAAGCCCTTGGATACCACTGGAAAAACCGGATGGAGGAGCAATACCTTCTCGATTATTTCCGAGGTAAGCAGGACATTCGCCTGAAAGAGAAACAGGTCCGCCCGGAGATCAACAACAAGGTCATGGTGAACCGGGCCAACGAGATAGTCACCTTTAAGACTGCTTACCTGCTGGGAGAACCCGTCCAGTATGTGTCCAACGGCGGTGAAGACCGTGTATCCGCCCAGGTGAACACGCTGAATGAGTTCATGCGGGCTGAGAGCAAGGACACTAAGGACAAGGAAATTGCTGACTGGATGCACATTTGCGGTGTGGGCGTTCGGATGGTCCTGCCGGATGAAGAAGGCGAGGAAGAGGGCTCCCCTGTTAGTATCTACACGTTGGACCCCCGTGAGGCGTTCGTAATTTATCACAGTGGCGTGGGGCACAAGCGAATGGCCGGAGTGCTCCGCCAGCGGGACGAGAACGGCGTTTGGTACTCTTGCGTGTACACCAGTGATTGGTACTACGAGATCAAGAGCGGGCAGATTGAGAAGCAGGAAGCTCGAACGGTTCCCTATATCCCCATTGTGGAGTACCCAAACAACGAATCCCGCATGGGGGCGTTCGAGGTCGTGGTGCCTATTCTGAACGCCATCAACACCATTGAGAGCAATCGTGTGGACAGTGTTCAGGATTTTGTGAACGCCTATGATGTGTTCCAAAACTGCGAGATTGATGACGATGCCTACAAGGCGTTGTCCGCTGGTGGCATGGCAATACAGATTAAGGGCGCTCCTGGTATGGAGGCAAAGGTCTACCGTATTGCCTCTGAGCTCAACCAGACCAATACGCAGACGCTGGTGGACGACCTGTATGATACCGCCCTGACAATCTGCGGTATGCCGAACCGAAACGGCGGTAGTTCCACCAGCGACACCGGAACGGCGGTTATCTACCGGGACGGCTTCGCGGAGGCGGAGAGTCGGGCGAAGGACACAGAAAAGACTTTTATTCGGTCTGAGCGTGATTTCCTGCGGATTGTGCTCTACATCTGCCGGGAGACCGGGGATTTGGATTTGGAACTCAAGGACATCAAGCCGGAGTTCACCCGGAAGAACCTGTCCAATATTCAGTCGAAGGTACAAGTGCTCTGCGAGCTACTGAACAATAGCAAGGTGCATCCCAAGGATGCCTATGATGTGTCTGGCGTGTTTGCCGATGCTGAGGGCGCATACCGCAGAGGAATGGAATGGGAAGAGGAGCAACAGGAATTGTTGAACCGGACATTGAGGGATGAACTGAATGCCAACAGGGATGCGAATATAACTGTGGAGGAAAGAAACGATGATGTCTCCGTTTCGGAATGACCCGTTCAGCATGGTATATCAAGCATTTCAGAACCTTTATCCAGGAAAAGAGTGTGAGCGCTACTTTGAACCCGACCTGAAAGCGGACGATGGAGACAAGGCGTATGGCCTCACAAATTTCTGCGATGACGGTGAAATCCTAATTTTTGTAGACCCGAATGTGGATATTGAAAACGCGACGGAGATTTTTGCGCACGAGTTGGCCCATGTAGCCGTTGGCTACGATGCTGAACATGGACCGGAATGGGACGCCGCTTTTGACGCAATTCTCAATGAATACAACCACATAGGGGATGAAATGTTTGGGAACGAAGAAGGAGTGGTACAAACTCAGCGACCGGGCGACGGAGCTTCTGAACAGGAAAGCGACGAAGCGGTTTGAGGACGCCAAGGATGAAGCGGCGCGACACGGCTTTGATGAACTCAATGTGCTGGAAGTTACTCGCACGTTATATCAAGACCTCGCCCGTGATAATCAGGAAGTCTTTCTTGAACTGGCGCAAGAGCGGTATCAGGAAACCGAACCGCACGGAGAGGAACCGCCTGACTTAGCGTGGCTGCTGGCGTTGCTGGCGGCTTACAATGCCGTGATGAAATACCAGTATTCCAATGAATGGGAGCGAAAGCGCGACCGGACAGCGGAGGCAATCAATTCCTCAACAGCCAAAGTCACTGAGTTCCGAAGAGGCTTGATGTATTGGAGCCAGATGACGGGGTGGTTTGCAGACGAAGTAACAGACCAAGCGACACTGAAAGCATATCAGGATAGCGGAGTAACAAAGGTTGAGTGGCACACAGTCCTTGACGGGAGAGAGTGTGAAATCTGCAAGGAACGAGATGGGAAGGTTTACTACATCCGAAGTCTGCCACCTAAACCACATCCCGGATGCCGATGCTGGTATAGTCCAGCAGACAACAAGTGAATAAACGGGCGGCTATCCCGACGGGGAGAAAAGTGGAGTGCCTTGCCACCTGCCGCCTGTTCATTCTACAAGGCACTACGAAAGGCGGTAGTTATGTCAAAAATCAATATTGCAGGAAAAGAACTTGACCGAGAGGAATTAACGTCTTTTTGGTTGCGCTCGTGGGCCAGTATTGCAACAAAAGAGCAATATGAAGCGTTCAAAAAAATGGTTGAGGCAATGACGGACAATGAACTTTCTAAGTTTGTAGAATGTCTTGCTAAACGAGCAGGAAAAGAAATAACAGTAAAAGATTTTTATGCGACCCAGAAGAAATTAGCGGAGCGGCTTTCAAATGAAAAAACGGCACTTGGCCAAGTAGAACCTGAATTTTTGAATGAAGAAAAAAACAAAAACCTTTTGGAAAACATTAGGCGTTCTAGACCGAGCGATAGCATAACACTTACTTCCAAACAAGATAAACTGTTGATCGACTTATGGGAAGATACGGGAAATAAACCAAAAGGTAGAGTTTTCATTCCGTCCGACTTATTTTTCACAAACACCATCCCGCTACTTGATTGCAAAATAATTGTTGATGAAAGAGATATAGGTGGGATTGAGTGCAAATCTCGCGTTGTTATTTTTCAAGACTACGAAGAAAGGATAAGGCAGTCTGGGGAAAACGACATAACAAATGTTGGAGCGGTTGTTTTTCCAATGGAAACGAAAACCGCTGTTTATGGCGCAATTACATGTCCGCTATATGTTGTTCGAGGATTTGACTCCATTTTGTTTGGGAAATTTGGGTGGATTGGACTCCAACCGGAGCTTAGGGAATTTTGGAAAAAAAGAGTGAGTCTTGAGACAGTGAGCAAGATGTTCGGCTCCATGATGGAAACTTGGTATGGAATCCAAATTGCTCTACTACATCCAAAAGTGCGAGAAGTATTTGCTCATCCGAAAACAGAAAAAGAAGAAGGAGAAAATAGGCCGAGCAAGAAAAAGCGAAAAAGAGCGGTCAGATACATCAAAAAGCACATCGTCGGAACAGAAGAACTTGAAACAAAAATCTATGGAGAAAGCAAGAAGAAACGACACGCTCTTGTTTGGTATGTAATTGGGCATTGGAGAACATACAAAAACGGAACAAAGGTTTTTGTACGTCCGTACTGGAAAGGTGAATTGAGAGAATTAAAAATGAACCTTGAAGACAGAGAGCGTGAGATAGCGATTTGACATTTTGAAAATTTAAGCGGCCCAGCTGTTTGAATATCGTCGGAGATGACGTTAAAGCGCAAGCTCACGGAGATGTGAGGATAAAAAAGCGCACAACATGGGTGCAGAGACGCACTACTTAACAAAAACGCAAAGGAGAATTGATTATGCCTACCATCAGCACTGAAAACATCGAGGGATTTGATAGTATGACCGCCGAGCAGAAGGTTGAAGCGCTGTTAAAACTTGACCTCCCTGACAGTTCTGCGGAGCTTGCCAGAATGAAATCCGCACTTGATAAGGCCACATCCGAGGCTGCTGACTACAAGAAACAGCTCAAAGGGAAGCTAACCGAGGACGAAGCCGCCGCCGCCGAGTGTGAGGCAAAGTGGGCGGAGATGGAGGCCAAGCTGAAAGAGCTGGAGACCGAAAAGACCATTTCTACCTACAAGGCCAGCTACCTTGCCATGCCGGGATTTGACGAAAAACTGGCAGAGGACACGGCCAAGGCTTTGGCAGAAGGAGACATGAAGACCGTGTTCGCCAATCAGCAGAAAGCCAATGCCGCCTATGAAAAGAAACTCCGGGCGGAGATGGTCAAGAGCGACCCGAAGCCGGAAGGTGCTGGCGGTGGGAACGACAATCCCGATACCGCTGTGGAGTTTGCCAAGAAGTTAGGCAAGCAGCGGGCAGACGCCCTTAAAAGTGCAAATGAGGGACTAAAACACTATCTGTAAAGGAGAGAAACGAATGAAGATGACCAAGACTTCTGTCACCGGCACGGTGGAGATCCTTGCCGCTGACGAGTTCACCGCAATTCCTATCACGGTGGACGAGACTTCCGCCGTCAAGGCTGGCACGCCCATGACTTCCGCTGGCAAGAAGATTGCCGCGACCAGCTTTGCTACTGCTGCGGGGATGCTGCTGTACGATGTTGACCCTACCGTAAATCCCAATGGCGCTCTGCTGGTACAGGGCGTTGTGGACAAGAAGAAGGCACAGGCGCACTCCGGCGTGACGCTGGATACTACCTTTGCCGTCTCCGGCATCATCCTGCGGGACAACATCGGCGTGAACGAGTAAGGAGGGATACATAGATGGACCTGAGAGAAATTTTTACCCCTGCTGCGATTGCGGCCAACTGGACGGAGGTTGCCTCTAACCAGATTCCGTACTTGGGTGCTACCCTGTTCCCTGCCCGCAAGAAGGCAGGTCTGGACCTGTCTTGGATTAAGGGCAGACGTGGCCTGCATGTTTCCCTGATGCCCTCCGCCTTTGACGCTAAGGCCACTTTCCGTGATCGGATCGGCTTCGACAAGCTGGAGACCGAGATGGCGTTCTTCCGTGAGGGCTTCAAGATTAAGGAGCGCGACCGTCAGGAGATGCTTCGCGTACAGGAGTCTACTGATCCCTATGCCGCTGAGGTCATTGCCCGCATCTTCGATGATGCCCGCGACCTGATTGACGGTGCCAATGTGGTGCCCGAGCGAATGATCATGCAGCTTCTCTTCCCCGAGGGTGGCGATTGTGGCATCACCATTACTGCTAATGGTGTGGACTACACCTATGACTATGATCCGGGCGATGTGTGGAAGACCAACAACTACACTGCACTGACTACTACCTCTCTGTGGACTGCTCCCACCACTGCTGACCCGTTCGCGGCGTTCAAGACCGTCAAGGATGCGATTCGGTCTAAGACTGGCGATGAACTGACCATTGCCATTATGAACACCTACACCTTCAATCTGATGGCCGCTACCGATGCCGTAAAGAACCGTTATCTGACTACCAATGGCCTGTCCCTTGGCTATCTGACCGATGCCGAGGTAAAGGCTATTGTGGAGGCCACCTCTGGCCTGCGGATCGCCATTTACGACAAGCAGTACAAGGATGAGAGCGGCACCGCCCACAGCTTTGTGCCTGATGGTTATGTGTGCCTGATCCCCGCCGGGAACCTGGGCAACACCTGGTATGGCACCACTCCAGAGGAGGCCGACCTCCAGGGTTCTTCCAGTGCAGAGGTTTCCATTGTGAACACCGGTGTGGCTATCACCCGTGAGATTCAGAACCATCCTGTGAACATCAACACCTTCGCTTCCGAGATCGTACTGCCTAGCTTTGAGCGCATGGACTCCGTTGGCGTGCTAAAGGTCGTCTGATAGGAGGTGAGGCGGCGTGAGGTGCATTCCAAAGTATCGAGTTTGCTATAACGGAAAGTTCTACAGTTCTGGAGAGGCGTTCAATATTGATGCGAAGGACGCGGATGAAATGAAGCAACATGGGCGATTGGTGGATAACTCCATGCCGCCTACCCCAGAAGCAAAGAGACCTGGACGCCCCAGGAGGGTTGAGAATGGACAATCTGGCGAGGCTGAAACTAAGAACCGGGGAGGCTGATGAAGCTATCCTGGAGGACTGCTTGGAGAGCGCAAAAGCGGCAATCATGGCCAGGAGATATCCTTATCAGGAATGGCCTGACGAACTGGAGAGCCGGTATCTGGACTTGCAGTTTCGGTGCGCTCTTGCAATCTACAACAAGCAGGGCGGAGAGTTTGAAACGGCCCATACAGAAAACGGTGTTTCGAGGTCTTTCGGGTCCGAGGGTATCCCACAAGAATTGCTGATGGAGGTTACTCCGATGGCAAAAGTAACAACCTAATATTGCATGGGGACAGCGGGTAGCTACCGTTGGCGCACCTGCATTGCGCCTAACCCATTCAATATACCTATGCAGGAGGTAAATATGGCGATTGTAAAAGATTTGACCGGGCAAAGGTTTGGACGGCTCGTCGCCGTTAAGTGTGTTGGACGAACTAATAACGGAAACGCAAAGTGGCTATGCAAGTGTGATTGCGGAGGAGAAAAAATTGTAGCATCTTACGGCCTTGTGAGCGGGAGAACAAATAGTTGTGGTTGCATTAAAAGAGAGCAAAACCATCAAATGTTTACCACACACGGGGAGTCAAACACGAATAAGACCAGACTGTATAGGATATGGGCTGGGATGAAAACAAGGTGCTACAACAAAAACCAGACATACGCATACGGGAAATATGGAGCAAAGGGCATCGTTATGTGCGACGAATGGAAAGAGTCATATGAGGCTTTTCGTGATTGGGCACATGACAATGGGTATCAAGACAATTTGAGCATTGATAGAATTGACCCACATGGCCCGTACTCCCCCGATAATTGCAGGTGGGCCACAGACAAGCAACAGCAAAACAACCGAAGTAACAACCACATTTTGACATTCAATGGTGTCAGCAAAACACTCGCTGAATGGGCGGATGCGACTGGGTTTACAAAAAGCACCATTGAGCACAGGTTGAGCCGGGGATGGTCCGTAGCAAATACTCTGCAAACACCAATGCGCAAACCAATGAACGGAAAATTCATTTATATTGAGTCTAAGATTGCGGGGTGAGTCCATTCAGAAATTTTGTAGCCAACACCCAGCCCATATTTTTTAAAAACCTTGTTGGACAAGAAGAAATCGTGGATGAATACGGGAATCCTACAGGGTCCTATGTCCCGATTTACAGCGAATTGAAGTCTTCCATGCTCTGCGTCTCCCCCAACAAAGGTAGTTCTGAGGTTGAGCAGTTTGGTTCTCTGGAAGATTATGACCGCACTATGACGACGGCGGACGCTGACTGCGAGATTGACGAAGATGCGGTTTTGTGGGTGGACGGTGCTGATACTGACGGCCCATATAACTACATCGTCAAGCAGAGAGCGCCTTGGAAGAACAGTATGCAGTACGCCATCAAGCAGGTTACAGTTTCGGAGTATGAAGCCGAGCAGAAGTTATTTGCGGAGGCGAAACAGTATGCCAACCATCAAACTGAAACTGAATGACCAGTCCATCAATCAGGCGCTGAAAGACATCAAGGCGTACCAGAAGAAGGTGGATGCTGCCGGGGAAAATCTGACCCACTCTCTGACAGAACAAGGTGTATCGCTGGCCCAGCTAAATGCCTCCTACATGTCTATCTACGACAGCGGAGAGTTGGTCAATGGGATTGAAAGCCGATATGTCGGTGGATTTGGTGTTGAGTACGCAAAGGGCTATGTGATGTCCACTGCGCCGCATTCAAAATTTTGCGAATTTGGGACTGGAATTCGTGGAAAGAATAGTCAGCACCCAGAACCGAACCTTATTCCCGGCTGGAAGTACGATGAAAACGAGCACGGAGAGGAAGGCTGGTGGTACTGGAAAGATGGCGAATGGCACTGGACCGCAGGTATGCCGTCGAGACCGTATATGTATGACACCGTCCGGATGCTCCGAAACATGGTTGTGCCGACGGCGAAGGAGGTGTTGAAGTGATTGACATTGAGTCAATCGTTTTCTCAACGGTTGCCTCTGCACTGAGAGAAAAATATGACGGCATCTTTGTAAGTGGTGAGTTCACTGACCTGCCAGCAAAATTCCCCGCCGTAACCATCGTGGAGTCGGACAATTCTATCGTACAGCGCATGAGGACAACGAACATTGAAAATGCCGTATCGGTCATGTACGAAACAAATGTCTATACCAACACCGTCGGCTACAAAAAGTCCGAGGCAAAGGATATCATGGAGACCGTGGACGATGAGTTCACAAAACTGGGGTTTGCGAGGACGATGTGCAATCCGGTAGCGAACCTTCAGGACGCAACGATCTACAGAATGGTGGCCCGGTATGAGGCTGCTGTTGATAGAGACCTATGGGTTTATAGAACAACCTGAATAACACGCTGCCATTCACTGGAATGGTAAGACGACCACTGGGTCAGGGGTGAGACCCGACCTGTGGTTTTTCACTCCTGACTCAAATTTTTATAAGGAGTGATTTTTTATGGCTTCCCCTAGACTTTCTACTGCTGGGATGACGCTCCAGTATTGCGTCGAAGAGACTGCTGGAACTCGGCCTACTACGGGCTACACAAAGATCCCGGAAGTCAAGTCCATGCCCAGTTTCAACCCTTCCCCTAACACTATTGACAGCACCACCCTGGAGGAAACCGAGTATATGACCTATGTACAGGGATTGAAGGACCTTGGCGGTGCTCTGGAGTATGGCGCTAACCTGACTGAGGATTTGATTACGGCGTGGGACACTTTGATGGAGGCTTACGACACTGCCGTTGAGGGTGGCAAGCAGGTTTGGTTTGCTGTGGTTCATCCGAAGCTGACCAATGCGACATACTTTGTTGGCACCCCTGCCCCCCTGGGCCTGAATGAGGCTGAGGTGGATGCCATGCTGGAGACCACCCTGTATATCACCCCAAACAGCGCCCCCGAGATGGCGGCGGCTCCCACGGTGTAAGGAGGACAGAAAATGAGCGAGAAAGTGACAAACCTTCAGGAGTTTATTCAGCCTGCCCGTCTGACAGACGATCAGACCGGGCAGGTATATGAGTTAGATTTCAGCAAGGAGAGCGTGGTGTTTGCCGAGCGAAACAAGTTCAAGCTGGAAGACGCTATCGAGTTTCCTGTGACCGGGATGCGGGACCTGTTTTATTACAGCTTCCGCAAGAACCACCGGAATGTGGCCCGTGAAAAGACCGACAAGCTGATTGACCGTTGGGGCGGCGGCGTTCCCGAAAAGTTAGTGAAGCGGCTGATTCAGCTCTACCAGCAGGCTCAGGCTTCCAACGCCATTCTTGTGGACGAGGATGCCGAAAAAAACTCCGGCCTGACCCTGGAGCTGTAACGCGCCAGCGGTCATGTGAGGAAATCTTTCTTGCTGATTGTCCGTACTATCTCTCCATTGGAATGACATGGGACCAGTATTGGTACGGAGATGTACGGATGGCAGCAATTTTTAGGGAGGCTGATAAGCGTCGCATGGAGAGGATAAACGCAGAGGCCCATTTGATGGGGTTGTATGTGTATGAGGCTCTATGCGACGTTTCTCCTGTTTTACATGCCTTTGCAAAGAAAGGAACGAAGCCAAAGCCGTTTAGGGCGGAGCCGTATGGGATGTCCGATAAGCAGGAAGAAAAGTCCAAAAAACGGGAAGAAGCTGAACGCCTGCGCGCTGAAATCTACATGAAGCAGATGATGCGGGCTGGAAAGAATTGGGGAAAGAGAGGTGGCAACGATGGCCGTTGATATTGATAGCCTGCAAATTGAAATCGAAGCAACATCTAGCGATGCGGCATCGAAAATTGAACAGCTTGCCACCGCTTTGACCAATTTGAAGTCTGCGGCAAAAGGCGGGGCAGGGCTGACTACCACTACCAAACAGCTCCAAGCTCTCTCTAATGCGGCGAAGCTGATTAACGGGACAAACCTTAATTCTCAGAAAATCCAGCAGTTTGCCTCTGCTATGAATAGCTTGTCTGCCATTCAGAAGGCAAGCGGGTTAAATTCTACGATCAACGCATTGAAGAAATTGCCGGAGATCAGCACCGCGCTTGACAAGGCCGACCTTGGGAAGTTTGCCACGCAAATGAACCAGGTTGCTTCTGCAATGAGGCCACTGGCAACAGAGATGCAGAAGGTGGCGAACGGGTTTTCTGCATTCCCGATTCGGATTCAGAAGATTATACAGAGTAATTCGGCGCTGGCGGCTTCCAACAACAAGACGGCAAAAAGTTTTGGTGTGTTGGGGACTGGGATTAGTTCAACCGTGGCAAAACTTGGCGTTTACTATTTGGCATTTCAACGCATTGCAAATGTTGTATCTGGTTGGATTAAGTCCGCAAATGACTATATTGAAAATGTAAACCTGTTCCAGGTTTCTATGGGAGAGTTCTACGACGAGGCATTTGCTTATGCACAGCTTGTCAGTGACCGGCTGGGGATAGACCCGTCTGAATGGATGCGGAACCAGGGCGTATTTATGTCTATGGCAAACGGGTTTGGCCTCGCCAGAGAACAGGCATACGCATTGAGCGAAGGACTGACAGAGCTTTCTTACGATCTAAGTTCACTATACAACGAAGATGTTGAGCAATCTGCCTTGCGGTTACAATCAGCGCTATCGGGCGAGATTGAACCGATTAGACGGCTCGGAATTTCCATCAGTCAGGCAACCTTGCAAGAATACGCTCTGACACATGGGATCGAGGAAAGTGTCACGGCAATGACAGAACAAGAAAAGGCTCTTCTTCGTAGCCTTGTTCTGATGGAGGGTGCGGCTAGAGTTGGAGCCATTGGGGACTTTGCAAAAACTCTGGAGAGCCCCGCAAACGCTATGCGAGTTTTCCGCCAGCAAGTCACACAGCTTGGGAGGGCGCTTGGTAGTGTTCTGCTCCCAATTATCGTGCAAATTCTTCCGTGGGTTCAGGCTTTTGTGGAAATTCTAACGGACGGCATTCGTGCGTTGGCTTCTTTGGTTGGGTTTACAATGCCGGATTGGGATACGAGCGATTGGGGCTCTGGTATCACAATGGGGGCTGATGATGCGACAGATGCCATTGATGACACGGCAAAATCAGCCAAGAAATTAAAGCGTGAACTGCTTGGAATCGACGAGTTGACAATTTTGGAACCAACTTCTTCGAGCGGGGCTTCTGGATTGGATGAAGGAGTTTCTGGATGGGCAAGCGGGCTTGAAATTCCAAATATATGGGATCAGCAGGCAATTAGCGACATCCGGTCAAAAGCAGATGAGATTAAGGCGCTGATTCAAAATAATCTCGCAGAAATTACGGCCATCGTGTCTGGATTCTCGCTTGCCGTTGGTGCAATTTTGGCGCTAACCGGAATCAACATACCGCTTGGAATTGCCCTGATGGCAACGGGGGCCGCTGGGCTCGTGTCAACTGTTGCCTTGAACTGGGGAAGCATGGATTCTTCTTTGCGGGGCGTTCTCGCAACGATAACCGGTATGCTTGGCGGATTCTTCCTTGCCCTTGGCGCAATCCTTACGTTTAGTGGGGCGAACGTGCCAATCGGAATTGCGCTGATGGCTGTAGGGGCGGCAAGCCTTGTGGCGGCTGTAGCAATTAACTGGAATGGACTTGGAGGTCAAATTTCGGGGGCGTTAAACACGATCTCTGGAATTGTTGGAGGGGCGTTGCTGGCTGTTGGCGCAGTTTTGGCATTCTCTGGGGGGAATATCCCGTTGGGGATTGCGTTGATGGCCGCTGGAGCCGCCACACTTGCAACAACCGTTGCAGTTAACTGGGATTCGATGACGCCGGAGTTGAGTAGAACGCTCACAACAATCACAACATTAGTTGGAGGAAGTTTCCTTGCGCTAGGTGCTGTGTTGGCGTTTAGCGGTGCCAACATCCCGTTAGGAATTGGGCTTATGGTTGCTGGTGCAACAGGTCTTGCTACGGCGGCGGCACTAAACTGGAATTTTATTACCACAACGATCACCAAAACTTTAAAAGATATTGGAGCGATTGTAGGGGTTTCTTTGCTGGCGCTGGGCGCGATTTTAGTTTTGAGCGGAGCGGCTCTACCCCTTGGAATCGGCATGCTGGTTGCCGGTGGAGTAAGCCTGTCCTCTAGTGTTGCACTAAACTGGAACTTTATCACAGATAAGGTAAGCTCAATTATATCTGACATTGGAGATAAATTTAAGGCGTTTGCAGACAAGTGGTTATCTTTTGATACTTGGAAAGACCTTGGGAATAAAGCACTGCAAGGGTTGTTTTCTGGCCTATCCAACATCGGGAACAAAATCAAGACATGGGGTGGCAACTTAATTGCCGGAGTCAAAAACTTTTTCGGCATCAAGTCTCCTTCTAGGCTGTTCCGAGAGGAAATCGGCTTAAACCTTGGCCTTGGCATTTCCGAGGGTATCGGAGACAGCGAACGAAGCATTATGTCGGAGGTAACTAGAGCCGGAAACATGATGCGGTCAGCGCTGACCATTTCTGATGTGCCAAACAATTTCTCCGTTGAGCAGGCAACCAGAAACGTGCAGGAAATCACCGGGTCTGTCGTGGTCAGAAACGACAGCAGCGATTCGGACAACGGAAGCCTGGACGTGGTGAACGCTATTTATGCAATGGCAAGCCGAATTGTGACCGCCATCGAGGAGAACGGCGGCGACATCTATGTGGAAGCAGACGGAACCGCCACCCAGAACCGACGGAACCGGATGTATGGGAAAACCTTGCAGTATATCTAAGGAGTTGAGCGTATGACACTGGAAATCGACGGAGTGAATATCGTGCCATATATCGCTTACGGCGGTTTCCAGTGGCAACGCTCCGATGTGGACGGAGAAGGCGCGGGACGTATGTTAGACGGAACACTAGCGCGGAACCGCATGGCGACGAAAATCCGGTTGGACATTACATGCCGCCCATTGAAATCCAATGAGACAAGTATTGTGTTGTCAGCGATCATGCCAGAGTGGGTGTCGGTTACATACTATGACCCGCAGATTGGTAGCGTGGTCACAAAGACCATGTACTCCAACAACAATCCAGCATCGTACCTTATTAAACATCCTGACGGGACAGAGTGGTGGAGCGGGATCACATTTCCCCTGATTGAAAAGTAATGGAATACAAGGTAGTTATTGATACAACTGAATATACGGATGCAGACATCCGGTCTGGCAATATTGAACGTCCACTATTTGATGAGCTAGGCATTGGAAACGCCTGTATGGCAATGCTGAAAATCGTGTTCAAGCAGAAATCTACCATTCCTAGGATGTCAAAGATCGTCCCGCAGGCGTTGGTTGACGGACAGTGGGAACAGCTTGGCGTGTTCTACTTGGATGAACGGTCTGTGAAGCCAACAGGTGTTATGACCGTGGTGGCCTACGATTCCATGCTGAAAGCGGACAAGGTGTGGGTCCCCGATCAGTCATTGGAATTTCCAATGCCAATGGATGATGCAGTAGATGTTATTGCAGAGCTGATGGGCATTACCGTTGACCCCCGGACGCAGGTAAGCCATACCTACACCATTGACTATCCAGCCAATGATTACACACTGCGGGATGTACTAAAATTTATTGCAGTAGCAAACGGCGGAAACTGGACAATCACACGGGACGACCAGCTTCTTTTGGTTCCATTAGTTGGGAGTATGCCGCCTGAAACATATTACCTTATTGAAGAAAACGGATGTGCAGTCACGTTCGGAGGAGATAGGATTCTCGTATGAACGGAAAATTTTTTATAGGGCAAAAGGCTCTATCCCTAACAGAATACGAAAAGACGGATCCTATCAGTGGGGTTATTCTCTGGGTTGACGATGAAAACTTCTATGAGGCCGGAGACGAAACGGGCACTGTCATTGAGCAGGATTGCCCCTATGCATCCCAAGAGATGGCCAACAATCTTCTGGCTACTTTGCAGGGGTACACATATCAGGGACTAGAAGCAAACGGTGCAAAGGTTTCGCCGGTTGCTGAACTGGGAGACGGTATGACAGTAGGAGGTCTATACACCCAACTAGCCTATCAAAACATTAGGTTTTCGACGGGAGAAGTCATGGATGTAGCGGCCCCTGGAAGTGACGAAACCCCACATGAGTACAAGACGGAGGGCGAAACCACAAAGCAGTTTGCGCACCAAATCGCACAAACCAGATCTGAGATTTCAAAAACCGCCGAAGAAATCGGCCTGCGAATTGATGGGCTGGATGACCAATTCACAGAGCTGACCGTAACACTTGAAGGGGTAACCATAAAAGACGAATCAGGTCAGACACTCATCAAGGGATCCAGCATTGATACCACAACCATAAAGGCAAACTCCATATCTGCGGACAAATTGAACTTAACCGGTGCGATTACGTTCGGGGATCTGGGATCGGACGTGCAAAATGAAATCAACAGCGCCAAAGAAACCGCACAAGACGCATACGACTTAGCTAATTCAATTGATCTGCCAAGCTACATACATCGGACCTATATTGACAGCACCGAAATTCGTTCTCCGACAATTCTTGCGGGAGAGTTTTACGGCAATACATTCAATGTATATCCGCAAGAGGAGGAAGAGGGAAGTTTTAACCTGTATGGTTATATATCAACAGGTTCGATGCTTCAAATGTTATCAATCTCATACGCCTGGGAATCGGCTGCGAACATACATTTTGGTTCTCCGGCAGACGCAATTGCTTACTGGGATTTTGGAACCACAAGATTTGATGGCGATTCCATCGAATTTCGGTCCGGCACAGATGTGACGTTCAGTGGAACGGTTGATTTCTCAGGAGCAGATGTATATGGACTGTCTGTAGAGTCTGTCGAAGGCCGCTATGTTGATATTATTGCGGACAGAGATTTAACCCTTTCTGCCGACAATGGAGATTTGGTTATGTCATGCAATAGCGGGGATCTAAGAATCTCAGCAGCAGATGGGCAGGTTCGAATTTATACAGATGGAACGACATGGTATCTCGACAGGGACGGTTGGCATACTTAAAGGAGGACATATGACAGCAAAACAAAATCTTGAAAAGGCATTTGAATTGCTGAGTAAAATTCCAGTTGCAGGTCAGTATGTAGATATAATGGCAGCTGCGCGCAGTGAATTACGCACGGCATATAAACAGATTGAGGTGGAAAAAGATGGCGGACAAGACAATCGGTAGCCTCCCTGCTGCGGAGTCCGTAGACGATACTTCCCTGCTTGTCATGGAACAGCAGGGAGCAGCCATGAAGGTGACCGGAGCGCTTATTAAAGGATACGCCGCCGCCGCTGTTGCTGGGTATGTAGACGATGCAAAAAAAGCGGCAGAAACGGCTACAAAGTCGTAAAGGCATCTCAGGATGCAGAAACCGCAAGCATGGAAGCTCAGAATGCCCAGCAGGGCGCGGAGCAGGCCCGGCAGGCCATTGAAAATCTGGGAGTAGAGGGGGAGACCCTGGACCCGGGGCAGCAGGTGGCGGTGGTGAAGACCGTCGGGGCGGACGGCACGGTGACGCTGACCTTCAAGATCCCCCAGGGAGCGAAAGGCGAAACAGGTGAGACGGGTGCCCAGGGTAAGACAGGCCCCCAGGGCGTGAGCGTGACAGACGCCGAGATAACCGAAGACGGCGAACTGATCCTGACTCTAAGTAACCAGCAGACGGTGAACGCCGGACATGTGGTTGGCCCCCAGGGCCCCCAGGGCGGGCAGGGAGAGCCGGGCAGCAGCGTGGCCTCCGTCCAGCGCACTCAGGGCACCGGCGCGGCGGGCACCACGGACACCTACACCATGTACAACGAGGACGGGGAGGCCGGCGGCACCTTCCAGGGG
>ENA-ORNG01000901-ORNG01000901.1-human-gut-metagenome-genome-assembly--contig:-NODE-901-length-23572-cov-13.769699_pt1 | contig 23572 bp, 22 predicted proteins | sample MGYA00242113_ERZ509018 | MGnify/ENA primary metagenome ERZ509018 (study PRJEB26280, sample SAMEA2338711) | human gut metagenome | biome: human gut; feature: human-associated habitat; material: faeces... | reverse complement strand
TCCACCCGGATGCCCAGAATCCGGGCCACCACCGCGGCCTGGGCGGCGTTGATGAGGGCCCCCTTCAGCTCCCGGCAGGTCTCCGACAGCACGATCCGGTCCAGGGTGCAGGAGGTCAGGTCCATGCCGGTAAGGCTGGTGCGGAACAGCTCCGCGCCGGTCAGGTCTGTCTTTTCCAATATCACTTTTTTCAGCCACATCTCGGACAGAGCGGACTCTGTGAAGTCACAACCCTTCACGGAAATATGCTCCCAGACACCGCTGGTAAAGTTGACATAACGAAGAAGCATCTCCTCCAGTGTGCTGTCCTTCCACCGGGAACGGCGCAGATCGGCCCCATCCCATTTGCAGCCGGAGAGGCGGCAGTTCCTCCAATAGGTGGCGGAGAGCCGGCATCTCTCCAGGAGGCAGTCCCTGAAGGTGCAGCCGTAAAAGGCGGCGGCGGAGAAGTCGCAGTCCCGGAACTGGCAGGACTGGAACCGGCAGTCCCGAAAGTCCAGGCCGGAGCCGTCCAGGTCCGCGGCGGTTTCCTGGGAAAAGGCGCCGCCGGAGAGGAGGTCTCCGGAGTCCCTGGCCTGTTCCAGGGCCTCCGCAAAGCCGCTCATGGCCGGGCCTCCCGCCGGGACGGGAGCAGCAGCTCCTCGAAACTCTTGATATACACATCGCAGAAGCCCCGCATGGCCGTCTCATCCTGGGCAAAGAAGCCGTCGTAGACGCCCACCACCCGCATCCGCGCGCTCCGGGCGCCCCTGCAGGCGGAGAGGCTGTCGTCAAATACCGTGCAGTCCTCCGGCCGGACGCCGTAGGCCTCCGCGGCCGCCAGCCAAAGCTCCGGGGACTTTTTCTCCAGTCCCAAATCGTGGGCCAGGGTGACGCCCTCGAAGTATTTCATCAGGTCCAGATGGGTCAGCGCCGTGCGGCAGTGCTCCGGCACGCTGGAGGTCACCACCGCCATCCGCCGCCCCTCCGCCCGGCACTGCTTCAGATAGGCCCGGACGCCGGACTTCACGGTGACGTGGGCATAGGCGTCTTTGGCCATCTCCATCCACTCGGCGATGATGTCCTCGCAGGACTCGGACAGGCGGCAGTACTCCTTTGTGAACTTGGCCGCCAGGGGCAGGATCGTATGGGCCACGCCCTCGTAATAGGCGTGGGTGTAGGGCAGCCCCCGCCGGGCCAGGAATTCCCGGTCCACATCCTTCCAGACGCCGTTGGAATCGATCAGCGTCCCGTCCATGTCAAACAGCAGCATCGGCGGCCTCCTCTCCGGGGAGGAACCGGGTCTTGCCAAGTCCGCCCCGTTGTGTTAAAATTCCAGTTTGTTCGCGGCATTGCGCCGCGGTATCAAATCTGCGGGAGTTTGCAAAAGTATAGCATAGATCCTGGTGAGGAGCAAGTCCGATGAAAGTCAACCACATCCGTCAAAACGTGTTCCCCGTGCTGGCGGCCCTGATCTGGGGCACTGCCTTCGTGGCCCAGAGCGTGGCCGCAGACCATGTGGAGCCATTTACCTTTACAGCTGCCAGAAGCGCGGTGGCGTTCGTGTTCCTGCTGGTGCTGTGCCTGGTGTTCCGCGCCCTGCGGCAGCGGGACTTTCACGGCGAAGCGCAGCCCCGGCCCGGCTCCCGGCGGGATCTGGCCGTCGGCGGCGCCTGCTGCGGCGTGGCGTTGACCGTGGCCACCAATCTCCAGCAGATGGGACTGGAGACCACCACCTCCGGCAAGGCGGGGTTCATCACGGCGCTGTACATCGTCATCGTGCCCATCGCGGGGATCTTCCTCCATAAAAAGGCACCCCGGGCCATCTGGCTCAGCGTGGCGCTGGCGGTGGCGGGACTGTATCTGCTCTGTGTGCAGGAGTCCTTCTCCATCACGGAGGGGGACTGGTATGTGCTGCTGTGCTCTTTCTGCTTCGCCGGGCACATCCTGCTGATCGATCACTTCACCCAGAAGGTGGACGGCGTTGCGCTGTCCTGCGTGCAGTTTCTGGTGATGGCGGTGCTTTCCGCCGTGCTGATGCTGGTGATGGAGACGCCCAACTGGGCGGGGCTGCTGGACTGCATCGGGCCTGTCCTGTACGTGGGCATTTTCTCCAGCGGCGTGGGATACACCCTCCAGATCCTGGCCCAGAAGGACTCGGATCCCACGGTGGTGTCCCTGCTGCTGAGCCTGGAGTCCGTGTTCGCCACCATTGCCGGGGCGCTGATCCTGGGGGACCGGATGAGCGGGAAAGAATACCTGGGTTGTGTGCTGATGCTGGCGGCGGTGGTGCTGGCCCAGCTGCCGGACTTCCGGAAAAAGCAGGCGGTACCGGCGCCGGAAAACTGAATCGTTCAGCAGGGACGCCGGTTTTTGGCGTCCCTGTTGATTTTTGGTTGGACAAACGGCGTCAGCTGTGATATACTGCTAAACTGTATGAGTATGTTGTGAGGTGATTCCATGCGCATCGACGTGCTGGGCGTCGGCTTTGACAACGTGACCATGGCAGAGGCTGTGGAGCGGGGAATGGAGCTGGTCCGCAGCTCCGGGACCCACTATGTGGCCACCCCCAACCCGGAGATCGTGGAGGTCTGCCGGGAGGACCCGGAGGCCAGGACGGCTGTGAACGGCGCGGATCTGGTGCTGCCGGACGGCATCGGCGTCGTCAAGGGCGCGGCCATGCTGGGCACGCCTTTGAAGGAGAAGACGCCCGGCATTGAATTCGCCGGCCATTTGATGGACAGACTGGCAGAGGAAGGGAGATCCCTGTATCTGCTGGGCGCCAAGCCCGGTGTGGCAGAGCAGGCGGCAGCGAAGCTGGCGGAGGCCCATCCGGGCCTGCGGATCGCCGGCACCCACGACGGCTACTTCAAGGAGGACGGCCCGGTGATCGAGTCCATCCGCCAAAGTGGTGCGGACGTGGTATTCGTCTGCCTGGGGGCCCCCAAGCAGGAAAAATGGATGGCCAGGAACGGCGCCGCCACCGGCGCGCATCTGCTGTGCGGCCTGGGGGGCAGCCTGGACGTGTTTGCCGGAGTAGTGGAGCGGGCCCCGAAATTCTGGTCCGATCACGGGCTGGAGTGGTTCTACCGCCTGTGCAAGGAGCCGCGCCGCATCGGCCGGATGATGAAGCTGCCGCTGTTCCTGATCCACGTCAAACAGGAGAAGAGACGCAGATGAACGGAAAACTGATCGTATTCGAGGGCACGGACGGATCCGGCAAGGCCACCCAGGCAAAACTTCTGTGTGAGACCCTGGCGGACCGGGGCCTCAGCTATCGGGAGATCGACTTCCCCCGGTACGGCAGCCCCTTCGCAGAGCCTGCAAACCTCTATCTCCATGGGGCCCTGGGCAACAAGCCCGGGGACGTGAACGCCTACGCCGCGTCGGTGCTGTACGCCGTGGACCGCTTCGCCTCCTATCAAGAGGACTGGGGCCGCTTCTATGAGGCCGGCGGCATTGTGGTGGCCAACCGGTACACCACCTCCAACGCCGTCCATCAGGCCTCCAAGCTGCCGGAAGGAGAGCGGCGGGAATTCCTGGACTGGCTGTTCGATCTGGAGTACGGCCGCATGGGCCTGCCGCGGCCGGATCTGGTGCTCTATCTGGACCTGCCTACGGAAGTGTCTGAGAAAATGCTCCGTCATCGGGAGCAGGCTACCGCCACGGCGGCGGACATCCACGAACAGGATGGAGACTATCTCCGCCGCTGCCGGGAAAGCGCCCGGAAGATCGCCCGGGACTTGGGCTGGTCTGTGGTGGACTGCGCCGCCGGGGACGCTCCCCGGTCAGTGGAGGACATCCGCCGGGAGGTGCTCTCCCGGGTGGAGCCGCTGCTGGGGTGAGGGCTGTCCGTTCCCGGAGCGGAGAAAATGGGACGTGTCCGCCCCATTTTCCCGGCCGCGGATCAGCAGCAGCCGTTGCCGCAGTTGTCATTGCCGCAGCCGCATCCACAGCCGCAGCTGCTGCCGCCGAGGGCATTCCCGCTGCCGCAGCAACAGCAGATCAGGACCACGATGATGATGAGCCACAGGCAGGAGCAGTTGTTGTTTCCGTTGTTGAAGCACATATCTGTCACCTCGCTTTGAGACATTCTATGCGGCGGACTTCCAAAGGGAGCCTGACCGCCGAAAAAAATTGCAGGGCAGGGGCGCGATCGCGTCCCGCCCGGGACGATTCCGGCAGGAGACCGCCGGAACGAGAAAATGGAGGTTCCTATGTCTGATTACAAAAACGGAGATACCGCCAGCTGGGACGCGTCTCAGGTGCGCCGCAGCCAGGGGGGACAGCAGCCGGGAGGCGGGCAGCGCCGTCCGTCCCAGCAGCGCAGACGCAAACGCCGCCGGATCAACCCGGTCCTGTATATCCTGTGCGTGCTGGTGGCTTCGGCGATCCTGGCGGGCGTGGGCTGGCTGCTGGCCAGCGACCTGTGCGCCTTTAACCGGGATATCCCGTCTACCACGAAGATCACCATCGAGGTCACGGCGGACGATGACATGGGCAGCATCGCAGAGAAGCTGCAGGATGCCGGGCTGATCCGGTACAAGTGGTTCTTCCGCCTGTTTGCCGCCGTCACCGGCGCCAGCGACGAGGTGGGCATCGGTACCTATGAACTGAACACGGACATGGACTACCACGCCCTAATCGCCGGGATGCACAGCTCCTCCGGCAACCTCAGCGCAGAGACGGTGACCGTCACCATTCCGGAGGGCTACACGGTCCGCCAGACCATCGCCCTGCTGGCGGAGAAGGGCGTCAACACCGAGGAGGCCCTGACAGAGGCCGCCCAGACTGCGGATTTTGACTACGATTTCATTGACAACGACTCCGAGGATCTCAGCCGGCTGGAGGGCTTCCTCTTCCCGGACACCTATGAGTTCTATGTGGGCCACAACGCCAAAGATGCGCTGGAGCGCCTGATCCGGAACTTTGTCAGCCGCATGGACGAGGAGCGGATGGCCCAGGTGGAGGAGTCCGACTACTCCCTGCAGGAGATCATCACCATCGCCTCCCTCATCGAGGAGGAGACCGACGGCACGGACCAGGCCAACATCGCATCCGTCATCTACAACCGTCTGGAGGGTCCCGGCGACAAGCAGGGCACCTACGGCCTGCTGCAGATCGACGCGTCCCTGCTCTACGCACTTCCGGACCACACCGGCCCCATCACCAGCGCGGACATGCAGACCGACTCCCCCTATAACCTGTACCAGAACGCGGGCCTGCCCCCCACGCCCATCTCCAATCCGGGTCTGGCCTCCATCGATGCGGCGCTGAATCCCAACAGCACGGATTACTATTATTACGCTCTGGGCACCGACGGAAAGCACCACTTCTCCACCACGCTGGCGGAGCACAACGCCTTCGTCAACAGCAGCGAGTATGGCGGCTAAGCGGGCAAAGCCGGAGCTGCTGGCTCCGGCGGGGGACATGGAGCGGCTGAAGATGGCCGTGCTTTACGGTGCGGACGCGATATATCTGGCGGGCACCAGCTTCGGCATGCGGGCCTTTGCCGGCAACTTCTCCCCGGAGGAGCTGCCCCAGGCGGTGGCCTTCGCCCACGACCACGGCGTCCGGGTCCACTGCACCATCAACACCATGCCCCGGAACGACGAGGTGTCCCGCCTGCCGGAGCATCTGGAGCGGCTGGACGACGCCGGGGTGGACGCCCTGATCGTGGCGGACCTGGGGGCCTTTACCCTTGCGGGGAAGTACGCACCCCGGTGCCAGCGGCACATCTCCACCCAGGCCAGTATCTGCAACTATGAGACGGCCCGGGCCTGGCACGACCTGGGCGCCAGCCGGGTCATCCTGGCCCGGGAGCTGAGTCTGGAGGAGATCCGGACCATCCGGGACAAGACACCGGAGGATCTGGAGATCGAGGCCTTTGTCCACGGCGCCATGTGCGTGAGCTACTCCGGCCGGTGCCTGCTCAGCAACTATATGACGGGCCGGGACTCCAGCCGGGGAGCCTGCGCCCAGCCCTGCCGGTACCAGTACGCCCTGATGGAGGAAAAGCGGCCGGGGGAGTACTTCCCGGTGTTTGAGGACGAGCAGGGCACCTATATCATGAATTCCCGGGACATGTGCATGATCGACCACCTGGGGGACCTGTGTGACGCCGGCCTCTCCAGTCTGAAGATCGAGGGGCGGGCCAAGTCCGCCTACTATGCAGCCATCGTCACCGGCGCCTACCGCCACTGCCTGGACGCCGCGGCGGCGGGGGAGCCTATCGACCCTGTCTGGCGGGACGAGGTGGAGCATGTGAGCCACCGGCCCTACTCCACCGGCTTTTACTACGGCCCGCCGGGCCAGTACTACGCCACCTCCCGCTACGTGCGGGAGTGGCAGGTGGCGGCAGTGGTGACGGACTGCGACAGTGCCGGACATGCCGCACTGTCCCTGCGGAACAAGTTTCGCGCCGGAGACACGGTGGAGATCGTGGGGCCGGACCTGCGGCCCTTCTCCATGACCGTGCCGCAGATGCGGGACGAGGCGGGGGACCCTCTGGAGGAGCCCCGCACCCCCCAGATGCAATTCCATATGGATCTTCCCTGGCCGGTGCCGCCCTTTTCCCTGGTGCGCCGCGGGGTGGATCTTTCAGCCAAATGAGGAGAAGACGAGGAGAGAACACTATGAATGCAGATGTTGTCATCGTTGGCGCCGGCCCCGCCGGCATCTTCACTGCCCTGGAGATGATCAAGAAGGGCAGCCGCCAGAAGATCATCATGGTGGAAAAGGGACAGCCGGTGGAAAAGCGCCACTGCCCCAAGGACAAGACCCACAAGTGCGTGAACTGCAAGCCCTACTGCCACATCACCACCGGCTTTTCCGGCGCCGGTGCCTTCTCCGACGGCAAGCTCTCCCTCAGCTATGAGGTGGGCGGCGACCTGCCCACCCTGATCGGGGCGGATCTGGCCCAGGAGACCATCAATTATGCCGACCAGATCTATCTGGAGTTCGGCGCGGACGAGCACATCGAGGGCCTGGGCCACGAGGAGGAGCGGAAGGAGATCCGCCGCCGGGCCATCCAGGCGGGGCTGAAGCTGGTGGACTGCCCCATCCGCCACATGGGCACCGAGAAGGCCCAGGGCATTTATCTGGCCATCGAGCGGTACTTACAGGACCACGGGGTGGAGATGTACTTCGGCTATGAGTGCAGCAACCTGATCCTGGAGAACGAGGTCTGCAGGGGCGTCGTCATCTCCGACGGCAAGACAGACCTGGAGATCTATGCCAAGCACACCGTGGTGGCCACCGGCCGCCGGGGCGCCGACTGGCTGGAGAAGCTCTGCGCCGAGCACAACATCGCCCACGCCCCCGGCACCGTGGACATCGGCGTCCGGGTGGAGGTCCGCAACGAGGTCATGGAGATGGTGAACCGGGTGCTGTACGAGTCCAAGCTGGTGGGCTATCCCAAGCCCTTCAAGAACAAGGTCCGCACCTTCTGCCAGAACCCCGGCGGCTTCGTCAGCCAGGAGAACTACGACAACAACCTGGCGGTGGTGAACGGCCACTCCTACAAGGACCTGAAGAGCGACAACACGAACCTGTCCATCCTGTGCTCCCACAACTTCTCCATCCCCTTCAACCAGCCCATCGCCTACGCCCAGAAGGTGGGCGAGCTGACCAACATGCTGGCCAACGGCCAGATCCTGGTCCAGCGGTTCGGCGACATTCTGGACGGCAAGCGCACCTGGCAGAAGGAGCTGGCCCAGTCCAACATCCGGCCCACCCTGCCGGACGCCGTGCCCGGCGACATCACCGCCGCCATGCCCTACCGGGCCATGATCAATATCATCAATTTCATCCAGGCCATGGACTACGTGGTGCCGGGCTTCGCCGCATATGAGACGCTGCTGTACTCCCCGGAGCTGAAGTTCTACTCCAACCGGGTGAAGATGGACACCGACTTCAACACCAGCCTCCAGGGCCTCCACTGCCTGGGCGACAGCTCCGGCTGGACCCGGGGCTTGATGATGGCCTCCGTCATGGGCACCCTCATGGGCCGCAAGATCGCCGAAGAGGGCTGAGAACGGAATCATAGGCAGACAGCAGGCGTTTCCGGCGCCTGCTGCCTCCATGAAATACGAAGAAATACGAAATCACGAAAGAGGAAACAAAGGAAACGCGTATGATCACAGTCAATGACGTCAGTCTCAATTTCAGCGGACAGACCCTGTTCAAGCACGTGGACCTGAAATTCACTCCCGGTAACTGCTACGGCATCATCGGTGCCAACGGCGCGGGCAAGACCACCTTCCTCCGCATCCTCTCCGGGGACCTGGAGCCCACCACCGGCGAGGTGGTGATCTCCAAGGACCAGCGGATGAGCGTGCTGAAGCAGGACCACTTCCAGTACGACCAGTACACGGTGCTGGACACGGTCATCATGGGCAACCAGCGGCTCTACGACATCATGAAGGAGAAGGACGCCCTCTACGCCAAGGAGGACTTCTCCGACGCCGACGGCGTGAAGGCCAGCGAGCTGGAGGCGGAGTTCGCCGATATGGACGGCTGGGAGGCAGAGAGCGACGTGAGCCGCCTGATCCAGGGCCTGGGGTTGTCCGAGGACATCCTGTACAGCGAGATGAGCACGCTGACCGCCAAGGAGAAGGTGAAGGTCCTGCTGGCCCAGGCGCTGTTCGGCAAGCCGGACATCATCCTGCTGGACGAGCCCACCAACCACCTGGACATCCAGGCCATCCAGTGGCTGGAGGACTTCATCCTGGAGTGCGAGAGTCTCATCATCGTGGTGAGCCATGACCGCCACTTCCTGAACACCGTGTGCACCAACATCGTGGACGTGGACTACGGCGGGATCAAGATGTACGTGGGCAACTACGAGTTCTGGTACGAGTCCAGCCAAATGATGCAGCGGCTGATCCGGGACCAGAACAAGAAGAAGGAGGAGAAGATCAAGGAGCTCCAGGAGTTCGTCTCCCGCTTTTCCGCCAACAAGTCCAAGAGCAAGCAGGCCACCGCCCGCCGGAAGCTGCTGGACAAGCTGACAGTGGAGGAGATGCCCGCTTCCTCCCGGCGGTATCCCTTCGTGGGCTTCAAGATGGACCGGGAGCCGGGCAAGGAGATCCTGGCGGTGGAGGGCCTCACCAAGACCGTGGACGGCCGGAAGGTGCTGGACAATGTCAGCTTCCGGGTGAACAAGGGCGACAAGATCGCCTTCGTGGGGGAGGACGAGATCGCCACCACCACGCTCTTCAAAATCCTGATGGAGGAGCTGGAGCCGGACGAGGGCACCTTCAAGTGGGGCACCACCATCACCACCAGCTACTTCCCCCTGGACAACTCCGCCTTCTTCAACGACTGCGATTTGAACCTGGTGGACTGGCTGGGCCAGTACACCGCCGACAACGCGGAGGAGGGCACCGAGTCCTTCAAGCGGTCCTTCCTGGGCCGGATGCTGTTCTCCGGCGACGACGTGTACAAGCCCGTGAAGGTCCTCTCCGGCGGTGAGAAGGTGCGGTGCATGCTGTCCCGGATGATGCTGTTCGGGTCCAACGTGCTGGTGTTGGACCAGCCCACCAACCACCTGGACCTGGAGTCCATCACTGCCGTCAACAACGGCCTCATCGACTTCAAGGGCGTGGTCCTGTTCGCCAGCCACGACCACGAGTTCGTGGAGACCATCGCCGACCGGATCATGGAGTTCGTGGACGGGAAGCTCATCGACAAGATGTGCACCTATGACGACTATATCTCCGGCCAGCGGGACGAGATGCTGGCCCGGCTGAAGGGCTGAATTGTTACCGATTTTTGGTTGACATAAGATAAAGCCACCCTGTAAACTGTTTATAAAACAGTTTGCGGGGTGGTTTTTTATGGAAAAGGGGAGACTGGCGGGAATTTTGGCCCTTGCGGTGATCACGGCGGTGACCGTAGGGGCGGAGTACCCCAGAATGGCGGCCCAACGGCAGGAGGCAGCGGAATGCCAGACGCTTTTGGAGACTCCTGTAGAAGGAAATGCCATCTCTCCGGATGGCAGATACCAGCTGCGGCAGACGGATGCGGGCGGCGACGGAGAGGCCGTCCCCTCCATGGAGACCGTACAGCTGGTGAACGCCGGCACAGGTGAGATCCTGTGGGAGGAGAGCGGCGACTATGAGACCTCCGCCCTTTGGTCGCCGAAGGGAACGTATGTGGCTTTGTCTCAGCGGCAGCGGGCCTGCGGGTCCGTCACTGTGGTGGAGACGGAGACCTTCACCAGCCGGCAGGTGCCGCTGCCGGAAGATGTGAGATCTGCGGAATATGCCTGGATTTCTGCGGAGGAGTGGGTGGACAGCGATACCCTGCGCATCCGGTGCCGGGATACCCGGGAGGAAGGATCGGGAACGGTCTACCGCTGCTTGCTGGCAATGGAAGAGAGCGGAACGCTGTCTGGCACTGTGCTGAAAGAAACGGTGGAGGTCCTCCCCGGAAATTACGACTTTGACCACGACGGCGTACCGGAGATCACGGAGCTGGTGACGGTGGGAGGGCCGGGCGGCAGAAGCGTGGCCTGGTATGAGCTGCACATCGCAGGAGGAGCGGGGGCTGCGGACGCGCCGAAGCTACTTTTCGACGGCACCCTGGCCCTTCAGCACCCGGGATGGGGCAGTTTTATCGCCGTCACGATGGAGGGAGAGGACAATTTCCTGATGTTCGCGCCCGTCATGTATCAGGGCTTTGCCACCTACTGGTATGAGTTGATCTCCTTCCGTGAGGATGGTAGCGCAGACCTTCTCGACCGTGGGGAGGTCTCCTTTGACCTCTCCTTCGGCAGGGAGGGGCATCAGTTTGACGCGGAGGCCATCGCCGGGTTCTTCTGGAAGCTGCGGGGCATTCTGCAGAACAGCACCGTGCTGATGAGCACGGAGAACGGGGAGCTCCAGACCGGCATCCCGGGGCTGGAGCTGCAGAATTACATGTTCGGCGATCTGCTGTCTCTGGACAGCCTGGAGGCCATGGAGGCCGCCGTCCGCCAGCAGGAGGCGGAGATGAAGGCAGAGCAGGGCGCCATCTGACGGAACAGGCGGGAACATCTCCCGCCTGTTTTCACGGAAAATTTTCCGGCAGGTGTCAGGTTTGCGCTCACCCCGGCGTTATAGAGAGCAGAGGGACAGGAGGGGACGCCATGCTGGGATATCTCGCGGCCATGGAGACAGAGAGCGACCGGACCAAGTTCGAGACCATTTATCTGGCCTACCGGGGCCTCATGTACCACGTGGCCTATTACATCCTGAAAAATCCCCAGGACGCGGAGGATATTGTGCACCAGTCTTTCGTAAAGCTGGCGGAGCGTATGGCGGATATTCCCGACGGTCCCTGCCCCCGGACACGGAATCTGGTGGTGACGGTGACAGAGCGAAGGGCCATCGACCTGTACCGGTCCCGCCAGCGCCATCCGGAGGCGGAGCTGGACGAACAGGCTCTGGTATCTCAGCCCGCTCCGCCCACGGGCGGCGGCTTGGCTGATGCCATGGCATCCCTGCCGCCCCGCTATCGGGAGGTGCTGCTGCTGAAATACTATAACGGCTATTCCGCCCGGGAGATCGCGAGATTTCTCTCCGCGACCCCGGATGCCGTGACCCAGACCCTGCATCGGGCTCGGAAGAAACTGGCGGAGATCCTGGAAGAGAGGGGGGAGACACCATGATGATCCCAGAGGAGGACCTGTACGCAGCAGCACCGGAGGCGGCGGAAAAATTCCTCTCCGCCCTGCCGGACCAGGCAGAGTGCGTCCATGACTTTTCCCCGGACTTTGAGACCCGAATGGAGCTGCTGCTGCATCGTCAGCGGAGACGGCGGCCCTGGCGGACCCTGCTGGCAGCGGCCGCCGTGATCGGTGCCCTGGCGGCAGGCCTCTCCGTAGGAGCGGGGGACCGGACAAACTGTCAGATCTACTGGTCCCAGACCAATGGGGAGCTGCGGTATGTTGTCCGGCTGGAGCACGTCACCACCCAGCCCTTTCAGGATGCCCAGTTGGACTATGTTCCGGAGGGCTTCACCCTGGTTCGGGGCGGCACCAACGAGATCCGCGGTGAGCGAAGCCTGATATACCGAAAGGGCGAGGAGGCCTCTCTCACTCTGCGCCAGACCCGGGGGGAGGACCTGGTGGGCTCCAAAGGGACCGCCTGCCAGGGCTCCGAGGTGGAGGTCAACGGCCGTCAGGGCCTTCTGGTGGAGGAGACGGGCAGTACAGAAAAAGACCTGCTGTGGACGGACGGCCCCTACATCTTCGCTCTCTATGGAAAGGGCCTGTCCGCCGAGGAACTGCTGAGGATCGCCGAAGGCGTGACCTGGTGACAAGAAAGGAAGGAGCAAGATGAGGCGCAATTACATTCCCTTTATCGCGGGTATGAGCACCATGCTGCTGCTGGTGGGGCTGGTTGGGGCCTCTATGGCAGAGGAGACCAGCCAGCCCGCAGACCCCCAGAGCGGGACACTGAACGGACAGGTGGCCTATGGCGAGGCGGGCGTGGCTCTGTTCGGCAAGGAGCAGGTGCCGGCCGGCACCACCTGGACCACGGAGGACGGCGCCCAGGTCCCCACCGTGCTGACCTACACCGACGAGAACGGAGAGGACCACTACTTCGTCAGCGCCGAGACCACGGCGGAGGTACTGGACATGGTCTACGGCGTGGTGTACCGGGAGGACCTGAACTGCATCGATTTCGGCACAGAGGTATCAGTGGACCCGGAGGGCAGCCCTCGCCTGGACGAGAACGGCCAGCCCACCTACTGGACGGGGGCGGAGTTTTTTTCCAGAAGGACCACACAGAACGAGGACGGTACGGAGCGCATCGTCGCCATCGGCGACCAACAGGCGGAGATCCAGGTGGGGGAAGGCACCTCCGTCATCGTCGGGCACGGGCTGGAGGAGGACTCCCCCATCCGGGATGAGGTCGTCCAGCGGCAGATGGAGACGCCTACAAAACCGGAGTATGGCATTAGCTGTGGAATTTTCACGGAGGTGGATCCAGCGGAGCTGGACCCGGCCGCCTATCTGGGCCGGTTCGTGGACGGCGTGGCCCTTCAGGGGAAGGATCTGACATACACCTTTCACTTCATGCCGGAGCTGCCCTATGCCGCCCTGGTGATCGAGAACCAGGGGGAGCAGGACATCCTGGCGCGTGTCTACCGTCCCTGGACTGTTGGTCATATCAGCCAGGAGCTGTTCACCACCGTCCGCATCCCCGCCGGAGAGACCCTGATCCGGGCCTTCCGAGTCGAGGAAGGGGAGAGCGCCGACCTGCGGAACAAGCTGACTGTGGAGATCACTGCCGTCGGCGGAGGTGAGGCCCAGGTGTGCCTGTCCTCCGAGCAGTACGGCGAACGCACCCGGAAGTGAACGGAATCGCAGCCGCCCGGCGAGAGCCGGGCGGCCGTTCTTTATGTCCTGGCGGTCAACCCATACCGCTCCAGTGCAGTCTTGATCTTCTCCAATCCCGCCTCTGTGGGATCGCAGAGGGGCAGGCGCAGGGGGCCCACGTCCCAGCCCAGCAGATTCAGCGCCGTCTTGACGGGAATGGGGTTCACGTCACAGAACATGGCGTCGCAGAAATCCTTCAGCTCCAGCTGCAGCTTCCCGGCGGCGGCAAAGTCGTTCCGCAGACACAGCTCCGTCAGGCGGTGCATCTGGGCCGGCAGGACGTTTGCCACCACGGAGATGACGCCCTTGCCCCCCAGCATGCAGATGGCCGCCGTCTCGTCGTCGTTGCCGGACCAGATGGTGAAGTCCTCCGGGCACAGATTCCGGGTCTTCTGGATGTTGGAGAAGTTGCTCCCCGCCTCCTTGACGCCGTTGATGTTGGGGTGCTTCGCCAGCTCCGCGTAGGTCTCCGGCGCGATGGTGACTCCGGTGCGGGAGGGCACGTCGTATAAGATTACCGGCACATCCACGCCGTCGGCGATCACCTGGAAGTGGCGGATGAGCCCGGACTGGCTGGCCTTGTTATAGTAGGGCGTCACCACCAGCAGCCCGTCGGCCCCGGCCCGCTCGGCATCCCGGGACAGGGCCAGGGCGTTCTCTGTGGAGTTGGAGCCGGTGCCGGCAATCACCGGCAGCCGCCCGTCCACGTGGTCCACGCAGAACTCGATGGTCCGCATCCGCTCCCGGTAGCTCATGGTGCTGGCCTCGCCCGTGGTGCCGCAGACGATGATGGCGTCGGTGCCGTTTTTCATTTGAAAGTCCAGCAGCTTCCCCAGGGTGGGGAGGTCCACGGTCTCCTTGGTAAAGGGCGTGACGATGGCCACGCCGGACCCGGTGAAGAGAGGCTTTTTCAATGAACACACGCTCCTTTTCAGTTAGGAACTAGGAGTTAGGAATTAGGAGTTGATGTGTTCCGCCGCAGGCGGAACGATTTTAAATCGTCCGGCGCTACCGGACACCAAAATTTCTAATTCCTCATTCCTAATTCCTCATTTAAGGCAGGTTTTGGGATAAAAGAAGCGGCTTGCCAACTCCGGCAAGCCGTCTCTTTTGTAGATCTGTTTGCTTTAGTCCATGTATCCCTTGGCGCACAGCAGCTCGGCCAGCAGCACGGCGCCGCCGGCGGCGCCTCGGAGGGTGTTGTGGCTCAGGCACACGAACTTGTAGTCGTACTGGGTGTCCGGCCGCAGGCGGCCGACGGACACAGCCATGCCGTGCTCCAGGTTCCGGTCCAGCCGGGTCTGGGGCCGGTCCGGCTCCTCAAAGTAGTGGAGGAACTGCTTGGGGGCGGAGGGGAGCGCCAGCTCCTGAGGCACGCCCCGGAAGGCGGCCCAGTCCGCCTTGATCTGCTCCATGGAGGGGGCCTTGCCGTCGGCAAACTTCATGAACACGGCGGCCATGTGGCCGTCCTGGCAGGCCACCCGGAAGCACTGGGCGGTGATGGAGGGGCCCTCGGCCTTGACGATCCTGCCGTCCTGGATATGGCCCCACAGCTTCAGGGGCTCCTGCTCGCTCTTCTCCTCCTCGCCGCCGATGTAGGGGATGCAGTTGTCCACCATCTCCGGCCAGCGCTGGAAGGTCTTGCCGGCGCCGGAGATGGCCTGGTAGGTGCAAACCAGGATCTTATCCAGGCCATACTTCTTCAGGGGGTGCAGGGCCGGGACGTAGCTCTGGAGAGAGCAGTTGCTCTTCACGGCGATGAAGCCCCGCTTCGTGCCCAGGCGCTTGCGCTGGGCCTCGATGATCTCCAGGTGGTCCGGGTTGATCTCCGGCACCACCATGGGTACATCGTCGGTCCACCGGTGGGCGGAGTTGTTGGAGACGATGGGGCACTCCAGCCTGGCGTACCGCTCCTCCAGGGCCCGGATCTCCTCCTTCTTCATATCCACGGCGCAGAAGCAGAAGTCCACCATGGACGCCAGCTGCTCCGCGTCTTTCTCCGCGTCCAGCACCACCAGGTTTCTGGCCTCCTCCGGCATGGGAACGTCCAGGGCCCAGCGGCCCTCTACCGCCTGGGCGTACGGTTTGCCCGCGCTGCGCGCGCTTGCGGCGATAGCCGTCAGCTGGAACCAGGGATGGTTTTCCATCAGGGTGATGAACCGCTGGCCCACCATGCCGGTGCCGCCGATGATGCCGACTTTGTACTGTTTCATAGTATGTGCCTCCTGCTCCCATGTTGCGCCGGAAAGAGAAAACCGCCTTCCGTCGATTTTGGTTGAATATGGCGCCGGGATGTACTATAATGTTCCATATTGAAGATGAAAAGCCTGTACTCCCAACACGGACATTTGTATTTATACTAGCATACTTCCTTGTGTTCGTCAAGGTGCATGGCTTGGGGAGGTTCCATGAAAAAAGGCTTGGTCGTGTTGTCTCTGGTTGTGACATTTTTTGCCCTAAGCGCCGTCAGTGCCTCCGCCGTCACCAATGATACGGTGAAGGTAGGGCTGCGGTACGGCTCCTCCGTCATGTCCTCCGCCAACCTGGAAAACGATGATGGCCGCGGCTACGAGTTCGGCTATTTCGAGGACGACCGGACCTTCGTCTCCCTGGGGGAGACGGACGAGACCACCATCACCATGGAACCCATGTCCAGGGGCGGGATCCAGGTGGTCATCACCGGAACGGACCAGGTCCTCTGGGAGACAGAGGAGGACACCCTGGCCGTCATGCCCCAGGGCCGGGATCCGGTCACCTGGTTCCGGGGAAACCGCTACCGGGGCGGCTTTGAGTACACCGTCAGCGGCGGCGGGCTCCAGGTGGTGAACGTGGTGGACCTGGAGGACTATGTGAAGGGCGTCCTGCCCTATGAGATGTCGGGGGACTGGGAGCTGGAGGCTTTGAAGGCCCAGGCGGTCTGCGCCCGGACCTTTGCCTGCCTGAACACCAAGCACCTGTCTGCCTATGGCTTCGACGTGTGCAGCTCCACGGACTGCCAGGTGTACAACGGCGTTGGAAACACCACCTCCGCCACGGACCGGGCGGTGGAGGAGACAGAGGGAGAGTGCCTTTACTATGACGGCGAGCTGGCGGAGGCCTACTACCACTCCTCCGACGGCGGCGCCACTGAGGACGCGGAGAATGTCTGGGGCACCGATGTGCCCTACCTCCGGGGAAAAGAGGACCCCTATGAGGCACAGACTTCCATCCCAAACTACAGCTGGACCGTCACCTACACTTGGGACGAGCTGACATGGGTGCTGCAGAACAGCGGCTATGACATCGGGAACGTGGTGGACGCCTATGTATCAGAATATACCGACCTGGGCAACGTGTATTCCGTGACCTTTGTGGATAGCCGGGGGAATACCCTGGTCCGCACGGGGGACGACGCCCGCATGGCCTTTTACAGCACCACCCTGGGCAAGAACGTCCCCAGTCTGCGGTTCACCATCACCGGCGGCACTGGCGGCGGCAGCGGCTACGCTGTGAACAGCGCCTCCGGCACCCTGTCGTCCCTGGACGGCGCCTCTGTCATCTCCGGCAGCGGTACCGTCAGCCGCCTGGAGGGGGAGGAGCACTCCGCTATCTCGTCCTCCGGCACCTCGGACCTCACCGGAGGCTCCGGCAGCCGGGGCTCCGCCTCACGGGACGGCATCACCGTCACCGGCACCGGAAACGGCCACAACGTCGGCATGAGCCAGTACGGCGCCAAGGCCATGGCGGAGCAGGGACATGACTACATCGATATTTTGGAATTTTATTTCACCGGCATCCGTGTCCGGTAAAGAGAAGGAAAGAGCATGAAGACCAGTGATTTTTACTATGATCTGCCCCAGGAGCTGATCGCCCAGACCCCCCTCGAGAAGCGGGACACCTCCCGCCTGATGACGCTGGACCGGGTGAGCGGCGCCATGGGACACCACCATTTCTATGACCTGCCGGACTTCCTGAACCCCGGCGACTGCCTGATTCTGAACAACTCCCGGGTGCTGCCCGCCCGTCTGGTGGGCCAGCGCCTGCCCGGCGGCGGCATCTGCGAGGTGCTGCTGCTGAACGACAAGGGGGATAAGGTGTGGGAGTGCCTGGTCCGCCCGGGCCGGAAGCTCCGGAAGGGCACCCGGCTCACCTTCGGCAACGGGGAGCTGACCGCCGAGATCGTGGAGCAGCTGGAGGAGGGCGGCCGCCTGATCCGGTTCGACTACGAGGGCATCTTCCTGGAGACGCTGGAGCGGCTGGGCAAAATGCCCCTGCCCCCCTACATCAAGGAGGAGCTCCAGGACCAGGAGCGGTACCAGACCGTGTACTCCAAGGTCCTGGGCAGCGCCGCCGCCCCCACGGCGGGGCTCCACTTCACGCCGGAGCTGCTGGAGACCATCCAGGCCAAGGGCGTGAAGATCGGGTATGTGACCCTTCATGTGGGCCTGGGCACCTTCCGGCCCGTGAAGGAGGACACCATCGAGGACCACCCCATGCACAGCGAGTACTGCACCATCTCCAAGGAGACGGCGGACCTCATCAACGAGACCCGGGCAAACGGAGGCCGGTGCATCTGCGTGGGCACCACCTCCTGCCGGACGCTGGAGTCCTGGGCCGCCGAGGACGGCCACATGGAGGCCAAGTCCGGCTGGACCAATATCTATATCTATCCCGGCTACCGATTCAAGGTGATGGACGGCCTGGTGACCAACTTCCACCTGCCGGAGAGCACCCTGATCATGCTGGTGTCCGCCTTTGCCGGACGGGAGCACGTGCTGGCCGCCTATGAGGAGGCGGTGCGGAAGAAATACCGCTTCTTCTCTTTCGGCGACGCCATGTTCATCAGCTGACTTTGCCGCGCCCGGCGGGCTCGCCGGGCGCGTTTTCGGAGGAGGACCCCCCTATGCTGGAGCTTCTGCACATTGAGAATATCGCGGTCATCCAGGAGGCGGACATCCAGTTCCGCCCCGGCTTCAACGCCCTCACCGGCGAGACCGGCGCCGGCAAGTCCATCGTCATCGACGCCATGGGCGCAGTGCTGGGCGGGCGCACCTCCCGGGACCTGATCCGCACCGGAGCGGACCGGGCCTTTGTCAGCGCCGAGTTCTCTCAGGTGGCGGCGGATCTACCGGGGCTGGCGGAGACCGGCACCGCCCCGGACGAGGACGGTCATCTGCTGCTGCAGCGGGAGCTGACAGGGGACGGCAAGAACCTCTGCCGGGTCAACGGCCGGCCCGTCACCGTGGCCCAGCTGCGGCGGATCGGGGAGGAGCTGCTGAACATCCACGGCCAGCACGACGGCCAGCAGCTGCTGGACGAGGAGCAGCACCTGAGCTATCTGGACCGCTTCGGCCGGACGGAGACACCCCTGGGCCGGTATCAGACCGCCTACGAGGCCATGGCGGCGCTGCAGGCCAAGATCCGGGCCCTGCAGATGGACGAGGCGGAGAAGGCCCGGCGGATGGACAGCCTCCGTTTCCAGATCGACGAGCTGGAGCGGGCCCAGCTGGTGCCCGGCGAGGAGGAGAGCCTCACAGAGCGGCGGGACCTGCTGCGCAACGGAGAGAAGTATCTCTCCGCCCTGTCCGGGGCGGACTATTGCTTAAACGGCGGGGAAGAGGGGGGAGGCGCCGTCTCCGCCCTCCGGGATGCGGAGGAGGCGCTCGCCGGTGTCCGCACCCTGTCCGGCGACCTGGGGGAGCTGTACCAGCGACTGGAACAGCTGCGGTGTGAAGCCTATGACCTTGCTGAGACCATCCGGGACAAGCGGGAGGAGTTCGACTTCTCCCCGGCGGAGCTGGACGCGGTGGAGAGCCGGTCCGATCTGCTGTACCGGCTGAAAAAGAAGTACGGCGCCACGGTGGAGGACATGCTGGCCTACCTGGACAAATGCCGCCGGGAGCTGGACGATATGGAGACGGCGGACGACACCCTGGCCCGGCTGGAACAGCAGCTGGAGAAGGCCCGGAAGGCCGTCCTGGCAGCGGGGGCGGAGCTGACCGCCGCCCGGAAAGAGGCCGCCGCCGTCCTGGAGCAGCGCATCCAGTCCGAGCTCCGGGACCTGGACATGCACAAGGTCCGGTTCGCCATCGACTTCGGGGAGAAGGAGCCGGGCCCCGACGGCTGTGACGCCGTCCGGTTTCTGATGTCTGCCAACACCGGGGAGGACTTGAAGCCCATCGCCCGGATCGCCTCCGGCGGTGAGCTGGCCCGGATCATGCTGGCTCTGAAAAATGTGCTGGCGGAGCAGGAGTCCATCGGCACGCTGGTGTTCGACGAGGTGGACACCGGCGTCTCCGGCCGTGCGGCCCAGAAGGTGGCGGAGAAGCTGGCCCAGGTCAGCCGCCGCAAGCAGGTGCTGTGCGTCACCCATCTGCCCCAGCTGGCCGCCATGGCAGACACCCACTTCTCCGTAGAGAAGGGGGAGCGGGACGGCCGCACCTACACCCGTGTGGTGCTGCTGGATCGGGAGCAGCGGAAGGCGGAGCTGGCCCGGATCACCGGCGGCAGCCGCGTGACAGAGGCCCTGCTGGCAAGCGCCGGAGAGCTGCTGGACCAGGCGGAGCGCTATCGGAGCGAATTAGGAATGAGGAATCATGCGGAATGAGCAATTTCTGGGTCCGGCTTTGCCGGACCCATTCCAATTGTTCCGCCTGCAGCAGAACACATGAATTCCGAACTCCCAACTGACCAAACGTCCCTCTTTCGCATACAATGGCGGGAAGAGGAGGGGAGCCCATGCGCTTTTTTGCAGACTACGACCGCAGTGCCGCCGTGCTGTATGCCCACCAGTGGGCCTATGGCCGGAACCCGGCCTTTTACGACTACGAGAACGTGGGGGGAGACTGCACCAACTTCGCGTCTCAGTGTGTGTTCGCCGGCAGCGGTGTGATGAACTTCACCCCGGATTTCGGCTGGTACTACATCGACGCCAACCAGAAGTCCCCCTCCTGGACCGGGGTGCCCTATTTCTGGAATTTCATGACCAGGCAGGCGCCCTCCGTAGGGCCGGTGGCCCAGCCCTGCGCCCTGGAGGACCTGCAGCCCGGGGACCTGGTGCAGCTGAGCTTCAACGGCCAGGAGTTCCAGCATACGCCGGTGGTGGTGCGGGTGACGGCGCCCATCACCCTGGAGACGGTACTGATCGCCGCCCACAGCTACGACGCCGACAACCGGCCCCTGTCCACCTACACGTTCCAGGACATCCGGTTTCTGCACGTACTGGGCACCATCCGGCCTTAGGCAATCGTTTGCGCAAAATGAACAGGGAAAACCGGCTGGGAGGGAGCGCCTCTCAGCCGGTTTCCTTTTGCTTTTTCCTTGATTTTTTCACGTGTGACAAGGGATTTGCCTTTGCAGCTATCCGCAGGGATTCGTTGTCGATGTGGGTGTAGATTTCCGTGGTGTTCAAATGGTCGTGGCCCAGCACCTCCTGGACGGCCCGGACGTCCACGCCGTTCTGCAGCATCAGCGTGGCGGCGGTGTGCCGCAGCTTGTGGGAGCTGTACTCCGCCGGGTCGATGCCCGCCTGGCCCAGCCGCTTTTTCACCATGGCGTGGACCGTGGAGCGGCTGATCCGCTCGTTCTGAGAGGAGAGGAAGAGGGCGTTTGCGTCCCGGCCGGTGATGGGCCGCCGCACTGCCAGATATTTGGCGATGGCGTCCTGGCAGGCGTCGTTCAGGTAGATGATCCGGACCTTGTTGCCCTTGCCAAGAACCCGCAGGGCATCCTCCTGGATGTCGGAGAGGTTCAGACCCACCAGTTCGCTGATCCGCAGCCCGCAGTTGAGGAACAACGTCAGGATACAGTAATCCCGCTCCTGATTTTTGCCGTCCACGGAGTCCAAGAGCTGGATGCTCTCGTCCAAGGTCAGGTATTTAGGCAGGGTTTTCTTCAATTTCGGAGAATCCATATCTTTGACAGGATTTTCACGAAGTAAGTGCATCTTATTGGTGAGGTAGTTGTAAAACGACCGGATCGTGGCGATCTTCCGGGCCCGGGACGCGGCGTTCAGGCCGTAGCCAGAATTCCGGCTGTTCTGGTGCTGGACCCGGTCCCGGCTGAGGTACGTCATGTAGCCGTAAATGTCCGTCAGGGTCACGGAGGCCACGAAGTCCAGATCCACGTCCATGATGTCGATCTCGTCCAGAGAGCGCTCACGGAGCGACGGGTCGCGGGTCTGCTTGAGATAGCGGAAGAAATTCCGCAGGTCCAGAAAGTATTCGTCCACAGTCCGTTTGGAGTGGGCTTTGATGGTCTCGTGGTATGCGAGAAAGTCCCGCAGGATCTGCGGCGCTTCGGTGCGGTAATCAGCCATGACGATATCAGCTTGCGGACAGATGCCGGATGCAGCTACAGGCGCACAGCCGCTGGAACAGCTTCCGGAAGGGCCCAGGCCATGCCGGGGGCTGAAAACGGCTCCAGAGCCGTCTGACTCTCCCCTAAATTGAACAAAATTTTTATTTTGTTCAAAAACACAGGTCCTACAAAAAGGGCCCGCCCCTCCGGGTCTGCCCCTTTTTTCCGTCCCTGGTTTCTGTCCGGCCCTCGCCCTGACGTCCCGTCAGGCTGCGCGCGGAAAAGCCGTCCAAGCATCGCCGCAAGCCGCGTCTTTTCCGCGCTTGGGCTTCGCCGCTGTGGGCCAACAAAATGAGGTCTTTTGTGCAATTTCGCAGCCGATGACCCCTCATTTTCGGGCCACAGGCTCCCGCATCTGCCCGCATATCTCCTTTCCTGAAAGATGGCGCCGCCGGGGCTGTTCTACCGCCGTGGCGCAGGATTTGATGGGTGTCAACCCCTTCTGAAAAGGTGCAAGGGGTTGACACCCTCAGTATAGAGCGCCACTGACCGATTTGTCAACCAAAAGTTTACGTTTCTACCGTCCGCCGCTGGGCCCGCTGCCGCTCCCGGCGCTGCTGGCTGTCGCTGAGCAGCGCGTCCGCCATGGCGTAGACCGCCGTCACCGCCAGAGAGCTGTGGGCCAGCGCCCGCTGGACCTTGGCAATGCTGCCGTACTTCTCCCGCAGCCGCACGGCGTAGACCTTGCGGAAGCTGTGTGTCCCGATGTTCTGCGGCAGCCGGAAGGCCCTGGCGGCCCGCTTCACGTCCTTCCACACCGCCTGTCGGGTCTTGTGGGTCCCCGGCTTGGTGCCTGGAAACGCCCAGACCTCCCCGGCCTGGGCCCGGATGGCCGCCAGCAGGTCCTTGGGCAGCCCGCAGCGGTGCATCTTGCCTGTCTTCTTTTCCCGGACCCACATGGACAGCCGCAGCTGCTCCGTCCGCAGCTCCAGCACGTCCGAGATCCGCAGCCCGGTCTGTAAAACAGTCTCCATGATCAGGGCGTTTTGCGGCGTCAGCGCCGCCAGGATGTGCCCGACCTCCCGATTGAGCAGGTACTCCGTTGTCATGCTCTTCCTCCCTTCCCCGGTCTTTCCGGGGGTCATTTCGGCCCGGCAGGCCCCGCCGGGCCATGGGGCCCAGCGCCCCCCGGCGCCGATTGACAATCCGAAAATTGTCAACCGGCCTCCGGGGCGCCGGAATCCCCGGGCGGGGTTTTCACCCCTCCCGGGTTCCCTCACAAGAATCTTGTAAAGGGGACGTCCGCAGCCGCAGGAACTGGTTCCAGGGCAGCGCCTCGATTTGGAAGGGCTCCGCCCCCTCCTCCTGCAGCAGGGCCTCGAAATCCACGTCCGACCAGGACACCTCCGGCCGCCGCAGCGCCCCGCCGGAGTAGTACCACCGCCCGCCGATTTTCTCCTGCTGCTTGGCGATGTACTTGCAGCAGTATCCCACGGCGGCGGCCCGCTCGCCGTACAGGCGGATGGCGGTGGAGAAGCCCCAGCCCCAGGCGGGCAGGTTGAACACGGTGTGGCCGCGCTTGTCCCTGTGGCCGCTGTCCACAGCGGCCAGGGCGCCGTCTCCATCGAACCGGAGGTCAAGTCCGCCACCCCCACCAAGGCCCAGCAGACCATCTCTCCCACCGAGGGCAAGGTCCTCTCTACCGTCACCGTGGAGCCCATTCCCGCCGCCTACCAGGATGTGACCCCTGTCACCGCTGGAGCCGCCGACGTACTCACCGGCAAAACCATCGTCGCCGCCACCGGTGAGCCCGTGGCCGGTTCCATGGCCAATAATGGTGCCATCAACAAGGAGATCGACGGTATTTCCACTCTCTCCGCTGAGATCCCCGCGGGCTACACCTCCGGCGGCACCGTCACCCTCACCGGCGACATTGAGGCGGCCCTG
>ENA-ORNG01000899-ORNG01000899.1-human-gut-metagenome-genome-assembly--contig:-NODE-899-length-23582-cov-3.969184_pt1 | contig 23582 bp, 22 predicted proteins | sample MGYA00242113_ERZ509018 | MGnify/ENA primary metagenome ERZ509018 (study PRJEB26280, sample SAMEA2338711) | human gut metagenome | biome: human gut; feature: human-associated habitat; material: faeces... | reverse complement strand
GCACGAGTCGCATCTGCCCCTATTTAGAGCTATCTATTTCCCGACAGCCCCTTTTTTCCGCTGAAAGCGTCCCGAAAAATCGGTCTAAATCATAGATAATTGTTCCAGCGCCGCCTCCATGGACAGCACCGGCAATCGCTTGGCCTCTGTCACGGAAAAGGCAATCTGCTCGCCGTTCTCGTCACAAGCATACGCATACTCTGACTCTACAGCTGCTCCCAGTTCGTCCAGGTAGATGTAAACATTGCTTGCCCGGTCCTTCAAATAAAGAAAACTGGTGAAAGCTGCTCTTCCTCCGAATGAAGGGAAAGTATTCCGTTTCCGTCTGTACCATCTGCACAATACGCCGGATGTTATTTTCCAAAGCCAGCATATCAATGCACTCATGCAGTCGATGTTCATTGTAGTACCCGGCGCTGATGTTGACAGCTGCCGTCTCCAGATGCGGCGCGACCACCGAAATGTCACTGAAAGATCCCACTTTTTCCTCAAAGCCAAAGCTGAGAATGAAATCCGTGAAATCAGGATTATCGCATCCGTAAAATACGGCGTCATTGTCTCCGCGCCGGTCCATCTCCACAATATAATTGACATCCATCTCAAGGCGGCTCTGTGTAAAAGCTCTTGCGCCGTTGCCCCCTGTTTCTTCATCCTCGCAAAACAGCACATCCCTTTTTGTCCCACTAAAAAGACCCTGCGCTTTGCACGGGTAATAGCGGTATAGACAAAGTTGCGTTTCAGCATGATTGCATGGCTGCGGATGATGGGAAGAATCACAATATCATACTCAAACCCCATTGCCTTATGGATGGTGGTGGCATAAGCAAGCTCAATGTTCGCCATATCCTCCAGGCCGTATTCCACAACGCGGTCTTCGGCAAATTCTATCGTGACCTTCATCTCATTTTTGTCATCCGGCGCGATTTTACGGATAAATCCAATATCGCCATTGGACGCCTTCCCATTATTTTTCGTCTGCATCACCTTGTCATTCTCATGGAAATAACGGCTCCCGATTTTCAGATCCGGAATGTCCTCGTCCGCCGGATTTACCAGTTCACGGATTACTCGGTTTAATTGTTCCACTGCCGTCAAGCCCTCAGACCGAAAAGGAGACAGGATCTGCACATGCTCAATACCGAATTTTTCAACCTGCTCACAGAAGGTCCTGCAGATGATATCCGCTGCTTCCTCCTGCGTCTTGCATTTGATGAATACGAAATCATCGCCATAATACAGATTGGTACTGTCCTCATTGATGCTTTTGGCATTATAGGCAATCAGGCTGTCCTTCTTCTGACGGAAAATCTCATTCAGGATTGTTACAGGAATCCTCCCGCAGCCTATCAGCTCCCGGAATACATCCCCGGCGCCAATGCTCTGCAGCTGATCAACATCTCCTACAAGAATGACCTTCGTGCCAAGTCTGACGCGCTGGAAAAACTGCCGTGCCAGCCACATATCAATCATCGAGCTTTCGTCTACGATGATGAGGCTCGCGTCCAGCGGCTCCTGATTCTTATCCCGTACATAACCGTTTTCCCCGAGCAGCCCTAAAAGACTGTGCAGGGTTTTGGCGTCATTTCTCCCGGTGCTTTCGGCCATGCGTCTGCTTGCGCGGCCGGTTGGAGCTCCGAGCATAATCTTTTTGTCTGGGTAGAGCGACTGATAGACCTCGATAATGGCCCGCAGTACCGTTGTCTTACCGGTTCCGGGAGAACCGGTAATAATCGACAGATTACTGCGAAAGGCCATATAGACCGCCTCACTCTGTCGCTGCGAGAGAACGATACCAAGGTTTTTTCGTATGCTTTCCAGTGCTGCTTCTATGTTGACCTTTTCAGGTTTCGCGGAAAGCATTTCCGCAATCTTACGGGCAGTTTCATCCTCCTGCGTAAAGCAGGATATCTGATAGATCCGCCCCTTGTTGCTTACGACTTCACCTTTTAACACCATATTCTCCAGCACTTGTGCAATCTCCTCCGGCTTTACCCGTAGCTGCGGCTGAGGGATCCGGTCATTCAACAACCGGAAGGCCGCCTTTAACAGTTCTTCCGATTCCAAGAACAGATGGCCGTTTTCATTTCTCTGCGTATCCAGCGCCGCATAAATAGCGCCGTGTATCCGCATGGGAGAATTGAGCGGGCAATCACCCTTTCGGACAATCGCATCCACCCGCTTAAAGCCGAATCCAGAAACCTGGCACAGCTCAAACGGATTATCCCGGAGAATATCTACGCTCCTTGAGCCGAAATGCTCATAAATTCTGGTCGCAGCAGCCGGCGTCACATTGAATGGGGAAAGCAGGATCATCAAATCCCGCAGGCACCGGCTCTCCGTGTAGGAGGATTGGATTTCTTCCAACTTTGCAGGTGTAATCCCTTTGATCTCCAACAATCGCTCCGGTTCTTTCTCTAAAACCTTCAGCGCTTCCGCGCCGAACCGGTCAACAATCAACTCCGCAGTCCGTTCACCGACTCCCTTGATCAGACGAGAAGACAGATAGCCTTTTACCCCGTCTTTGGTCTGCGGCACGATTTCTTCACACTGCGTTACCTGTAGCTGCTGCCCGTATTTCCCGTTTTGCCACTCACCGTCAAGAATCATACTGACTTTATCGGTCTAAGGCAGTTCGTAACCGACTGCCGTAAACCGGATCAGATGGTCCCTGTGTGTATAGGCGCTGCGGGCCTGCTGCGGAATGCTCTGGTCGGAGGTTTTTACGCTGATAACACAATATTTATTGGACGGATTGTAAAAGATCGTCCGGTCATAAACACCGGTATAGCTCAATATCTCCACCTCCCATATATTTGTTTTCTTCCATTGTCTGTCCTTTCCGTGAATCAGGCTGCCTTCCCAGCCGCCTTTTTCACATAAAATCTTCTCTGCTCGGATACCGTGACAAACTGTTCGTAAATCTCCGGATACTGCATTTGCAGCCGGTAAAGATTTTCCTTGTTGATTCCCGGTTTCCGAAGGGGGTTATATGTGATGGTATAGTCAGTCCCATCCCGGCTGTAAACTGCCGTACAGCACCGCCCCATTTCATCTGCAATCTGCCCCTGCAGCCGCTTCATCTCATTATCAATCTGTTTTACCTGTGCGTTCAGAGCAGATTTTTCTGCCTGTAATTCCAGATAGCGCATGGCGCCGGCCGCACCGGATAAGCTGAGCTCAATCGCAGGTGCATTAGGGTCTGCACTGCCAAAATGATTTTTTACGCTTGCAAGAATCAGTTCGCCGTCTTCCACATACCGGGGAGGCTGTCTTGTGAGGATATGGTCGTTCCAAAACTCGCTCTCCAAAGCAATCAGTTCTTCCTCATAATCCCGGTCGCGTTCAATATGACGGATAATGGTTTCCTGCTCACTGTTTCCATAAAGGCAGCAGTAGAATACATGGTTTAAATTCATCACAGCCATATAGTGGCGTCCTTGGATTTCGTAATTGACGGGAACGGTTTCTACGCCCCCGGCCCACCAATGGTCTGTCGCATTGTAATTTGTGGTCTTGATTTCAAGGATTGCCGTTTCGCCGTTTGGCAGGGTAACGAAGTAATCCACATCCGCCAACATAAAGGTGTGGACGGGATGATAGAACATCTTCTTGATCTGATAGATTTGATATCCCGTTCTTACATGGAATATCTCGGCCACCAAGTCTTCCAGCAGATGTCCGATTTTCTTCTGTACCCAGTTGTCCTCCGGGTCCTCATACGATACGATTTTCAGCTTATCGTAGTAGAGGTCTCTGGCTGTCGCAAACGGAGAGACGCCGAGAATCGCAGCAGCATCACTGCCGCCGATGCCGCGCCTCCGGTATTCCAGCCATACATCTTCCGGCAGATCCGCCGTATCCACAAGTACAAGTGGTTTATACTCGCTTGTTTTTTCTGGCATATCATGCACCTCGTTTCTGAACCTGCCTGTGTTTTCTTGGGGATTCATACACAATTCGCAATGGATATTTCGCTCTCTTCTGAGCCTCCTTTCTGAGCATCTGCTGCTTGAATACAGCAGGTCTTGATGTGCGCTTTCGCGGGTGTCGATGCGTTCGTCTTTTCATTCGTGTTCCACCTTTCTGAAAAAATATTTATTCCATAAGCCTTTCGGCTTGATGGCAAATAAAAAAAGCGAGAATGAACACCATACCGCATGCGGTACTTTTGTCCGCCGCAGGCAGACCGGTATCATTCTCGCTATTCTCTTAGAGCACAAAAGCCCTGGGTATAAAACAAAAAAAGCCAGCAATATCTCGCGCCGAACGCAAGAATACTACTGACTGCTTACAAACAAATAACAACGTGTGCAATGTGGGGAATCCCACTTCATATCCTTTCGGATACGCACAAAAAATCAATTACAAAGGCATTATACTACTATATATTGATTTTGTCAAGGAGCGATACACTAAATATAGAATATCAAACTTGTTTGCAGAAAAACAGAAGGGACAAGCATGTTTATTAGTAAAAGGGCAAGCAGGAAAGCAAGCTCTTTGCTGTACCTTGAAAAAAGAATAGCCTTTTCCCATGAGTTATACAGGTTCTGCGGACAGTATGCCACGATATGAGCGTGCCCACAGATAAAACAACGCACAGCGCGGCCTGAAAATACGCGGCTGAAATGGGCGCAGGAAATGGCTTGGGGAAAGGCGCTTTTATTTTGAAAACAAATAACGATAAATCAGGCGGTACAGAGCCGGGAGGTGAAAGATATTGCCGACCTACAAAGACGAAAAGACCGGGCTTTGGTACTGCAAGTTCGTATATAAGGACTGGACGGGAAAAAGCAAACAAAAGAAAAAGATGGGTTTTAAGCTCCAGCGTGAGGCGAAGGAGTGGGAGCTGGACTTCCTGAATAAGTACAGCGGAACGGTGGATATGAAATTCTGCCACTTTGCGGAAATCTATCTTGCGGACTGTAAGGTTCGCCTGAAGCCAACCACATATCCGGGAAAGGAAAATATGTTCCGGAAACACATCATCCCATACTTTGGTGAGATAAAAGTGAATAAGATCACAGCCACTACGGTCCGCCAATGGCAGACTGTCATGCTGTCTGATCCGGCTCACTATAAAAAGACCTATCTGAAATCCATCAACAATCAACTGTCCGCCCTGTTCAATTTTGCATGCAAGTATTATGGCCTGGCAGAAAACCCGGCGAAAGTATGCGGCTCCATGGGAAAAAGCAAAGCCGACAAGATGAAGTTCTGGACGCTGGATGAATTCAAGGTGTTTGAAGAAGTCATCAGCGACAAGATCATCTCGAAGACAATCTTTAATCTGCTCTACTGGAGCGGTATGCGCTCCGGTGAAATGATGGCGCTGACGCTGGAGGATTTCGACTTTGAGGAACAGGCAGTTGAAATTAACAAAAACTACGCTCGATTAGACCGTGAAGATTTGATTTTAGAGCCCAAGACACCAAAAAGCAATCGGAGTATCAGCCTGCCCACCCATGTCTGCGACCTGGTACAAGATTATGCCAGCAGACTTGTAGATTATGAGGAGGGGGACAGGCTTTTCGATGTGACCAAAAGCTTTTTATATCACGAGATGGAGAGAGGTTGTCAGCTAAGCGGTGCAAAGAAAATTCGCGTGCATGATCTCAGGCACCCGTATGTCAAGCCCACGACAAAAAAATTTCTATCTTTTTTCAAATTTGAAATGGCGATTTCTCTTAGGGCTTTCCTGTGCTTCGCGCTTTTGCTCGGCATTAAGGAAGGCCCTCAACTTGTGCCTTTCATCCGGTAAAACACATGCAAACACTTGGTTGCCGATTCTACAGTAAAACGCCGCTTTCATTGCCTGTTCCCCTGTTTGCTGAAATGTTAAAGACATCCTGCATTTTATAGACTATCTCGATCCGGTTTCCAGGAAACACATACACCTTGTCAATTAAGGCATCAATCAGTGATTGTGTCAGACTGTCGGCCCCGGAAACTTCCCTTATGATTTCCCGCCGCTTGACTTTGGCCTCATAGTCTGCCTGGGCCTGTTTGGTCTGTGCCGCTGCCATTGTGCAGACATTCTTCACTCGGACCAGCTCTGCGTCATATCTGGCTTTCTGCTCTTTGTAAGTGCCCAGGTCGATCTCACCAAGGGCAAACTGCTCATAAAGCTGCCGTTTGGCATCCTGCAAAACCTGAACTTTCTTCTCATATTCTGCTTGCTGAATAACCTGCAAATCAAGGTTGTCTTTGCCGTCTCCATCAACCCCCAGCACGGTATCTACCTGTGCCCGGATGATCTGAAATACAGCCGTTTCCAATTCCTCCGCCTTGACCGACATACCATGACAAGCAAAATCCGTGTTTACCTGGGAGTGCCGACAATAGAACTTCGGATATTGTGTAGTCCGTGACAGTGCATGGTCGCAGCAGCCGCAGAACACTTTCCCGCGTAGAGGGTAATCATGCTGCTTTTTGTTTGGGATAGAAAAGCGGCGTATGCCGGCTTTTGCCTGCTCGAATAACTCTTTGCTGACAATCGCCGGATGGTGATCCGGTATCTTGTACCATTCGCTTTCATCTTTCAGCCTTATGCGGTGCCCGCCGATCTCGGTAACAGCCCGCTTGCCTATGACATAGGTGCCGATATAGCGTTCATCCTCCAACATACGCAGGACGGTTGAACTGCTCCATGTTCCATGCGTCCGCGATACATCATAGAAGCTCTGTCCCTTGCTCTTGCGGTATTCTCCAGGTGTGGGGATATTCCGCCGGAACAACTTCCTGGTAATCTCCGCCGCTGTGGTTCCCTCGGCAGCCCACCGAAAGATCAGGCGGACAATTTTAGCCACATTCTCGTCAATCTCCATACGTCCATCCGCGCTTTTCCGGTACCCATAGGGGCAAATCTTGCTCTGGTACTCGCCGCGCTGCATTTTTGCGTATTTGGCGGTTTTCGTCTTGACCGACATATCCCGGCTGTAGCACTCACTGATAAGATACTTAAAGGCCACATCAATGCCCCCGGTATCTCCCTTGAAATTGATGGTGTCAAAATCATCACTGACAGAGATAAACCGCGTATGGTACAGGGGAAATACCCGCTCAATGAAATATCCGGTCTCAATGCTGTTACGGCCAAAGCGGGAAAGGTCTTTCACCATGATACAGTCGATCTTTCCGGCCTGAACCATTTCCAAAAGCTCCTGAACGGCAGGACGCTCAAAATTTGCGCCGCTGTGCCCGTTGTCTACAAACTCCAAAACCTCGGCCCGGTCCCATTCCGCCAGCGACATGGCGTGTTCCCGCAGGATCGCCCGCTGGTTGGGAATACTCATGCTTTCGGTTTTTGTGTCCTCCAAAGAAAGACGGATATAAAATGCGATTACAAATTTCTGCATTGTTCCACCGCCTTTCCATATTCCTCAAATTCACTCTTGAAGCGGAAGCTCACACGGATTTCCTTGTCATGGGTAATCTCGATCCTCTCAATCAGCCTGTCAATCAGGGCAGCGGTCAGGGTATGATCTTTTTCCAGGACTTTTGCATCCTGTTCCAGCTCCTTATATTTGGCAAGCTGAGCGTCCATGACGGCAAGCCCGTTTTCCAAAGTGCTGATCTCGTCAGAGAGTTTGGCAATGGCTGCTTCATAATCCTTTTTCATGGTGAAGTATTCTTCACTGGTAAGCACTTTCTGCACGAAGTTCTCATAAAGACCACGGACAAAACGGCGGTTCCTATCAATTTCCTGCTTCTTTGCGGAAATGCCCGCTTTCAGATCATCACGCTCTTTCTTCCGTTTTACCTCTGCCTCTAAGACAAAGGAATAATTACCTAAAGCAACCGTCAATTCCTGCTGCAATATGGCAACAACAGCATCGAGCAGATCCTTTTCGGTGACGGAAACACCCAGGCACCCGTTCTTGTCTACACGGCTTTTGGTGAGACAATGGAACAGGTAAACATCCGACCCTTTCTTCCGCTTATTGCGCTGCCGATGGAGGCTGCCGCCACAGTGGGCGCAGAACACTTTCCCCTTAAAGATGTTCGGGGTATAAGGGTCAACCTCATGTGCCTTGCTTTCTTCGCACACCTGCCTGCGGTATGCCTTTACTGCCTCAAAAACTTCATGGCTGATAATGGCCTCATGGGTATTGGTGGCGATAATCAGGTTATCCTCGTCTGCCTGTACCTGCTGGTGGTCCACAATTTTTGTCTTGCCCTGCACCAGATCACCGGTATAAACTTCACTGTCCAGTATCTTTGCAACCGTGCGGGTCTGCCATTTGCCGGAGCCGACCAGGTTTTCATGGGTGATCTCGCCCGTGGCACGTTTCCGGTGGCTGGGCGTCTGTATGCCCTGTTCGTTCAGCCTGCGGGCAATATCATTCAGCCCTACATGCTCATAAGCCCACTGGAAAATCTGAAATACAACCTCGGCGGCCTCCGGGTCAATGAGCAGTTTATGGCAGTTCTCCGGGTCTTTCCGGTAGCCATAAGGGGCCCGTGCGCCAATGTATTCACCGTCTTTCATGGCCTGCCTTGCCTGGGCTTTGATCTTGCGCCCAATGTCCAGCGCATAGGCTTCATTTATCATGTTTTTCAGGGGCAGCATAATACCGCCGTGAAGGTTGCTGGCATCCGCTGTGTCAAACTGGTCTGTTAGGGCGATAAAGCGTATCTGATGCGCCCGGAAATACTGCTCGATATAGTAGCCGGTATCAATGGAATTGCGTCCCAGCCGGGACAAATCCTTTACGATCACACAGTCGATCAGCCCGGCCTCAATATCAGAAAGCATCTGCTGGAAACCCGGACGGTGGAAATTGGTGCCTGTAGCGCCGTTGTCCACATAGGTGTTGTAAACAACAAATTCCGGCCTTCCTGCCAGAAAGTTTTCCAGCACCAGCTTTTGGTTCTCAATGGAATGTCCGCGCTTTTTGTTATCCTCCACGGACAGCCGGATATAAAGGGCGGTGCGGATATAGAGGGAAGTATCGCACACCGGCGTTGCCGTCTGATTCTTTCTGCTCTTTCTTGCCATTTATCCCACCATCCTTTCCTTGAACTGCACAACGGTCTCCGCTGCCTGCTTTGCGAGCTTTAATGCCTTCTGGTATTCATCCTGATAGTTGAATTCAATATGTAGGTCATTCTTTCCCAAAACTGTAATGCTACGTATAAGCTGTGCCACCACCCGGCGGTCCAAATCCTCCAGAGTGGAGAACTTCATAAAATGGGCCATCCAGCGGTTGCGCTCGCTCCGGTTTTCCAGCACATCGGTCAGCTTTTCGTTCAGCTCGGCAATGGCCTGTTTCAGCAGGTCAATATCCGCATTGTACTTGCGCTTATAAGAAAGAAATTCCTCTTTCGTCAAAATGCCGCTGACAAGGTTCTCATAGAGCTTTGTCTTGAAGCCCTCAATCTTTGCCATGCGTTTTTCATTGGCGGCGATCTGCCCAGCATATTCCTGGGCCAGCTCCCGGTTGATCCGTTCCTGGCTGATACCTGAGAGAAGGGCATCCAGGGAGGCCACATTGTCAATATGGCCTTTCAGACTGTCCCGGACACACTCAATCAAATCTTCCTCTTTGAGCATGACGGAACCATTGCAGCCGCCTTTCTTTCCTGTCGGGCAGTAGTAATAGTGATACTCCCTGCCTTTGTAGTGGTTGGTTTTCCGGGTCATCCGGCAGCCGCAGCACCCACAGATCAGAATACCGGAAAACAGGTACACCTTATTTTCCTTTGGGGAAGTCCGGGTATCGATCCGCTTGATCCTCTGTACCAGGTCGAAGTCGTGCCGCTCCACAATCGCTTCATGGGTGTCCTCCACCCGAATCCATTCATCTTCCGGCTTGTTTTCCCGCTCCTTTAATTTGAAGTGGGGTGTGGTCTGCCGGCCCTGCACCAGCGTACCCGTGTAGGTTTCGTCCTGCAAAATACGGATAATGGTCGTTGCCGACCAGCGACAGTCCTTTTTATCTGTATATCCTCCCTTTGCATGGGGCATCCCCTGGCTCCTTTTATATGCCAGCGGGGAGAGAATACCCAGCCGGTTCAGCTCATTTGCAATATGTGCCGCACTGAACCCCTCCAGGCGTTTCCTGAAAATGTCCTGTACCACATTGGCGGCATACTCGTCAACCTCCAGGCGCTTGTGCTTGTCACCGGTCTTGATGTAGCCATAGACAGCGAAAGCCCCGACAAAATCGCCGCTGCGCCGCTTCACATCCAGGGCGCTCCGGGTCTTAATGGAAATATCCCGGCTGTACGCCTCATTCATTATGTTTTTTACGGAAACGGTCAGATCGTCGCCCGTGTCATTCAGGGTGTCCACATTATCGTTGATCGCAATAAAGCGTACCCCATAGGCAGGAAATACCCGGCGCATATAGCGCCCTGTTTCAATGTACTCACGTCCCAGCCGGGACAGGTCCTTGACAATGACACAGTTGGCTTTGCCTTCCTTGATAAGTTCCATCATTTCCTGAAATGCTGGCCGGTCAAAAAGGACTCCGCTGTAACCGTCGTCAATCTTTTCGTCCACAACCTCAATCTCCGGGTGCTGGACGATATAGTTATCAATCAGTTTTCTTTGGTTCGCAACACTGTCGCTTTCCGTTGATTTGTCATCCGTATAAGAGAGACGGATATACTTGATCGCTCTGTAAACCTGCATACAAAAACACTCCTTTCGTCGCGGAAAAATCCCGCAATTCAAGGAGTGCAGTTCGTACATTCGTTATTCAATTCCTTTTCCCAAGAATATTATAACGCTCCCCGCGGGAAAAAGCAGCCCCCAATTCAAAAAAATTTACCGTAAGACGCCCTGCAAACATTCTTCCAGTGTAGCGCCGCCCTGGGCGAAGCTGGCCCGGACAGTAAACTTGCCACACTTGAAGCAGTAGGGGTCTTTGATCTGCCGGACAAACTCGGCGATCCGTTCTTCTCTGGATAAGTCTTTATTTACTGACACATGGCGAATATCCGCCAGCGGTTCAGCAGAAATATCCTTCTGTCCTGATAAAGTATATGGTTCCTGCATGGCACACGCTCCTTTCCGTTCTGCAATATAGTGACATCAAAACCACATGAATAAGCCGGACCCATCCATAAGGAAGCAGGCCCGGCTCATGGTATCTGATTTCGATTTTGTTATGCCGTATTTGCCACGCCCCCCGGCAGCCCTGCATCAAGCAGAGCGGGGCTGCCATAGGCTGCGGCCAGCTTTACCGCATCATAGCCCCGCCATTGCCGCCGCTTTGCCAGAGCAAGCGCACAGGGCAGGAACTCCCCTTCAAGTCCGTGAGAGGTTGTGAAAAAGTACCATTGTGATCTGCGTCGTTGTCGCGCCCGGCCTGCCACAGCCAGGTCAATGGGTTGCGTGGATCGCTCGGACAGCCGGTGCATCACCTCCTTAGCTGTCTGTCATTGCGCCGCCCCATTTGCCGCTCGGAACACAGAATGACGTACCTATGGCAACGTATATTCAGTTGTCAAAGAACAGGAGAGGGCGGGCAGTTATGACAATTCACGTCTGCTGTGTGCCGGGGCGTCTGCCACACGGCCACACCCTCCAGGCTTGTCCTGCCGAAAATATGTCCCTCTATTATTCATTTCATTTTCGGGGGCAAAGTTGCCGTCTGTCAGGAAAGTTCTTTCAAAAACTTTTCCAGACTTCGCAAGCCGGCATTGATAGAACGAGTAATTCGGCTCTTATGGATGCCCTCCGCTTTTGCAATATCTGATTTGCTCATGCCAAGAAAATAATGCGCATAAATCCGATTCCGCTGTTTCTCCGGCAAAGAGGCAAGTGCCTGATACAGCTTGGCATTTTCTTCTTTCCGTTCCAAAATATCCGCAGGCGTCAGGACAATTACCAGAGCGTCACGCTCAACATTGGCATCATAGTCCAGCGAAAAATAAGCCTTATGCCGGTATGTACGCAGGAAATGAGCTGCCTCACTCAATTTGTATTCGTAGAGCAAATCGGCAACCTCGTCCGGCACTTCCACGATCATATCTGTTGTATAAAAAGGGTAGTAATCCCTCAAATTGATCTCTTTCATTAGGGTGTCCTCCAATTTCGATTTTTAAGTTGATAGCTGGCAAAATCGAAACCAGAGGGCGGGGAGCGGCAGCCGGGAGTACCATCTGCTACAGAGTAGTCCTCCAGGCTTGTCCTGCTTGTATATAGCAAAAGAGCGCATACCTGTTTGGTTCCAGGTGCGCGCTCAATGGCATATCTTGATGAACATTGGGGGATAAGATAGAAATGTGTCGATACAAAAAGCGCCGCAGCTTTGTAAGCTACGGCACCAGAAGATATTAGGCTATATCGTTGTCGTTTCCTGTAGAAATATCGGACTAACCCAATGTGCATGTTTACCCCCATATCCGGGGGAGAACAAGCGGATTAGAATATTATTTGTTGATTTCCCCCTGTTTATGGGGACATTATACAGAGACACTTCCTCATTCTATCGACATTTCATCATCATGTTGTCCTAAAGTTCCCCTAAATTTGTCTTTTGATTTTCGGCATTGAATTTATATCCAACGCGTCGAACACAGACAATATAGTTGCGGGTATCAGAGGAAACTTGAAGTTTATGACGGACACGGCTCATTAAATTATGGATTGTCTTTGCTGTAATATCGATATATTCCTCACCCCATATCTGACAGGCAAGGGTCTCAAAGGTCAATATCCGGTTTCTGTTTGATATAAGTAGGTACAGAGCATCAAATTCTTTTACCGTCAATTCGATCTCCATATCACCAACACAGACCTTGCGCAATTCCAGACAAAAGTACAGTTCGCCTTCTCGAATCTCCGTTAAAGGCTTGTCTATATATCCGGGAGCTTTGGAATTAGAAGTGGCACATGGATGCTTAACAGCAGAAACGGGCTGTTCCAGACTATGACAAATATATTTTAATAATTCCTGCCGCTGTCTGTCATTAAGCAGGGTCAACAGCTTTTCCGCGATCTGTTGACCATTTTCAGACAAATCCAATACTGCTAATTTCCCATGTCACCACCTCCTTCAAATTTGTTATTTTATAAGTTCGTCGGCTCTGCGTCTGTGCGTCTGGCTCTATGATGATTTTACGTTTTTTCTATTATTACAGCTTTTCGTATCTTTTTTACATTTCTGTTCATCAGATGCCGCCCCAGATTTCGATATGCAAATGCTTTGATAAATGACATTTCTTGTTGATGTTCTTTCAGCAAGTCGTCTGGGCAGTCATATACACCAAAATCCTGATTGATACCCTCGCTTTGGATATAAGTGTTGTTCCTATTAAAATCAATAACAGGTTGATGAAAATTCTTTACAGCAACACCATAACCACAAAATGCACCACTGCAATCGCTGTGTATTTGTTACATTCAAAATCTATCCATAATCCCCATAGATATGACAGATAAAACAATCTCCATAATTCCAAGCTGCTTTATCCTTTCTGCTCCTGCATTTGTAAAGGGCGTTCCTTCCTTCAGCTCCGCCGTAAAATAGCGATAGGCAAATGCTGTGATAATACCTCCAAACAGCAAAGAGATAGCCGCAGCGGTCAAAGTCCCTACGAGCTGTCCCTTGCTTATTTCAGCCGTGACTGACAGGAAATGAAGGAACTGATTTTCCATGTTTAACACATCTGTCGCCACAAGAGTTGCCCCGATTGATGTCAATACCACTCCCACGACAGCAAATATCAAAATAATTTTTGAGAGTATCTGCAACACCCTCATTCCTTTTTGGATTTTCTCTAAATTGCTCATTCTTTTATTTTCCTTTCCTATTTATCCATACAGCGATTCCGCATAAAGCTACTGCTACTACAAGCAAACCAATACCGATATAAACCATAATCTGTTACCCTCCTTGTTACATGTATTTCTTCAGATAATTTGTTTTCATTTTTAAGATACCCTTCCTTTGCTAAGCAATGTTTCGTTTATCTAAATTCACCACCCCATATCCATCAGCCATCTGTTTACCCTTTCCTCCCGCTGCTTTTCCATACTGTTTCCCGGCTTGCCGAGCTTCAGCTCCCCGCGAATACGGCCATCCAGCAGATACATGATCCGGTCACAGGTACTGGCTACCTTGCTGTCATGGGTCACGATCAGGATAGACATTCCCTCCCGGTTCAGCTTCAGCAGTTCCGCCACCACTTCCTCTGCCGCGCTTTTATTCAGCGCGCCGGTTGGTTCATCGGCAAATAGGATTTCCGGCTCGTTCATGATGCTCCGGCAGATACACGCCCGTTGGAGCTGTCCGCCGGAAACCTGCGTGATCTGACGGCTCCCCAATTCGGAAATGGAAAGCTGCCGCATCCGCCTTTTCGCTTCTGCCATAAGCTCGGACTTTGACTTTCCGCCTTTGCCTTTATTGGCCTGCATCACCGGCAGTAAAATGTTGTCCAGTATGTTCAGATTGGCGATCATGTTCATCTGCTGAAAAATAAAACCCATCTGATGCAGACGCAAATCAGCTTTTGCGTCCTCGGAAAGCCCGGTGATCTCCGTGTCACCCAGCCAGACTTTTCCGCCGGTCGGCTGATCCATGCCCGATACATTGTATGGCGAGAATACCATGAGGGTACACCATCATTTTGTGGAACCATGGAAAGTGACCATCGTAGACACCGGTTTGAACACAATGACTGGTGGGCGTGTAAAGCGCGTAAAAGAGTATATCGGAGACGAACCGTTCATGCTTACGTATGGTGATGGTGTGTCCGATGTGAACATCCAGGAGCTGGTGCGTTATCATCAGGAACATGGCAGACTAGTGACCATGTCAGCCTACAACTCCGGCCAGCGCTTCGGCATCCTTCAAATCAACGAACGCGGTGAGATTGAGGAATTCCGAGAAAAGACACAAGGAGACGGCAATCTGATCAACATCGGATTTATGATCTGCCAGCCGGAGTTTGTTGATTACATCGAGGGCGACGAAACAGTACTGGAGAAGAGTCCTCTTGAGACAGTGGCGAAGTTGGGACAGCTGATGGCCTATAAGCACGAAGGCTTTTGGCAATGCATGGATACGCTGCGCGAAAAAGAAAAATTGGAGGCGCTTTATGCTTCGGGCAGAGCTCCGTGGAAAGTGTGGAAAGACTGATGAAGAGAGATTTGCTTGAATTTTATTGTGGAAAGCGCGTGTTTGTAACGGGGCATACTGGCTTTAAGGGTGCATGGCTTTGCCGTATTTTGGAGATAAGTGGAGCGGCCGTCACGGGTTATAGTATCGAACCGCCAACAGATCCGAATCTATTTACAATATCCGGAGTGGCTGCCGAAATGACGAGTGTCATCGGCGACATCCGTGACTTTGATTTGCTCAAAAAGACGTTTGACGAGGCTGCTCCGGAGATCGTCATTCACATGGCAGCGCAGCCCATTGTACGCAACAGCTATAGAGACCCACGCTATACTTACGAGACGAACGTGATGGGCACGGTAAATTTACTGGAATGCGTGCGCCAAAATAGCAGTGTGCGTAGCGTGCTCAACGTGACGACCGATAAAGTATATCAGAACAACGAATGGTGCTGGGGATACCGTGAGGACGAGAAGCTGGACGGCTTCGATCCGTATTCTAATTCCAAGTCCTGCTCGGAGTTGGTGACGCACAGCTATAGAAATAGCTTCTTTGTGGGAGAAAACGCGCCTGCCATTTCTACGGCCCGTGCGGGCAATGTCATCGGAGGTGGTGATTTCGCCGACGACCGCATTATCCCTGATTGCGTGCGTGCTCAGATTGCGGGCGAACCGGTCTATGTGCGCAATCCATTTTCTATCAGACCGTATCAGCATGTGCTCGAGCCATTGTTTGCATATTTAATGATTGCAAAAGCGCAATATGAAGAAAAAACTAAAGCCGGCTGGTACAATGTCGGCCCCGATGAATGCGACTGCGTGACTACCGGCGAGCTTGTGGATTTATTCTGCAATACATGGGGTGATGGTGCAAAATGGTTGGATCGTTCCGAGTCGAGTGCGCCGCATGAAGCAAATTTCCTTAAATTGGATTGTAGCAAAATCAAGGCTATGTTTGGCTGGCGGCCGACATGGCATATTCTAGAGTGCATGGAGATGACCTGTCGGTTCAGTAAGGCGATGTTACGGGGGGAAAATATTCGCGAGGAGATGGACAGAGAAATTGAGGCATTTGTATGCGCGGAAAGCAGGCATTAATTAAAAGGGATAGAAACATGGAGAATATAACAAGAACATTTCGGCCAGAAAATATAGCTATTGTTTATATATCTAGTGTGGGCTATATTCCGATATTGAATGTATCGCTTTGCTCACTGATTGATCATTGCTGCGACAGAAACACTTATGACATTGTAATTTTGGGCATTAATGTAGACAGGTTTGATAGGGCGGCGATAAAGCGCTTGGCCAAGGCCAAAGAAAATATATCGATACGCTTTTTTGAGCCCATCGATATGGTAAAAAAATGGGTGCCTGCGGATTTGAATGTGGAAGAGTATCGATTCTATTACCGCGCCCTGTTGCCTTGGATCATGAATGAATACGATAGGATTCTGTACCTTGGGGCGGATACGATCATTAAGACTGACGTAGCACAGTTGTGCCACGAGATTATTCCTACAAAGAAAACGATATTGGCTAGTTTAAAAAAAGATGGAATGGATCTGGATGTCATGTTGATGGACGTCAAGGGCATCTGCGAAAGAATAAAACAGAGCACAATGATTCGTCAGTTGCACATCTGCGCGAATAATGAATGCCTTGCGTATGAAAAAGTGTTTGATAATATGATTCATCCGCTTGCGCAGGAATGGAATGTTCAACCTTTGCATGTACGCGATGAGATGGAGATAGACACCGTTCGCGAAACGGCGAAAATTATTCACTATAAGAGAATGCCGAAGCCATGGATCAATCCGCTTATGATGATGGCTGAGGATTGGTGGGCGATTGCCCGGCGCACGGAATATTACGAGGAAATTCTCAGGCGAATGAGTCGGTTTGAACCAGATAACCGCAGTGGTGTGCGCGTCGTGCTCGATGAAGTCTTTCCCAAAGGCACAAAGCGGCGTGAGATTGTCAAATGCATCATCAAGCCGTTTGGCAGGAAGGAGCAGTGAGCCGTGCAGAAAGTAGAGCATGCTTCGAACATCATGACGGACTGCACGGTAATCTATCCGGCATTTGAAAGACAGGGGGCACCGATTGTTTTTGAGTCAAGCGGTTATTTTGCGCCATACTTGAGTATCGCGCTTCAAACGATCATCAATCATGCCAATCCCGGAGAGAACTACGATATCCTCATCCTTGGCGACGGAATTAACCCTATTGACAGGCAGAGAATTTTTCGGCAGATTATGGGGCGGGAGAACATATCCATCCGCTTTATCGATCCTAGATGCGAGGTGGAGCGATACATTAAAACGGCAAGATATCGCTATATCACAGTCAATTATTACAGAATGTCTTTGCCTTGGATTCTCAGAAATTACAAGACGGCACTCAACCTCGGCGCAGATATTCTGCTGCTGGATGACATTGCGCCGCTTCTCAGGACACAGCTTGGCGACGATCAATATATCGGCGGCGCGATGGATTTGGGATACATTGGGCGACTGTTTGAGGACATTCCACAGAGCGAACTGGATCTCCAATATCCGTTTGAATACGTTAATGCCGATGTGATGCTGTATCATCTGGAAGCTATTCGGCGCGATTTCAAGCAAGACGATGTGATGGAGTTCTGGCAGAAATATCATTTCCAATGCAACGAACAAGATGCGCTCAACAAGCTGTTTGACGGACATAAGAAGCTCATCGACCTGAAATGGAATACATATCCTGAGCGGATGACGTCTACAAAGGATATTCTCTGTACGCCGCCGGAATACATCGCAGCATGGAAGAAGGCGCTCGCACATCCGTCGCTCGTTCATTTTGCTGCTGTACCCAAGCCGTGGGACTATCCGTCAGTATGCTACGGTAGTGATTGGTGGCAGATCGCGAGGCAGTCTGTGTATTACGAGGAGATTATGCGGCGGCTGCTGACACCCGTGCAGCATAGGGTATCTTCAAAACTGGATGTGCGTGACACGTTGTTCCCCAAGGGGACGCGCAGAAGAAAATTTTTGAAAAAATGGTTTGTTAAGCCGATTCGATGGGGACTGAATTCCTGAGTTGCTGAATGATCCATATCAAGAAAATGGAGGTTTTTTTGTGAGAGCATGGAACAATGAAAAAGAGGCGCGAGAGCAGATCAAGGCACTCATCGCACAGTATTATCACGAGTTCAAAGAGAACAACAAGCCCTTTGAACCGGGCGAGCGCATCACATACGCTGCGCGCGTCTTTGATGAAAAAGAGATGTGCGCGCTGACGGATGCGATGCTTGACTTCTGGCTGACGACAGGCCGATTCTCCGACGAGTTCGAAACGAAGTTTGCCGAGTGGATTGGCGTCAAGTACGCCCATCTGGTGAACAGCGGCTCCTCTGCAAACCTGATTGCCTTCATGGTGCTGACTGCGCCGGAACTGGGTGAGCGTCAGATTAAAAAGGGCGACGAGGTCATCACAGTGGCCTGTGGTTTCCCTACGACGGTGACACCTGTCATCCAGTATGGTGCTGTACCGGTGTTCGTGGATGTGACCGTGCCGCAATATAACATTGATGTGAGCAAACTTGAAGAGGCGCTATCGGACAAGACGAAGGCCGTCATGATTGCGCATACGCTGGGCAACCCGTTCGACATCGCGGCCATCAAGGCCTTCTGCGACAGACATGGGCTCTGGCTCGTTGAGGACAACTGCGACGCGCTGGGTAGTCAATACACCATCGATGGCGAGACGCGCTTCACCGGCACGTGGGGTGACATAGGAACCAGTAGTTTCTATCCGCCGCATCATATGACGATGGGTGAGGGCGGTTGCGTCTATACCAACAACCCCAAGCTGCATAGGCTTATCTTGTCCTATCGTGACTGGGGTCGCGACTGCATCTGTCCGTCCGGCCGGGATAACTCCTGCGGCTATCGTTTCGACGGCCAATTCGGAGAGTTGCCAAAGGGATATGATCACAAGTACGTATACAGCCACTTCGGCTATAACCTAAAGGTGACGGACATGCAGGCCGCCATAGGCTGTGAGCAACTCAAAAAGTTTCCAGGCTTCATCAAGTGTCGCAGGCACAACTGGGCGGTTCTGCGAGAGAGACTCTCGTGCGTGGAAAATAAGCTGATTCTGCCGGAGCCTGCTAAGAGCAGTGATCCAAGCTGGTTCGGCTTTTTGATCTCCGTGCGCCCGCAGAGTGGCCTTAACCGAAACACCGTAACACGCTATGTCGAGAGTAAGAACGTGCAGACGCGCCTGCTGTTTTCCGGCAACCTGATCAAACATCCGTGTTTTGACCCGATTCGTGGGACAGACGCTTACCGCGTCGTGGGCAGACTTGAAAACACCGACTTCATCATGCACAACACGTTCTGGGTGGGCGTCTATCCGGGAATGACGGATGAGAAACTGGATTATATGGCCAAGACGATTGTTGAAGCGGTAAGCTGAAAAAGTGAGAGGGAAACGCGATGGATAAACAAATTGCAGAGCTTTATGAGGCAGCGGCACAGATCCGTTGTTGGCTGCTTAAGCTGTGCCATAAGCAGGTAATTCATATCGGCGGAGATCTGTCTAGCGCGGATTTTATGACGGTGTTATGGCAATATCAGATGAAATACGATCCTCAAAACCCAAAGAACGAAGCGCGCGACCGTTTTGTGCTTTCCAAAGGGCATGCCTCTGCGGTCACCAGCTTTAATCAGGCGGCCATTGGCTGCTTTGATGCGGAGGATGTTGTTCGGGAATATGCTGCGGACGGCGGACGTTTCTCCATGCATTCATGCAACCTTGTCAATCCGTATGTCGAGGTTTCTACGGGGAGCTTGGGACACGGCTTTCCCGTGGCTTGTGGCATGGCGTCGGCCTTGCGCCTAAAGGGAAACTTGGTCAGTCGCGTTTATGTGGTCATGGGCGATGGCGAACAATCCGAAGGCTCGATTTGGGAAGCTGCGATGAACGCCGTGCATTACAATTTGGGCAACCTCGTTGCACTCGTGGATTGGAATGGCATGGAAGCGGATGGAACGCTGGATGAGATAACGGGTCTGGGTAGTCTGGCGGATAAGTACCGCGCATTCGGATGGAGGGTTGTCGAGATTGATGGACACGACATCGAGGGTATTAAAGCGGCATTTGATGCTTTGCCCCCGGCGGATTCGGAACAGCCCACGGTTTTTCTCTGTCATACGATAAAGGGAAAAGGTGTTTCATTTATGGAAAACCAGATGCGCTGGCACGCTGGCAAGGTTTCCGATGAGCAATATGCTCAAGCGCTGAATGACATTCAGAGAGGAAAGGGGGAAAAGCTGTGGCAGGTGTAAACGACACGGTTTTTCTGCGTAATGTCATGGGCGCGTATATGACCGAGCTTGGAGACAAGAGCGAGAGGATTGTCGTAGTCAATGCGGATCTGATGGGGACATGCCGCAACAGTGGCTTTGTTCAAAAATACCCAGAACGCTCATTTAATGTGGGGATTGCAGAGCAGAATCTTGTGAGCTTCGCCGCGGGAATGGCGCATGAAGGCTTTATGCCGTATGCATTTTCTATGAGTCCGTTTTTGACGATGCGTGCTTGCGAACAATGCCGTACGGATGTGGCATACGGAAATCTGAACGTGCGTCTGATTGGCACTTATGCAGGCGTTTCGGGCGGTATTTCCGGCGCGACACATTGGGCGCTGGAGGACTGTGCCATCATGATTGGAACACCCGGAATGACTGTATTGGAGCCCAGCGATGGGGTACAGGCATGCAAAATGCTCGATGCGACGCTCTCCTATGAAGGCCCGATCTATATTCGTAGCAGCGTGGAGCCGACGTGCGAAATTTACAACGAGGATACCCCATATGAGATTGGCAAGGCGGCTATCCCTTTGCAGGGTGGTGATGGCGCGTTCATCTGCTCGGGTATCACGGTCAAATATGCGCTGCGCGCGGCAGAGCGCATTCGCGAAAAGACAGGTAAGCAGATCCGCGTAGTGGATATGCACACGATTAAGCCCATAGACAGGCGGGCTGTAATGGATGCGGCGGCTACAGGGCGCATTGTTGTTGCGCAGGATCACAACATCGTTGGCGGTCTAGGCTATGCGGTGGCAGCTGTGCTGGCGCAGGAGAATATAGCTGTGCCCTTTATCAACTTGGGCTTTCCAGATCGCTTTGTTTCGATGGCTCATGCGCCGTATCTGTATCGCGAGTTTGGATATGACGACGTGGGGCTTGAGATGAGTATAATGCGGCTGATGCAGAATTGAGCGATATAGGAAAGGCTTTTTGATCAAAAAGTTGGAAGGAAGATCGCATGAAAGTATTGATAACAGGTGCGACGAGTATGATCGGCAGCGCGTTGATGAAGAGGCTTTTGACGTCTGGGCACAGCGTGGTGGCCGTGGTTCGAGCAGGATCCGCGAAGGCGAATGCTCTGGATGTCCTTGCCAATGTGAAGGTCATCTGCAGCGGTATGACGGATTACGATGCACTGTCTGTCAAGGTTGAAGACCCGATTGACGCTGCTGTATTGATGGCATGGAATGGCACGCGCGGCAAGGATCGCATGGACGCAGTTATGCAGCAAAGGAATGAAGCTGACAATGCAGCGCTACTGCCGGAGTTGGTGAAGCTGGGCTGCCGCACCGTTATGACGGCAGGATCGCAAGCAGAATACGGGCCTTGGCAGAGTGAAAGCGCGCAGACAGAGGAAGCACCACTCTGTCCAAACACGGAATACGGCAAGAGCAAGCTGCGCTTTTATCGCAAGGCAGATGCATTTTGCCGCGAACACGGCATCCGGCTGATCGAACCACGCTTTTTCAGCCTCTACGGTCCGGAAGACAATGAAAATACTTTGATTATGTCTCTGTTGCGTTCCATGCGCAAAAATGAGCCGTGCAGTATGACAGCATGCGTGCAGATGTGGGATTATCTTTACATCGACGATGCTGCTGCAGGGCTGGTGAAGCTGCTGACGGAGGATCATCCCGGTGGAGTATATAACTTTGGATCAGGTGATTGCCGTCCGCTGAAGGCATATGTCGAGGAAATGTATCATGTAACGGAGAGTGAGAGTGAACTTCGCTACGGTGCGGTGCCTTATCCGCCGACTGGCATGGTCAGTATTCATCCCAGTGTGGATAAACTGCTTGCGACAGGATGGAGGCCACAGGTTAGCTTTGAGCATGGCATCCGCAAGATCATGACTGGCGATATCATTTGAAGCATCTCATTTGAACTGCCATATAAAGGTAAAACACATCAAAAAAGAAATGCGGAAGGAAGCGAAGGCCAGTGGTCGATTGTTCTCAACTTGAAGTCTTTGTGGTTACATATAACCGGAGGGATAAGCTGAAAAAGATGCTTGAAAGCCTGTGTTGTCAAACGGCTCGCGGATTTAAGATTACTGTACTGGATAACGCGAGTACAGACAATACACGCGAAGTTGTAAAGGATATGCAGCTGATGCACCCGCATCGAAATATCGGATTAGTCACACACAACGAGAATTTGGGTAATCTTGGCAACTTTAAAATGACGCAGAAAATGGCGTCACTCAAATACACCGCTGTTTTTCATGACGACGATGTGATTCATCCCGAATATCTGGAAAGGGTGATGAATCTTTTTGCAAAGCACGAAAATGCTGTGGTTTGCACTGGTGGGGCTCAGGCGGTGTTTATGCCGGAAAACTGTAATTGGCCACTGTTGGGCACGCAGTATTATGTGTATCCGAAGGGATGCAATACTTATATGCAGATGATGGTTCAGCGTGCCAGCTTTCAGACGGTTGTTTACCGAACGGAAGTATATAAAAGGACAAATTATCACAAAGATCTATACGGCAAGCTGCACGATATTATTTTCCTGATGGAAGTAGGCGAACAGGGAGAGATGATCTACGTTTCCGAACCATGTGCAAGGATTGAAATCGATGTGTCGCAGGATAGCAGCGACCTGAAGAGCGGTCCGTTTCCCGATGAAATTCTAGAAATTGTCTGTCGTATCGATGAGTTGATGAAGGGACAGAAATACGCCAAGCCAGTACTTTGGAATTTTACGTATTTTCTTTATGAATGGTCGTGCTTGTCGCACCATGTGACATGGGATGCGTTTAAGGAGAAGCTCATCACACGCAGTGTGTTCACGAATGTCGAGGTTATGAATTTTTCAATGAAGAGCGTGATGGATAGGATTAATGGTGAGATTCTGTCGTTGGCAGAGACACTCAAGTTCGAATGTGCGAAAAACTTCAAGGGATTCCGGAGTGGCTTGATATAAGCGCAGAAGAAGGGAAAATTATTTAGTAAAGCGGATAATATACCGTGTATCGAGCAAGCAACCGACGTCCATTTTTTGCGTATGATGGAAGAAATGAATAATAACCAGGGTCTATCCCCAATTCTGTGTAAACTTCAAAAAGCCGGTGTAAAAATCAAAGTTGATCGAGGCGGCGGGCAGGGGATCCTGTTCGCCGCCTTGATTGCCACAAACCAGAAATCCTGCAG
>ENA-ORNG01000898-ORNG01000898.1-human-gut-metagenome-genome-assembly--contig:-NODE-898-length-23602-cov-4.235104_pt1 | contig 23602 bp, 25 predicted proteins | sample MGYA00242113_ERZ509018 | MGnify/ENA primary metagenome ERZ509018 (study PRJEB26280, sample SAMEA2338711) | human gut metagenome | biome: human gut; feature: human-associated habitat; material: faeces... | reverse complement strand
CCGCTTCTGAATCGAATCGATTCTATCAGTAATTTATATATCTTTACTTAATATATCTTTATTTTATTGCGTTGGATTATCCAACGTAGGCAAAACCAACAGATTTAGCGGAAGCCGTTCATTTCTGAAGCTGATCCAGACTTGCTGCGAGTTTCTGATTGCCGGTTTCGTAATCCTGGACTGCGTCGAGTATTTGCGCGCAGGCTTCGCTGTCGCCGGTATGGGCGAGCTTGTGTGCCAGCTCTTTGAGTTCGTTGGTGTGCGAAACATTGTGACCGACCATGTAGCGCATCAGAGCAATCAGCTCATCGCGCGGCGCGGCTGTGTGCGAATGGTCATGGGAATGTTCCTGTTCGTGTGTATGCGGGTGGTCATGGGTATGACCGCAATCGTGTTCGTGTTCCAGATGCATGGTGTTTCCTCCTGTGATGTTCAGTTCCAAACAAAAACACGGCGTTTTCTTCCCCAAGAAACGCCGCGCTTTTGTTTTAGGATTGGATTGGGTTGAGCGTATTAACCGATGGCTGTATTGTAGCAGACCGCAAGCCCATTCGGAAGCTCCCCCCGGGGATGCTTTTTGTACGCACATCGCGTGTTTTCATATCCCCACATGGGGTTTTGCGCGGAAAAACGCACTGTTTTTCAAAAAACTGAACCTCCCCACGGGGTTCCGTATCGTGTCATATTTCTCTAAAATGCACAATATAAAGGCTGCAAGTTTTACAGTTTCTACAATCATTTTGACTTGAACCTCCCCGGGAGCTTTTTCTTTCCGATGCGTCGCGCTACACTGATGGTATCCTGAAACGGCGAAAATCGCCAAAGAAAAAGGAGGAACAAACAATGGCATGTTTCCTGGTTCCGACTGCGGAAGCCATCGTCACCGGTGTGGTTTCCAAGGTAGAGAAGAAAAATGAAGCTGCAGTGGAGGGCAAGATCCCGTTCTCCCGCAAGCTCAAGTGGCTCAAAAATATGCTCTGGGGCGGCGCAGCGCTGCTGGCGTATGAGCATGTCTGGCATGGCGAAGTTGTACCCTGGTTCCCGTTTTTGACGGCTGCGGCAAATCCGGAGGATGCGGCAGTTATGCTGCACGAGATGGCGACCGTCGGCGTGACGATGGCACTTCTGGTCACGGCTGCGTGGGGCTGCATTTCGCTCGCCGCGGATAAGATCGTCAAGCGCGAGTCCGGCGTGACGCCTGCCGTTCGATAAGGAGGAGATGCAATGACACTTCTGACCTGTGTATTTGCGGCGATCATCTGCTCGATTCTATGGTACAAGCACGCGCCGGATAACACCATGCGGCTCGGTACACTGAGTCTCATGTACTGGGGCGCGTCGCTTATGTGGCTCGGTGATGCGATTTTTGAATATGCCGAGCTGCATGAAGCGTTCTTCACGCCGGAACCGATCGATATGCTCAACGACTTTTATCTCGGTTTGTCCGTGGTCGCGCTGGGACTCATCATCTGGCTTGTGATCCTGCTCGTCAAGGACCCGAAAGGCGCGGTAAAAGCGTCGCTGCTGAAAAAGAAATAAGCACAAATGCCCGATGCGGTTGCATCGGGCATTTTGTATCCCCTGTATAGGATATTTGACGGGTGCGCCGCTATTTTGAATAAAATACTGTCAGAAATTCAGCTATATTTAACAAGTATTTCTGCGCTTGAAGGGCGAATAGTCCCCGTAAAGCGTTCTATTTACGCAGCTGACCCCCAGAGGGGGTTCCGATTTCTGCGCCGCGCACAAAATTTCATCCCCCGGGGAGGCTTACGAGCCAGCGCGAAATTTTGTAAAATACAAAATAAGAAAGGTGGCGGTATGCGTGGACGAGCTGGAACAGGAGCATTTTCATGAACACACGCATGAACATGACCATGCGCATCCGCACGAGCATGACCATGCGGACGGACACAAGCATCCGCACCACCATGAAAACACGAAATATGTTCAGAACCGGCTGGCAAGAGCCTCCGGACATTTGCAGCACGTCCGCGCGATGGTGGACGAAGGCGAGGATTGCTCGAACGTTCTGATGCAGCTTTCCGCTGTGATCGGCGCGCTGCAATCTATCGCCAAGGTGATTTTAAAAGACCATCTCGACCACTGCGTTGTGGACGCAGTGCAGTCCGGCGATACACAGACGCTTGACGATTTCAAAAAGGCCATTGACCGCTACATTCGCTGAGGAGGAACGCTATGATCGACAGGACTTTTGACCCGTGGAAACGGGTACGGGAATTTAACCCCGAAGCGCTGCTTCAGGAAAGCAGCGATCTGGTGCAGTGGCCGATCAAGCTCTATAAAGCGCCGAAGCTCTCGCCCTACTACCATCACAGCCATCTGCTCATTGCGGCGGACTGCTCGGCATTTTCCTATCCGGGCTTCCATGACGCACTGTCCAAGGGACGGGTGCCGCTGATCTGCTGTCCGGAAAACGACTTTGATATTACGGTGAAGCTGGCGGACATCTTCAGCCTCAACGACGTTGCAAGCGTCACCATCGTCACGATGGACAAGCCCTGCTGCGCTGAGCTCAAGGACATGGTGCTTCGCGCCGTCAAGCAGAGCCGGATGCCGATTCCTGTGCAGATCACAAACCTCTTTGTAGATGCTGAGGAAGTGGACTAACGGAAACGAGCATGACATGCGAGAAAATATCCTGCGCGGACTTGAATTTCTGAAGGATGCGCCCGCCATATCGTATTCCCACACGATGGTACAGAACGGCCGGTATCTGGATGCACCGGCAAGCGGCTGTTGGTATCCGAGGAAAAAGCCCGGCAATCAAATCCAAAAAGGAGAACTTCTGGGCGAGATCCGGAACATTTTCAGCGAGCCGCTTTGCAGGATTCACGCAGAAACTGACGGCGTGGTGCTGTATCAGACAGCGTCTCTTGGAATCGAGGCAGGAGCGCCCATGATCGCATATGGAGAATTGGAAAAGGAAGTATGACAATGATTTCTGCAATGGAGCAGCGCGTCCGGCACTATTGGACGCTGCGCTCGCACGACTTTGGGGCAGTGCGAAAAAATGAGCTTGAAAATGAAATGGGGCAAAAATGGCTCCGTGAGATAGAAAGGCTTCTGCCGGAGAAGGAGCATTTGCGGATTCTGGACGTCGGCACAGGAACCGGCTTTTTTGCGGTGCTGCTGGCACAGACCGGGCATCAGGTAGAGGGCATTGATCTGACGCCTGCCATGCTGGAGGAAGCCAGATCGCTTGCCGCACAGCGAAATCTCGATATTGTATTCCGGGAGATGGACGCGCAGGCACTTTCCTATGCGGAGGAAAGCTTTGATGTGGTTCTCAGCCGCAATCTCACATGGACGCTTCCGGAACCGGAGAAGGCCTACCGGGAATGGTTCCGGGTTTTGAAGCCTGGCGGCTGGCTCCTGAACTTTGACGCGGACTACGCCGCGAATGTGCGCAGCCACAGTATGCAAAACTGCAAGGTCGCGCCGGACAGCCCGTATGGACACATCGGCATGACCGACGCCTTGCAGCATGAAAACGACGAGATCACCTTGACCATGGACATTGGGCAGCTGCGCCCCGCGTGGGATCTGCGTGTTTTGCGCAGGATCGGTTTTTCAGACTGCCGGGCAGATGCAACAGTCGGGCAGCGAATCCTTGGAGCGTCGGATTTGACGCACGCGCCGATGTTCGGCATTTGGGCAAGGAAAGCATAGCGCCGCACGAGAGAGGATGATACCATGAAACAGTTTGCAACCTATGAGGAAGAAAATATCCACTACTGGACGAACCGCGCCTCCGGTTATTCCACAGTCAATCAGGAAGAACTTGCCTCTGACCAGAAAACAGTCTGGCGCGGTGTAATCTCCGGCAGAATTGCTGCACGATTCCCGGATAGATGCCCGGAGGAAATCCGGGTGCTGGATGTTGGCACCGGGCCGGGCTTTTTCGCGATCATTCTGGCAGAGCTCGGCTATCAGGTCACAGCGGTAGACTATACGGCGTCGATGCTGGAAGAAGCGCGGCACAATGCCGGTGCGCTGGCAAAGCATATTCACTTTCAGCAGATGAACGCGGAAAAGCTTGCCTTTCAGACGGCGTCCTTTGATGTACTGGTCACGAGAAATGTTACATGGAACCTGCATGATCCGGAAAAAGCCTACGCCCAATGGATGCGCGTCTTGAAACCGGGCGGCGTGCTTCTGAACTTTGACGCGAACTGGTATCGCTATCTGTGGGATGAGGGCGCACAGCTTGCCCACGCGCAGGACAGAAAAAATCTGCAAAGCGCTGATGTTCGGGATGAAACGGCGGGAACAGATGTTTCTGCGATGGAAGCGATCGCGCGGCAGGCACCGCTTTCCGCGCACCAGCGTCCTGCATGGGATCTGCGGGTGCTGCGCGGACTCGGGATGCAGGCTGCCGCGGATACGGAGATCTGGAAGCAGGTCTGGACAAAGGAAGAGCGCATCAACAACGCCTCAACACCAATGTTTCTGGTGGAAGGGCGGAAATGTCCGCTGCTCCAGTAAGGAGACACTTTGAAAAAATACATTCTCAAACGATTTTTACAGCTCATTCCGGTCCTCATCGGCATCACATTTTTGTCCTTCGCCATGATGCGAATCGCGGGCAGCGACGCGATCACCGAGCTTTACGGCGACAAGGGCGCGGTAGCGCAGGAGATCATCGATGCCAAGCGCGCCGAGCTTGGACTCGATCAGCCGTTTTTGACGCAGTATCTGGCATGGGTTGGCGGGATACTGACCGGAGACATGGGCATCAGCTACATTTCCGGACGCGACGTGTTTCAGACCTTTGTGTCCAAGCTCCCGGCGACGCTTCTGCTGACGGTTCTGGCAATTTGTGCAACAGTTATCATCTCTATTCCGCTGGGCGTTTTGGCGGCCGTGCGGCACGATAAATTCACAGACTATTTCCTGCGCTTTTTCAGCTTTATCGGGAACTCCCTGCCCAACTTTTTTGTGGCGCTGCTTCTGATGCAGGTGTTCTCTATCCACTGGAGCATCTTCCCTGTGATCTCAAACGGGACGACTGTGCAGAGCGCCGTACTGCCGACGCTGACGCTTGCCGTTGCCATGTCCGCCAAGTATATGCGGCAGGTGCGCGCCACTGTGCTGGAGGAGCTGAACAAGGACTATGTGGAGGGCGCAAAAGCGCGCGGTGTGCGCGGACGGGTGATTCTCTGGAAAAGTGTTCTGAAATCCTCCATGCTGACAATTATTACGCTGCTGGCGCTGTCCATCGGAAGTCTTCTCGGCGGCACGGCGATCATTGAAAGCATCTTCATGTGGGACGGCGTCGGCAAGCTGGCGGTGGACGCGATCACGATGCGTGATTATCCACTCATTCAGGCGTATGTGGTCTGGATGGCAATCATCTATGTGATGGTAAACTTAATCACCGATCTTCTTTACCACGCGCTCGACCCGAGAATCAGACTGGGGGTGAGCGAGGTATGAGTCAGCCGACGATCCGCAAACAGAGAATCCGGCGCAGCAGCGTCAAAGTCCGACTGATTGTGTTTGGAACGCTTGCCGTGCTGCTGATTCTGTTTTCTGTATTTTCAGAACAGCTTACCCCATACGATCCCTATTTGCAGGATTTGAGCAATGCCAAAGCCCCGCCCTCGGCAGAACATCTGCTGGGCACCGACCGCTATGGGCGCGATATGCTCTCGCGCGTTATTGTGGGAAGCCGAACGAGCATTTTCTCCACGCTTCTGCTGGTAGCGGTCATTACCGTGCTGGGAACTGCCGTCGGCATCTTCTGCGGTTGGAACGGGCGCTGGATGGACACGGTGCTGATGCGCATCTCGGATATGTTTCTCGCCTTTCCGGGACTGGTGTTCGCATTGGCAGTGGCCGGTTCTCTGGGCGGAGGACTTCAAAACGCAAGCATTGCGCTGGCAGCGATCTCGTGGCCGAAATACGCCCGTATTGCCCGCAGTCAGACGCTTGCGCAGAAGGAAACCGTCTGGATGAGGGCAGCGAAGCTGTCGGGAAGCAGCTCCGGCAAGCTGATTTTCAAACACATTCTGCCGAATATCATCGGTCCGATTCTGGTGACGGCCATGCTGGATATCGGCACGATGATGATGGAGCTGGCAGCGCTGAGCTTTCTTGGCCTTGGCGCGAAGCCTCCTACAGCCGAATGGGGCAGTATGATGAGCGATACGCGCAGTCTGATGACCACTTCGCCGTGGATCACGTTTTCTCCCGGCATTGCAATTTTTATATCCGTCATGGTTTTTAACCTGCTGGGCGATACGATTCGGGACTACGCGGATCCCAAAAGCCGTGGGAGGTGAGCCAATGGAAGAATTACTGCGATATGACCATGTGGACATTTCCTACAACGGAATTCCGGCAGTACAGGATGTGAGCTTTACGCTGCGCCCCGGCGAGATTCTCGGAATTGTCGGAGAAAGCGGCTGCGGGAAATCCACGCTGCTGAAAGCTGCCATGGGGCTGCTCGGAAGCAGCGGCATGGTGACACGGGGCGACATCTGGTATAAAGGGAGGAACCTTCCGGATCTGCCTGCAAGAGCGCTGCGGAAGCTGAACGGGCCGGAGCTTGGCATGATCTTTCAGAGCGCAGGCAGCTCCTTCTGCCCGATCCGCACGGTGGGCGCACAGCTTTACGAAATCATGACGCAGCACGGCTCTGCGACAAAAAAGGAATTTGAGAACTGCGCATTGGAGCTTCTCGAAAAGCTCGGCTTTGAAGACGGCAGACGTATTTTGCGCAGCTATCCTTTTGAACTGTCCGGCGGAATGCAGCAGCGTGTCGGCATTGCGGCGGCGATGCTTCTGCGTCCCGGCGTTCTGTTTGCCGATGAACCGACAGCCGCGCTGGATGTTTCCGTGCAGAAACAGGTTTTAGAAGAGCTGCTCCTGCTGCGCAAGACCTACGGAACCGCAATTGTACTGGTTGCGCATAACATCGGCGTCATCGGTGCGATGGCAGACCGGGTGCTGGTCATGCAGGATGGAAGAACCGTAGAGTACGGAGAAACGCAGACGGTCCTGCATGATCCGCAGGCAAGCTATACGCGCATGCTGCTGTCTGCCGTGCCGCGGTTAAGGAGGGCGTGAGATGGAGCCGATTCTGCGCGTTCAAAATCTGACAAAAACCTTTACCCGCAGCGGACAGAGCAATTTGACCGCTGTAAATGGCATCAGCTTTGACCTGCTGCCCGGCGAATGTCTCGGCATCATCGGCGAAAGCGGCAGCGGAAAGACAACGGCGGTGAATCTGATCACGCGGCTTCTGGATGCGACAGAAGGAAAGATTTTTCTGGATGGCGAGGACATTACGCTGAAAACGGGAAAATCACTCCGCATGATCTATCGGAAAATGCAGATGGTTTTCCAGACACCGACAGATTCCTTTGACCCACGCCGCACATTGGGTGACGGCATTGGGGAAAGCCTGCGAAACTGCGGGATGACCCGGCATGACGCAGACGCGCAGGCAGCGCGGCTTCTGGAACGGTGCGGACTGCCTGCCGCATTTGCTGGGCGGTATCCGCATGAGGTCAGCGGCGGACAGTGCCAGCGCGCAGCGATTGCCCGCGCCCTTGCTGTAAAGCCGAAGGTGCTGATTTGCGACGAAGCAACCTCCGCACTGGATGTGACAGTGCAGAAAGAAATTCTGGAGCTTCTGAACGAGCTTCGTTGTGAACAGGGCACGGCGCTTTCCATTTTGTTTATCTGCCATGACATCTCTCTGGTGCAGCAGTTCTGCGACCGGGTACTGGTTATGTACCATGGGGACATCGTGGAACAGGGAGCACCGGATGCGGTAATTTATCATCCGCAGAATGATTATACAAAGCGCCTGATCGACAGCGTTTTGTAAGAAGACAATACACAACCAGTTCGACTGGAACAATATTTGAAATCTGAAAGGAACAAAAAGATGAAAAAAGCAGTATCTCTTCTTTTGATCGTATGTCTTGCGATCACGCTGCTTGCCGGGTGCAGCGGCAACGCAAGCCAGCCATCAAGCGAACCGCCTGCCGCACAGGAAACGGCCGCGCCCCAGACGGACGCGTCGCAGGGCGAATCCGAACCCGCCGCCAAGAAGACGATGGTCATCGGCGATACGACGTTCAACTCGGAAAACTGGGAAGAGACCGTTGACCCCCACCGTACCTACAACGGCTGGGCCTGCATCCGCTATGGCATCGGCGAAACGCTGGTACACTATACCGACAGCATGGAGCTTGAGCCGTGGCTGGCAAAATCATGGGAAAACGACGGCAACCTCACGTGGACGATCACGCTTCAGGACAATGTTACGTTCTCCAGCGGGCGAAAGATGGACGCAGAAGCCGTGAAGCAGTGTTTCGAGCATCTGCTGGAAAACCATGACCGCGCACCCGGCGACACTAAGATTGCCGACATGCAGGCGGACGGTCAGATTCTAACCATCACCACCAGCGAGCCGAACCCGGCACTTATGAACTATCTGGGCGATCCTTACGGCTGCATCATCGATGTAGACGCCAGTGATTTTGACGTCGGCATTGTCGCCGGTACCGGTCCTTATGTTGTGACAGACATGGTCACGGACGATCATCTGACGCTGACAAAGAACGAAAATTACTGGAACGGTACACCGAAGATCGACGAGCTGATCATCCGCACGCTTTCCAACGGCGATACCCTCTCGGCGGCTTTGCAGGCCGGCAATATTGACGCAGCTTACGGCATGGCGTATGAGGCATATCCGAACTTTGAAAACGGCAATTATCAGTTCTCCAGCATCCAGACCTCCCGCGCATTCTTTGCCTCCATGAACATGACAAGCCCCATTATCCAAGATGCGGCCGTTCGTAAGGCCATTGCCATGGGCATTGACAAGCAGGGCTTTGTCTCCGCGCTGCTGGACGGTCACGGCGTTCCCGGCAACGGTGCGTTCCCGGACGGGTTTGCAACGTTTGGCGGCGAGAACGTGACGACCGAAACCTATGACCCCGAGAGCGCAAAGGAAGTATTGGAAGCCGCGGGCTGGACCGACTCTGACGGCGACGGCATCCGCGAAAAGGACGGCGTGAAGCTGACAATCCGCTGGCTGACCTACCCCAGCCGTCAGGAACTGCCGCTGCTGGCGGAGTCTGCGCAGGCGACACTCAAGGACATCGGAATTGACGTTGATATCAACTGCACAGCGAATCGCCGCGAGTTCCTCGCTGATATGACAAGCTGGGATATTTACGCTTCTGCGATGGTCACAGCGCCGTCCGGCGACCCGCAGTATTTCTTCACATCCTGCTGTGTACCCGGCATGAGCTATAACTTTGGCGCATATGAAAACACGGACGTGAACGCCATGATCGACGAACTGGCAACAGAGTTTGACACCGAAAAGCGCGGCGAGTTGGCCGTTAAGCTCCAGCAGACGATTCTGGACGATAACGCCTATGTGTTCTGCTCGTTCCTCCAGATGAACATGATCTCCAAGAGTACCGTCACCGGCTACACCGCCCACGCCTGTGACTACTATCAGGTCACAGCCGATCTGGATATCAACGGCTGACCGGCGATAATTTTAGCTTTGCAGTATCTCTGAAATGCAGAATCCCTCAAAAATACCCGGCAGCAGTCACTCGACTGCTGCCGGGTATTTGTAACTGCATGTGCAGCGGCAAGCCGCTTGCGGGCGGTGCAATTCCTGCGTAAGAGCGGCAAATCAGGAAGCCGTCACATGATGGTGACTACTGTTTGACTACTATCGCTGAAGAAATCGAAAAAGCTAGTTTTCCTAGTGTTTTCAATGGTTTTCTGGAAATCCAGAGAAACCGGGTGTTGTCGGTAAAAACCGCACAACCCTTGAAAACACAGCATTTTATCAGGATGCGCCTGAAAACTCCGACTCTGTAGGTCGCACGTTCGAATCGTGTCGGGCGTACCAAAATGCCGTGAAATCGTATGATTTCACGGCATTTTTATATAGGATTGTTCAAATTATCTGTTTTTACTGCGTAGCGCAACCGGACAGAGCTTTTCGGAAGATAGCTTAGTCTCCAGCCTGCTCTGCATAATATGGCTTGCCGCTTTCTTGTTCTTATCAAACGCGTGGGTGTAGATATCCAGCGTGGTCGACGGTTGGCTGTGTCCGAGCAATCCAGCAACTGTGCCGACATCCGTGCCGCTGGCGATGAACAGGCTTGCCGCTGTGTGGCGCAGGCTGTGGACGTTCAGGTCGGTTGGAAGATCGTTTGCTTTCAAGATTTTCTTGAATCGCCATGTGAAGGTCGATGGTGTCATCGGGAGTTTCATGCCCTTTCTGCGGAACACATAATCGTCCTTGGTTTGCTTTCGCCGGTCGTAACGCTCCGTTTCCGCTACGCAGAAGGTTTCGTATTCGCGGAGCAGGCTTTCCATTTCGGCAGAAAAGTACACATATCGATTGCCTGCTTTCGTTTTCGGTGCTTTGACGATGATCTCGTCGCCGGTCGTTTTGACGGCATTGCGGCAGACGTGGATGCTGCGCTCGGCGTAGTTGATGTCCTCCCATTTGAGCGCGCAGCACTCGCCGCGCCGCATCCCCGTGGCGATGATGAGCTTGAAGTAGGTTTCATACAGGACGCTTTCTGCCTCCAACGCCTGAATCAGCTTTTTTACAGTTTCATCGTCTGCAATCTTTTTCTCTTTCTTCTGTCCTGCGTACTTGTAAGTGCGCCAAGCCGGGTTATGATCAAGATAGCCGCCCTCCATCGCCTCACAGCAACAATACCATGAAAACGGGAAATAGCTAGTGGATTTTGAAGATTCCACGAAAGAGACAATGACATCGGTGATATTTCAGCAGACTGGAAGTGATCAATCCAATAATCCTTCGGCCATCAATTGCTCAAGAACTCTTGCTTCTCTCTCAAACATGGCCTGATTGTAAGGGGTTTGTGTTACATTGCGATTCTTTCTTATCGCAGTTTCGGGATTGACAAATTCTAAAGTATATGTTTCTGCAAATTCATACTCGTCTAAGTTTTGCGCAACCACACAATCCTCTGCTTCGCAAAGATAATAATAATTATCCTGGCTGTTTTGGTAGCAATAGAAGTAGTAATAATAGGCGTGAAAATAGCTGCACCTGACAGCGCTTTTGCCAAAGGCGTAGATAATTTCATCGCTTCTGTAGCAAGCGTATTCGGCGGCGGAGACCAACAAAACAATTTGTCCGACGACCCTGAAATCACAACTACATATCTTACGGAATATATCAATGCCGTTACATCTCATGATAATATAGGAAGCATTTCTGAAGATGTCAACTTAAAATACGACCTTACAAAAGATTATGCTTTTGAAGAAATTCCTCAAACCGCTGAATTTCAAAACGGGATATGGAAAACTGCAGATGACGGCAGCGATAGATATATAGGTCAGGAAATAGTTGAAAATATGATAGCTTACTATAACGCTATGAAGGACGAAGGAAATCTTAAAGAAGGCATAGTAGGCATAAATAAACTGGAAATAGGAGAGATAAGGACCGGAGACGCAGGATATTATGTGCTCACAAGAGTTACATATGCCAATGACCAGGGAAGCGAAACGGTCGAATATAATTCAGTTCATTTAACGGATTCGTCTGAATCGATATCCGTTGAAGAGATAAAGGAGGAAAACTTATAATGGATAAAGTCAACCGAAAAGTATCGATTATCTTGTTCGTTGTAATACTGATAATTGTTGCTTTTGTAGCATTAATCGGCTTTATTGCAGATTTTATGTGGTTTAAAGAAATGGGATACCTTTCCGTATTCTTTAAGCAATTGGTTACACAGCTTACTGTGGGAGTACCTACATTTATTGTGATAACCATCTTAGTATATTTATATCTGAGTATGCTGAGAAAAGGGTATTTTTCACAGATAGCTTCTTCTGAGGCCACCAATATGAAGAGGCTGAAGAAAACTACTATAGCTCTTTCCGTGCTATTCGGAATTTTTGCGACAGTAATGACAGTATGGCAATTATGGCTGGACATATTAAAGTTTGCCAACAGTACGGACTTTGATATTGCAGACCCGCTGTTTAATTTGGACATATCGTTTTATATATTTAAACTCGATTTTCTGACTCAGATGAATGAAATCCTCATAGGAGTCATCATTGGTTTTGTTATTCTTACGGTTTTATACTATATAATACTGATGACGGTAAGAACACCGGATGTATTTAAAGAAACAGTGCCTCCGGGAGCTGAAAATGTAGATAGTGAAAGATATACAGGGGACGGCAGCAATTTTGGAAATAACCAGAATGGGCCAAAAGGCGCCGGCGAGGTATTCGGAAAGTTTGCAGAAGCTTTCACCGGCAAGAAATACGAAGCTAGGTCGACGAGACCGAGAAAACAATTTGATGATAGAAATTTCAAACAGCTTCTTAAAATAGCATCAGGAAAGATAAGTGTTTTAGGCTTTATATTTTTCATAATGCTGGGCTTGAACTTCTTCTTACAGCAGTTTGATTTGCTGCACACTCATACGGGAGCTGTTTACGGCGCCGGCTTCACAGATGTAAATGTAACTCTTTGGAAGTTGAGAATACTTTGCGTTCTGTCTGTTCTGGCAGCGATATTTTTCATAGTCCATATGAAGAAAAAATCCTATAAGAAGATCTTGACGATTCCTGTTTTAATGATAGCTGTAGGTTTGGTAGGCGCAGGAGCGGAGCTGCTTGTTCAAGGCGTAATCGTATCACCTGATGAACTGAGCAAAGAAGAAAAATATCTCGAAAGAAATATAGAATATACTCAATACGCATACCAATTGGACGATGTTTCAATTAAGGATTTTGCTGCCGACAATACCCTTTCGGCTGCTGATATAAATGAAAATACAGAAACTATAAACAATATACGTATAAACGACTTTGACCCTACAAAACAGTTCTACAATCAGACACAGAGTATCCGTCAGTACTATACGTTTAACGATGTAGACAACGACAGATACATGATAGATGGAAACTATACGCAGACTTATTTGGCAACCAGAGAAATTGATGAAAGTAAGATAGGTGATTCATGGCTGAACAGGCACCTCAAGTACACCCACGGATATGGTGTAACTATTTCCCGGGTTAATCAAGTGACCAGCAGCGGTCAGCCTGATGTGGTTGTAGGGAATATACCTCCGGAATCGACAGTAGAAGAACTGCAGATTACCAGACCGGAGATATACTTTGGAGAACTGTCCAATGAGTATATTGTTGTCGGAACAGACGAAACAGAGTTTGACTATCCTTCGGGAGACAGCAATCAGTATACTCAGTATGAAGGAACCGCGGGAATAGATTTGAATCTGTTCAACCGTCTTGTATTTGCCATCAATGAACGCAGTTTTAAATTGCTGGTTTCATCCAATATAGACAGCGATTCCAAAATAATAGTACACAGAAACGTGATGGATAGAATAAGGACTATAATGCCATATTTGAGTTATGAAAACTACCCTTATATGGTAACAGTAGACGGTAAGCTTTACTGGATGGGGGACGCATATACTACAAGCTCCAATTATCCTTATTCACAGCCTTATAATGAAAGCGGTGTAAACTATATAAGAAACTCCATAAAAGTAGTTGTTGACGCTTATAACGGAGATGTGGATTTCTACGTTGTAGACGAAGACGATCCTATAGCTCAAACTTATGCTAAGATATATCCTGAGCTCTTCCAAAGCTTTGACGATATGCCGGAAGGTCTCAAGGACCACATCCGCTATCCAAACTCGCTGTTTAACATCCAGGCTCAGATATACGCCAGATACCACATGGAAGACATAAGCGTATTCTATCTGAATGAAGACCAGTGGGATATAGCATATGAAATCTACGGAACAGAGCAAGTACAGATGGAGCCTAACTATTATATAGCCAAGCTTCCTGGAGAAGAAAAAGCAGAATTCTTCAACTCTATACCTTATACGCCTAAAACTAAGAAGAATATGACCGCGCTGTTCGTAGCAAGGAATGACGGCGATCATTATGGAGAATTAGTTTTGTATCAGTTCCCTAAGAGCAGGACCATTTACGGACCTGAGCAAGTGGAGGCACAGATAGACCAGAACACGGAAATTTCAAAGGAATTCTCTCTCTGGAATTCATCGGGTACAAAATACAGCAGAGGAAATATGTTCATAATTCCTATAAATTCCTCTATATTGTATGTAGAACCGGTATATCTGGAAGCAACAAATTCAAGTATTCCTGAAGTCAAGAGGATAATCGTGGCTTACGGTGACAAGATAGCATATGAGGAAACTCTTGCAGAATGTCTCGTATCGCTGTTTGGCGATCAGGCAGAGGAAGGTGTTGACAACGGAGGCGATGGACAGACAGGCGACGGTGAAGGTCAAGGCGGAGGCACGCAGACCGGAGAACTGACCCAGGATGAGCTGATAGAAAAAGCGGTTACAGCTTTTGAAAATGCTCAAAACGCTCAGCAGTCAGGAGATTGGGCCGGATATGGCGAATACCTGGATGAGCTTGAAGAAACTCTTAACCAATTGTCGCAATAAATGTTTTCTGAAAATAAAGCAATAAAATTTTATTCAATTGGGTTACCGAGTCCTGCCATCTTTATATAAAGACGGCAGGACTGATATAATTAAACGGAGGTAAATAAATGCTGGATTTTGATCTGGAACGGATGCTTTTTAAAATACCAAAAGATAAGCATAATAAAATAGATATAGCAAATATATTAAAAGCACATCCGGAGGTACAATTTGTTTCATATGTAGGACTTGATATTGCAGGCAACGATACAGATGAACGTATACCTGTGAAACTTTTTTTAGACGATATGGACGATATGCTGGAGTATGGCGTTCAGACAGACGGGTCCAGCGTACATTTGCCTAAGATCGCAGAACTCAACAACGCTAAAGTGGATATGATACCGGATAAGAGTGTCAATTGGTATGTAGATTATAATTTTGACAACATTTCCTCTAAAACAGGGTTGCCGGTAGGAACATTGCGCATACCGTCTTTCTTGATACATAACGATAAAGCAGAAGTGGGCGCAAGAGTTATTTTAAAAAATGCTATTGAAAAATTCAAAACAGATTTAATGCAGCTGCTGAAAGATAATCCTTATGTGTTTGAATACATCAATGGAGTTAATAGCGCAGATGATATAGAAGAAATTCTCATAAACAGTGCTACTGAGCTGGAATTTTGGGTAAGAACACCGGAAGACAAAGCAGACAAAGAGCAGTTATCCACTTCACAAGAACTCAAAGAACAGTATTGGAAAAGGACTTATGGACCTGTCAGAACAGCTTTGGAAAAGACATTAGAGATACTTGACTGTTATGACCTTGAAATGGAGATGGGACACAAGGAAGTTGGAGGGGTTAAGTCCAAAATAACCCGCACAGGCAATCATGACCACATCATGGAGCAGCTGGAGATAGATTGGAAATATTCAGACGCAATGCAGGCTGCCGACAATGAAAAACATGTAAAATATGTGGTGAGAGATGTCTTTAATCAGTTTGGTTTGTCAACGACATTTATGGCAAAGCCGGTCGAAGGAGTAGCAGGAAACGGAGAACATACTCATTTAAGCGTATCGGCACGCACTAAAGCAGGCAAAATAATCAACTTGTTTGCAGCCTCAGACCCTAAGAAGGATTTTTTGAATCCTATAGGATTCGGCGGCTTAATGGGTATTCTGAAAAATTATGAAGTAATCAATCCTTTCGTCAGTCCCAGCATAGACGCGCTGAACAGACTAAAACCCGGGTATGAAGCGCCTGTATGTATAGTGACTTCCCTTGGACACAGCGCTCACGAGCCTTCCAGAAACAGGACGATTCTTATAGGATTAGTAAGAGATGAAAGAAAACCGTTGGCTACAAGATTTGAACTCCGTGCACCGAATCCTAAGTCCAACACATATTTGGTTTTAGCCAGCAGCTATATGGCAATGCTGGACGGAATAAAAAAAGTTTTAGAAGCAAAAAAAACTCCGGAAGAATTGGAAAAATCCATTTCAAAGAAAGTCGGGGAAACAGATTTTTATCTTGAAACAGATAGAGAATACAGAAGTGAAAAGGATGTTTTTGAAGACTATACAGAAGAAGAGAGGAATGCAAAGTTTGGCATAGCGCCGGCTACAGTATGGCAGAACTTGCAAGGGTTTTCCAAGTACCCTGAAAAAGTAGATGCCATTTCCGGCGACGGCAGCGTTTTCTCAGAGGCGTCTATCGAATCATATACTGCGTATGCTTTGATGCAATGGAAGACAGAACTTCATAACAGAGTAATTCCGGATTACATGAGAGATATAAGGGAATACGTTAAACTTCATGGAGATGACGCCACAGATTACGATATTGATAACTGGGCCAAGATAAATTCATTAAAGTTCGAGATAGCCAAAAGCAGCCTTTCAGGCAAATGCCTGCTGTCCAGAACAAAAGAAGCGCTGGACGAGGGTCAATTGCAGAAAGCATCAGACTTGCAGCTGGAGCTTGCTAATAAAATGAACAAGCTCAGAAATCTATACAGTATTTACAGGAAAAATTTGTTTTAGCATATATTTTTTAAAACAAAGAAAAGAGGATAAAAATGTTAGACATTAAGAGAATCAGAGAAGATTATGAAGGCGTAAAAGCCGCGGTCGAAAAGAGATGTAAAGGAGATTTCGGCCTGAGCAAGGTTCCTGAGCTGGATGCGAAAAGAAGAGAGATTCTTGTTAAGGTTGAGCAGATGAAAAACCGCCAAAATACGGTTTCAAAAGAAATCCCTAAGCTTAAGAAGGCCGGAGAAGACACATCAGCCATAATGGCAGAGATGAAAGAACTTTCAGCAGATATCAAAGAGCTGGACGGTGAGGTGGCTGAAATTGAAAAGCAACTTAAAGATGTACTTCTTGGAGTACCTAATACTCCATATAAAGATGTACAAATCGGCGAGGACGATTCAGACAATGTTGAGCTGAGACGTTTCATGGAACCTAAAACTTTTGATTTTGAGCCTAAGGCCCACTGGGATATAGGAACAGAGCTCGATATCTTGGACTTTGACAGAGCGTCAAAGATATCCGGAGCCAGATTCACCGTTTATAAAGGACTGGGTGCAAGGCTTGAGAGAGCGGTAATAAACTTTATGCTTGATTTGCATACGGTAGAGCAGGATTATGTGGAAATATTACCTCCGTTCATGGTCAACAGAGCGGCTATGACTGGGACAGGACAGCTCCCGAAATTTGAAGAGGATATGTTCTACATTCCTCAGAAGGACTTCTTCCTCATTCCTACAGCTGAAGTTCCTGTTACCAACTTGAGAGCGCAGGAAATAATGCCGGAAGCAGAGCTGCCGGTGTATTACACGGCATATACGCCGTGCTTCCGTGCAGAAGCAGGTTCCGCAGGAAGAGATACCAGAGGTCTGATACGCCAACATCAGTTTAATAAAGTTGAGCTGGTAAAATTCGTTAAGCCTGAAACTTCTTATGATGAATTGGAAAAACTTACTGCCGATGCAGAAGAAGTTTTGAAGCGTTTAGAGATACCATATAGAGTAGTAAGACTGAGCTCTGGAGATTTAGGATTTTCCTCAGCAATGACTTATGATATTGAAGTTTGGATGCCTAGCTACGGAAGATATGTAGAAATTTCTTCATGCAGTAATTTTGAAGACTTCCAGGCAAGGAGAGCCAATATTCGCTATAGAAACGAAGCAACGGGCAAAGCGGAGTTCGTTCATACTCTCAACGGCTCAGGTCTGGCTGTAGGCAGAACCGTTGCTGCAATTCTTGAAAACTATCAGCAAAAGGATGGATCTGTGAAGATTCCTGAAGCCCTCAAAAAGTATATGGGCTGTGAATTGTTGAACAAATAAGAATACGTCAAAATGAGAAACTGCCCTGGAGGTTTAGAGAAAGTTCTATACTTTTAGGGCAGTTATCTTTTTTTGCATCGTTGGGTACAAATGCACCGGTTAAAGCCTTTTAAAGCCTTTTTAAGTGTCAGAATTATGTATACAGTATTTGGGGAACTTTTATGTTGACCCGTCAAAACAAGCCTGATATTATTAGTAATATAACCAATATTTTATAATTCTTGCACACCGCTGACAAAAAAGGTACAAATTATCCTTTTAATTGACACGTAGGTTAAGAAGTTATAAAATATATGGGTCTGAAAACTTAAACTAAATATGGAGGCGTAACATGGTAAAATATACCATAAAAAGATTGCTGCTCCTAATACCTATTTTGCTTGGTGTGGCATTCATCATCTTTACTATCATGGACTTTACGCCGGGCGATCCGGCCATACGTATTTTGGGTCCGGAATCATCCGTTGAAGCTCGTGAACAATTGAGGGTAGAACTTGGCCTTAACGAGCCATTTCTGATTAGATTCTTTGAATATATCAAAGACATTGTCCTGAATTTGGACTTCGGAGAATCCTATAGAACAGGCAACCCTGTATTTGAAGATATTTTTGACAGAGTACCTGTAAGCCTTACTCTGGCTTTTTCAGGCATGGTGCTTGCAACTGTCATGGGACTCCCTCTTGGCGTATATTCAGCAGTTAAACAGTACTCCAAGTCTGACAGCTTCCTTCGTGTAGCTTCTACAGTATTAGTAGCTATGCCTACTTTCTGGCTGGCTATGCTGCTGATATTGATTTTCTCACTGTATCTTGGATGGCTTCCTTCAGGAGGAATCACATATGGATGGACCAGTTACATATTGCCTACTATCACTGTAGGCGTTCCTTATGGCTCTAAGATACTGCGTATGACAAGATCCACAATGCTGGAAGAGATCAGACAGGATTACGTGAGAACAGCACGTGCAAAAGGCGTTCCGGAAAAAGTTGTCATTTACAAACATTCGCTGAAAAACGCGCTCCTCCCTGTAATAACGACTATAGGAACTTCTTTTGGAGCTATATTGGGCGGTTCGGTTATCGCAGAAAGCGTATTCAACCTGCCGGGACTTGGAAATCTTATCGTACTTTCCATTGAAGCAAAAGATACGCCATGTGTACTTGCGTGTGTATTGCTATTGGCATTCTTCTTCGCGATTATCATGTTGGCAGTAGACCTGTTCTATGCCTTTATTGACCCGCGTATCAAAGCTAAGTACTCAAAGTAATAGACAGGAGGAAAACGATAAGTTATGGCAAAATTATCATTTAAGAGTCAGAAAAGAAAAGAAAATGAAGAATTTGCTCTTGCCTATTCCCGCGGACACAGTATGACGGCGGATATATGGCGGAGACTTTTACGAGATAAAAGCAGCGTTATAAGCATGGGATTCCTGTGCATAATCATATTGTTGGCTATATTTGCTAACGTTCTGTTTGACGAGGAACTTGTCACCTTACAAAACAGTGCAATAAGAAACCAACCACCTTCATTTGAACACTGGTTTGGTACCGACCTTTACGGAAGAGATATATTCATACGTATGGTATTTGGCTCAAGAGTTTCACTTACCATAGGCATAGTGACAATGGCTGTCAGCATGATAATAGGCGGATTGCTGGGAGCGGTAGCAGCTTACTTTGGCGGAAAACTCGATGGAATTATCATGCGTATAACTGATATGTTCATGGCTATACCTGAAACGTTGCTGGCACTGTGCGTAGTTGCAGCGATGGGGGCAAGCGCTACCAGCTTAATTGTGGCCATGACTGTTGCGGCTATCCCGGGCAACTGCAGACTTGTACGTTCGACGGTGCTTGGCATTGTAGATACGGAATATGTAGAGGCAGCAAGAGCAAGCGGCATGCGTAACATAGGCATTATAATAAAGGAAATTATTCCAAATTCCCTTGGACCTATCATAGTAGTTTCTACTCAGGGTATAGCCAACCTGATGCTTACAGCATCCAGCTTAAGTTACCTTGGAATGGGTATTCAGCCTCCTAACCCTGAATGGGGAGCAATGATAGCAGAGGCAAGAGAATTTTTAAGAAGTGATCCATATATGTGTATAATACCCGGTATTGTAATCGTTCTTACCGCGTTATCCTTTAACCTTCTGGGTGACGGACTGCGCGATGCTATGGACCCTCGTCTTAAAGATTAATGAGTTAAGGAGAAAACTAATGAGTGAAAAGCTTCTTGAAATAAAAAACCTTAAGGTGCAATACAAATCAGGGGATATACCTGTATGCGCCGTTAATGGAATAGACCTCTCGCTTAATAAAGGCGAGACGTTAGGTCTTGTAGGAGAAACAGGAGCAGGAAAGACCACTACTGCTCTGGCTATACTCAGGCTGCTTCCTGAACGTACAGGACGTATACCTGAAGGAAGTATTACTTTTGACGGTCAAAATTTATTGGAAATGTCAGAAGAAGAAATGCGTACTCTTATCAGAGGCGAAAAAATTTCTATGATATTCCAGGATCCTATGACATCGCTTAATCCTGTTATGACAGTAGGAGAACAGATAGCTGAAGCGATAGAATATCACAACAGCACAAGAGATGATGAGCAACAGATACCGGTTGACGAAAGAGTCAATGAGGTGCTGGAAATGGTAGGCATACCTGCCTCCAGAAAAGATGAGTATCCTCATCAGTTTTCCGGCGGAATGAAGCAAAGAGTTGTGATTGCCATTGCACTGGCGTGTAACCCGGAGCTTTTAATTGCAGATGAACCGACAACTGCTCTGGATGTAACGATCCAGGCACAGATCCTGGAGCTGATCAAGCAGATCCAGCAGGAAAAAGGAATTTCCGTTCTGCTGATCACGCATGACCTTGGAGTCGTTGCCAATATGGCAGATAAAGTAGCTGTAATGTATGCGGGCAAGATCGTGGAGACCGGCACCTGCAGACAGGTGATGAAGATGCCGATGCACCCGTATACAAAAGCGCTGTTGGCAGCAAAACCTACAACAGACCAGACCAAGGGAGAGAAGCTGGTATGTATCGAGGGAATGCCTCCCAGCCTGTTGAATCCTCCAAAGGGATGTGCTTTTGCAGACAGATGCAGCTATTGTACGGAGAAGTGCAGAAATGAGCAGCCGAAGGAGAAAGTGATCGAAGGACAGCATAAAGCAAGCTGCCATTTACTGTGGGATGAGGAATAAAGCTATGGAGAAAAGACAAGCACTGGTACAGATCAAAGATCTTCGACAATATTTTGATATTGGAAGCGGAAAAACAGTACATTCATTAAACGGCATTAATTTAGACATCTATGCCGGAGAAGCGTTAGGCATTGTAGGAGAATCCGGATGTGGAAAATCCACTCTGGGAAAAGAAATCCTCAAGATCAACCAGCCCACTAATGGAGAGATCCTTTACGATGGAAAATGGGTGGCAGGAGCTGATTACAGGAAACACCGGCTGGCGCACAAAGAAAGAAAATTGCAAAAAGGTGCAGGTCGTATTTCAGGATCCGTATTCTTCCCTGAATCCCAGACATACCGCAGGAAAAGCAATCATGCGGGGTTTAAAGGAACACAGAATATGTCCCGGAAAAGAAAAGGAGCGTACGGCAGAGCTGTTCCGCATGGTAGGACTTCCGGAGGAAATGATGAATCGATATCCCCATGAATTTTCCGGAGGCCAGAGACAGAGGATCTGTATTGCCAGAGCACTTGCCATCGAACCGGAACTTCTCATCTGCGACGAACCGATATCGGCATTGGATGTGTCGATCCAGTCACAGATCATCAACCTTCTGTGCAGACTGAAGGAAGAATTGGGACTGACCATGATGTTCATCTCTCATGACCTTAGTGTTGTGCGGTATATGTGTGACCGGGTAGCGGTTATGTATCTTGGCTCCATTGTAGAGATAGCGGACAGCGAAGAAATCTACACCAATCCAAGACATTTCTACACCAAAGCATTACTTTCCGCAGTCATGTGTGCGGATCCTGATGTTGAGAGAGTGTGATATTATTTCCCTGCATACGCCGAACAACAAGGAGACCAGAGGAATGATCAGTGCGGAGAAGATCGCACTGATGAAGAAATCAGCCATTTTTATCAACTGTGCAAGAGGCCCTATCGTAGACAGCAAGGCACTGGCACAGGCTTTGAACGAAGGACGGATCGCAGGAGCTGCGGTGGATGTATTTGACTGTGAGCCGCCCATTCCCGCAGAGGAACCGTTGCTTCATGCGAAAAATACATTGTTGACACCACACGTGGCATTCCTGTCGGAGGAAGCCATGGTACGCAGAGCGAAGATTGAGATTTCCAACGTGTACGCTTATTTGGACGGAAAGCCGGAAAACGTCTGTGCGCTGTGATGTGGAGAGGAAACAGCAAACCGAACATATTTTCGAATTCATCTGTACTTTTCAAAAAAATTCTGCTATAATCTGTGCGTAACGTGAAAAAATAGATAACAGTTCAGCCGTGAACGTATCCGGGAACAGGATCATGTCTGTATGATTTTAGAACCGAATACGTTCACGAACTGTGTTATTCCAGTAACATATTTGCACGGAGAGGCATCATGAATCCATCGAACGAACCCTCACAATTCAAATTACATTCCGAATATCAGCCTACCGGAGACCAGCCGCAGGCCATTGCGGAGCTGGTGGAAGGCTTCCGGCAGGGCAATCAGTTTGAGACATTGCTGGGTGTTACCGGTTCCGGTAAGACCTTTACCATGGCCAATGTGATCCAGGCATTGAATAAGCCGACGCTGATCATTGCCCACAACAAAACGCTGGCGGCACAGCTTTACGGGGAGATGAAGGAATTTTTTCCGGAAAATGCCGTAGAATATTTTGTTTCCTATTATGATAATTTGTATAAATTGTATTATATATTGCCGATTTTTGCCACTATATTTAGCGAAAATGAACCAAATAACACTAAACGAACAGGGCGATAAAAGACGGTCATAAACGGTATTAGTGACACAATTCGTGTAATTGCCAAATTTGGGCCCTGATGAACGTCATATTCGTCCCGCGGTACCCAAAATTACACGAATTTTTTTGATTATAACTTGATGAAATGACCCGCAAAGGCCCATCGTGCTTTACTTTTCAGTTTCTGTCTTGACCGGCTTTTGATGTGACTTTCAGTTGGAATTTTGGAGCTTCGCTATTGGAGTCGCCTGGCCTTATTCCAAATTACACGAATTTTTTATTGGTATAAAAGCTGATTGTGTAATTGGAAGGGCTTTCGCTATAAATACGTTTACAAATATTTTCTGTTCATGTGGGTTTTCTTCCGGCCTTCGGCAGATAAATGCGCTACGAAATACTCGCCGATATTGGGTATAAAAACAGCCTTTCCAAAAACGAGACATCCCACTCGTACCTTTCATTCTAAGTTAATCCGAAGGTTTACAATATGCTTTTGGATGTTTCTGTTTCCATGGCGGTCTGATAGGAAGAAAGCGCCGGATCGTCAAAAATCTGTCCGGTGTAGTACACGCAATAATGTGCATAGTCGAGAACGTCTAACCGCTCGCATAGGACCTTCAACTTCGAAATATCAGACCGGCAGCGTTTGATATAGAAGTAAATATCGCAAAACAGATTCAGCTTCAAACTCCCCTGCGCCAGCAAATACAAGGAATTCATGTCCTTATAATGATGCAGGCAGAGAGACAAATTCCATTTCACGA
>ENA-ORNG01000896-ORNG01000896.1-human-gut-metagenome-genome-assembly--contig:-NODE-896-length-23636-cov-5.113608_pt1 | contig 23636 bp, 16 predicted proteins | sample MGYA00242113_ERZ509018 | MGnify/ENA primary metagenome ERZ509018 (study PRJEB26280, sample SAMEA2338711) | human gut metagenome | biome: human gut; feature: human-associated habitat; material: faeces... | reverse complement strand
TGGAGCACCTCAAAAACACCATCATACACTAAATCAGTAAGTTGGCAGCATCACCAACAAACTAAAGCTAAAAAAGATAGATTAAAGAAAGATCTGTATGATTTTTTTGATAAGTTAGATAATGATTACTGGAATATTGAAATAAATAAGCTAATCAATAAAAACGAGGAATATTTCTCCAGTACAGAAATAACAGACACCAATATAGATTATGTATACAATAAAATTAAAGAACAAAATGATGCTATCATTAAAAATCTACGTAATTCTGTGGATATAAAGAAACCCTCTGGAGTTGGATTAACAAAAGAGTTATCTAATTTATGGGATAGATATCAAATAGAAAGACAAAAAATACTGTTATCACTAAATGAGCTAAAAGATAACGTTGATAGAAAGCTTATAGAACTGGATAATAAAAATAATGATTTTCTCAACTTACGGAAGAGACTTGAAGATTCTTTGAATCTACAACAAAGTTACTATGAAAAAGAACTAACAAAGTTATATAATGACGCTAAAAATGCTTTGAAAGATGTGCAATCTAAAGCAAATAGGTTAATTTCTGATAATAAGAAAAAACATAAGAGTGAACTAAAAAACATTTCTTATGAATTCCAATCAACTAATCTCAATGGCAAAGATACTGCGTATATATTGGATGTAAAAAGAAATCTAGAAAGTAAAATTGAGAATACTTCAAACGAAGTGATTAATGAAATAAGAAAACTAACCGACCAGATTGCAATAATTAGTGATAGTACCACTTCTGAAAATTTATCATCGGCTCAAGTAACTGAAGCAATCGAAACTGAACTTGAACATTTACGAGACCAACAAGCAAATAACGCAGAGTTAATACTACTTGGCATGGCTCTTTCTGTAGTACATCATGAATTTAATGGTAATATTAGGGCAATTAGAAGTGCGCTAAGGGAATTAAAAGCATGGGCTGACAGAAATCCTAAGCTTGATATTATATACCAAAAAATCAGAACTAGTTTTGATCACTTAGATGGTTATTTAAAAACCTTTACACCATTGACAAGACGTTTAAGTCGCTCTAAAACCAATATAACTGGAACTGCCATTTTAGAATTTATCAGAGATGTATTCGATGATCGTCTTGAGAAAGAAGGAATTGAATTATTCACTACCTCAAAGTTTGTTAATCAAGAAATTGTAACTTACACATCAACCATTTACCCTGTCTTTATAAATCTAATTGATAACGCAATATACTGGCTTGGGAAAACAACTGGAGAAAAAAGACTTATACTTGATGCTACTGAAACAGGATTTGTTATTGGTGATACTGGTCCCGGTGTTTCAACTAGAGATCGAGATATAATATTTGATATGGGATTTACACGAAAAACAGGAGGGCGTGGAATGGGATTATTCATTTCCAAAGAGTGTTTATCTCGAGATGGATTTACTATAAGATTGGATGATTACACTCCTGAACAGGGTGCTTTCTTTATTATTGAGCCATCAGAAGAAACAAGTGAATAGCGGATATAAATAAATGACAAGCTCTACTGATTTTCATAAACTTTCTGAAGACTGCGTTCGCCGTTTTTTACATTCTGTAGTTGCTGTAGATGACAATATGTCTTTTGGAGCTGGTAGTGATACTTTCCCTACAGACGAAGATATTAATGCTTTAGTTGATCCCGACGATGATCCTACACCAATAATAACAGCATCAGCATCCCCAAGGATAGAATCAACTAAATCAAAAGCAAAGGTAAAAAACCATCCTTTTGATTACCAAGCTCTAGCAGAAGCTTTCGCCAAAGATGGTATTGCTTGTTGCGGATTATTAGCTAAGAGTTTTAATGTTGAAGAAAGAGATATAATTACAGCATCATCCCACAAGGCAGATATAACAATACTTGACTGGGATATGCAAAGCGATAGTGGGCAATTTGCTATTGAAATAATAAAATCGATAATCGTTTCAGATATAAATTCTGGAGGACGTTTACGTCTTCTTTCTATTTATACTGGTGAACATGTTACTGCTGTTATAACTAAGTTGAACAATGAGTTAAAGAAAACATACCGTAGCGTAATAAAAAATGATGATAGTATTTTTATTGAAGATAACTATGCACTCGAACAATGGTGTATAGTTGTTATTAGTAAAGACGTTTATGAAAAAGATCTTCCAAATGTGTTAATAAAAAAATTCACTAACCTTACAGCTGGGTTGCTATCCAACGCCGCACTCTCTTGCATTTCTGAAATAAGAGAAAAAACCCATGGGATATTAACAAAATATAATAATAAATTAGACACTGCATATGTTTCCCACATCTTAAATTTAATAAAATCCAAGGAGTCAAGGGCATATGCTTATGAAAATGCTCATGATTATGCAGTAGATTTAATTTCTGAAGAAATAAGATCAATATTGCAAATAAGTGAAAACTTAAAGAAATCTCTAAGCAAAAACTCCTTATCCCATTGGCCTATTTTTCACTATGCAAAAAATGGTTGTAAGAATTTTCTATTAACTGGAAAAAAACAAAAAGACTTATCAGTAGAACATCTAAGGAATATACTCTCTGCTGATTCTTTAGAAGAAATTCAACACGCTATTGAACACGCATCTTTAGGTAAAAAGGAATACTTAAGCCAAGATGGTGAAGAAGATAAAAAGTTAATGCAATTATGCTCTCTGGAAATCACGCGCAGGAGTTTAAGATATCATTCTCATATAGATAATGTGTCCTTAAAACAAGGAACTTTACTTTTAGATGCATATAATTTTGTCTATCTATGCATACAACCATTATGTGATAGCGTCAGATTGCATGAAAAAGCCGATTTTTTATTCCTCAGGGGAACACTGGACGATAATAATTACAATTTGTTAATCGAAGATGAATATGGCGGTTTTTATAAAATTAAAATGCCGGCAAAAGCTTCTAATATTATTTCATTTTCATTTGGAGTCGAAAATGGAAACGGTGTCATCATAGGGAAAAAGAACAATCTAGTTAATACTGACTATATCTCATTCGTTCCTTTACTCGTTGAAAAAATATCTACTCCAAAAGTATTGAAATGGATCGGGGAAATAAAAACAACGTACGCGCAAAAAATAACAACTGATATTGTTGCTAATCTGTCAAGAATAGGTTTAGATCAACATGAGTGGTTACGAATAAAATCAAAAGATATATAAATGATTATATATGCCGTCGTTTTATAAAAACTGGCGGCATGTATATCTAGTTAGTCCATCATAGAAGTCAAGAAATTTAGTTTGCCCTATATCTTATAGAAAATATATTTTATATGCTTAAAAAACACCATCTTTATAAGATGGCATTTATGTGCTTTGTTTCGATCAATTACAACTGATATATTACCATATTGATTAATTTTATGTTATTTACCAAAGTAACGGCATCTTAATATATCGTCATAATATAGTGCGCGTTCTGGCTCTAATACTGAAAAATTTATTTGTTCTATTTTACACTTACTGCAAATAGCATCCAGTTTATCATATAGTGTCGCATCAATTGGCGCAGATGTCATCACGCCAAATCCTTGAGCATTATAATGCTCTAACATATCCCCTACATCAATCAATCTTGTTGCAGATAATGACTTCGAATTTGTTATCAGTTTGCACTGGAAAATCCATTTACGAGGATATCTCCGGCAGTTCTTGGAATATCATACACTTCAATATCCCTCTCCCCATCTCTAGAGCGAGACTTTCCATATTTTCTTATTGTGTCAGAATTAAACCTTGGATGAGTATGGATTACATGTAACCGGCTCATTTAAACCGTCTGGTCTGTTTCCTCCGGTTTTACAAAAATAATGTCCATCATTTTTAATGGACACTATCGTATGAAACACCGGACTTGGATCACTGAAGCTTTACGTCTTCACTTTGAAGAACATTTACCCCAGGTTGTGGTCGGGCGTCGCCTGGGCGTACCAAAATCAACAGCTTGTGGTATGTTCGTGCGCTTTCGCAAAGCTGGCTTTTCATGGCCTCTGCCCGCAGGTATGTCGGAGCGGGAGCTTGATGGCCGTCTTTACGGGAGTACCTCCACAGTACCTGTCGTACTTTGTAGTGGATCGGTAATTCAGGACACCTCGAAATCCTGTTAATGTTAAAACAGTGAAAATGAGGTGATGCATGATCAAAACTCGTCGGACTAAACGTACCTTTTCCCCGGAGTTCAAGCTTGAAGCTTTCGAGCAGGTGGTGGTTAAATACCAGCGTGATGTCAGAGAAGTCGCGCAGGCACTCGAGCTCAACCCTGACCATTTGCGTAAATGGATACGGTTGTATAAGCAGGAACTTCAGGGTATTGAGCCAGCTGGTAATGCTATTACCCCTGAACAACGCGAAATTCAGCAGCTTAAAGCGCAGATAAAGCGCGTTGAGATGGAAAAAGAAATACTAAAGCAGGCTGCCGTGCTGATGAGCGAAATCCCCGGGAAGCTGTCGCGCTAATCACACAGCTGAAAGCAAAGTGGCCAGTGTGGGTTATTTGTCATTTATTCGGTATTAACCGTAGCGTTTATTACGCGCAGGTGAAGCGTCCTGTTAATGTGCAAAGAATTGAATTACGAAGCCGGGTGAGGGCTTTCCATGCTCTCAGTCGTGGCGCAGCCGGGTAGCCGGGCAATCAGTCAGATGTTGCGCCAGAGTGGCGTTGATGCAGGCCGGTGGCTGGCATGACGACTGATGCGGGAATGAGGGCTGACAAGTCGACAGCCGGTTAAACATCACAACCGGGTAAACGAAGACAAAAGTCCGCCATTGCCAAATTTACTGAACCGGCAATTTCACCCCGCCGCACCAAACTGCGTCTGGTGCGGCGACATCAGTTTTATTCGCCTGCAGGACAAATGGTGTTAGCTCGCGCTCGTTGTTGATTTATATTCACGGCGGATTATCGGTTCAGCCCTCTCATTAACCGCTGATGCTGAGTTGGTGTGTAGGGCTTTGCGTAACGGACTGGAAACTCGACCGCGTGATGGCCGCCTGCTGTTTCATTCAGATCAAGGTGTTCAGTATAAAAGCAATAAATACAGAAAGTTACTCTGGCGTTATGGGGTAATGCAAAGTATGAGTTGCAGAGGGAATGGCCTGGATAATTCGCCGATGGAAAGAGTCTTTCGCAGCCTTAAAAATGAATGGCTTCCGAAAGGTGGTTATGGTGATTTTATCCATGCGGTACGTGATATAAACCAGTGGATTAATGGTTATTACAACGTTTATCGACCTCACACGAACAACGATGGTTTACCGCCTTGCTTACATGAAGAAAAGTGGAAACAGGTTATTCCGGTGTCCTGATTTTGTGCTCCACTACAGAACTTGTATCCCTTTTACAAAGGCAGATACACATAACCACCCCAAAATATGCCGCCTGATGTTATAATGGAAGAAAAAAACGAAAGCAGGCTCCAGTCGTTGAATCAGTCAACCTGATATCACCACCGTGTAGTACCAGCATCCTGCGTACAATCAGCAATCCCAGTCCTCCCCGGGGCTCTTCTGACGGTTCATGACATAACACTGATGCCCGCCGGAAAAGATGAGTTCGCATATCTTCAGTTAGTCCAGGGCCGCTGTCAGCCACTTCGACGTGCAACCGATTATCTTCCTGCCAGACTTTCAGCCTGATCGAGCCTTCCGGAGGTGTGTGGCGTACAGCATTATCCAGTAAATTTGTTATCACACGCTCTATCATTGAAATATCTGCCCTGATAAGAGGCAGGGAATGTGACATCATAATTCTTAGTTGCAATCGACGGGTTTCTATGCTGAGCTCAAATTTTTGAGCTACATCCTGAATAAGTTCACAGACAGAAAATTGCTCCAGTTGAGGTTTTATAGCACCATGCTCAAGACGTGCCAGCTCAAAAAGCTGACAGGACAGATGCCTCACCTTGTGTCCCTGCCGGAGAGCTGTTGTCAGATATTTATGACAGTCCTCTGATGATAGCGAATCCGACTTCATTGACAGGGTTTCCAGATATCCCAGAAGTGATGTTAATGGCGTCCGTAAATCATGGGAGATATTGGCAATAAATTCACGGCGCTGTTGATCACTTTCTGAAAGTTGATCCCACTGACAGGATATTTTACGGGCCAGTTCAATGAAGGCATTGTGTAATATCTCGACCTCGTTGCTAGGGGGGGTGGCAGGGCGCTGAATTGCCAGTTGTTTAATGGCACTAATACTGTCCTGCTCTATCCCGCTGACATTTTCAGTTAGTTGCTGTATGGGACGGGTTACCCAGTACCAGACCAGCATACCCGACAGCAGACCACATATCACTACCAGAAACAGCGACCAGTACAGTGCATTCCATAGTGCCTTTGTCCAGGCTGCATCAGTAAGAGCATTAAGTTCCTCTCCCTGTAAAATAATATACAGATATCCTTTCAGATCATCCCTCAGGTAAAGCGGTGCGGTACTGAAAACTTTTTTCTTATTTACACTTCGGGGATCATCACCATATACGGGCCAGACAGCACCGGAGAGAAATTTTTTCAAGGGCGCTATATTGATATACCGACGTTTGATATGACCTGGAGGGGCGGCCTCCACAAGCAGCCGACCTTCCGGCGAGACAATATACAGCTCCACACTGGGATTAAGCGTCATCAGACGCTCAAACAGACTCTTTAATGTCCGGTGATTCACCTGCCCACGATTATCCAGCAGAGACTCCGTGATGACAATCTGTTGCGCCAGCCCTGCAGATAAACGCTGTACCATTGCATTGCCATACAGATTACTGCTGTAAATATGAACGCCACATGTCACTGCTGCGCAAAACAGCAAAACGACTGTAAATACTAGGCTTAACCTCTGGCTTAATGTCAGGCTACAATTCATTTATCGCATTCCTGCATTGTCAACTGAAAACCTATACCCTTTTCCCCAGACGGTCTGGATCATCTTTGGCTCTGCTGCATCCTGTTCAATTTTGGCACGAAGACGGTTGATATGCGTGTTGACTGTATGCTCATATCCTTCATGCTGATACCCCCAGACATTATCCAGCAGTGAAAGACGGGAAAAAACTTCGCCAGGATGACGTGCAAACCAGAGCAGCAGATCAAACTCGCGTGGGGTAAGATCAACCTGTTTATTATGCAAATGAACTTCACGTGAAAATGGATTGATGCACAGACCGTGACAGCAAATCAGTCCACCTGCCAGGAGAATATTTTGCCCCATGGCTTCCTGACGACGAAACAACGCTTTGATGCGGGCAATCAGCTCAGGAATGGAAAAGGGTTTCGGTAGATAGTCATCAGCCCCCATTTCCAGTCCCAGGACGCGGTGGGTTTCGCTGGTACGGGCACTGATGATAATCACAGGCAGATAACGGGTCATCTGACGGATATAACGGCAAATCTCCAGCCCATTAACATTAGGCAGCATAAGATCAAGTATTACGGCATCCCAGGTCTGCTTGTCTAGTAATAAACGAGCTCTGGCGCCATCCGCTTCATGAACTATCTGATACCCTTCATCCTGCAGATTAAGCCGCAACAGAGCTGCAATATCATAATCATCTTCCATCAGCAGTATTTTTTTTACGTTATTCATCAAAAGTTATCCACATATTCTTTATCTGAATTTTACCCCAGCATTTGACGATGAATTGTCACATTTTTTTTAAACTCTTGTGAGGATGTGATGAACATTCCTTTCCATAATATACTTAGTTTACAGACAGAGATCACATAATGCAGCCATTACCGTTAAAACAAATACATCCTCTGTGGTTACGCTGTTGCCACTGGATTAATGCTGTTACTGTCGCAGGCATGATATGTAGTGGATGGCGCATTTATAATGCTTCTCCTTTGTTTTCTTTTAACTATCCGGCAGCATTAACTCTCGGTGGCTGGCTTGGCGGTGCGTTACTGTGGCACTTCGCCCTGATGTGGATTCTGCTGATTAATGCCACGATCTATCTTACTCTGGGAATTTGTAGCGGACGTTTCCGGAGCAAGTTTTTCCCGCTGTCATGGACCTCACTGAAAAAATCCCTTACGCAGGCACTGTATGGAAAGCTGCATCATACGAATATGCAGGAATACAATATGGTGCAAAAAGTCGCCTATATTCTGATTATTTTAGATGGCGCTGCTCTTCTATTGTCTGGTCTGGTTTTATGGAAACCCGTTCAGTTTTCCCTTCTGACTATACTATTCGGTGGTTATGATACAGCGCGTTATATCCACTTTCTGTGCATGAACATTATGGTACTGTTCATTATTATTCACCTGGTTATGGTGTTATTGGTTCCGCGTGCATTGTTATCTATGATACGGGGTCACTAATGAAGAAAAAACGTTTTTTGTCTGACAGTGATGCCCATTACGTGGTGAAAGATGCAGAAAAAATCCTTGCGCCGGACAGACGTCGTTTACTCCAACAGGGACTGACGCTTGGGGGAATTATGATGCTGACTGGCTGTGATATAAGCAATAATGATGATATTGAAAAAGCATTGTTCCGTATATCCAGATTTAATGACCGGATTCAAAGTTTTCTGTTCAGCAAAAACAGTGTGGCACCAGAATATCTTCCAGAGGACATTACCACTCCATTCCCTTTTAATGCCTTCTATGGAGAAGAAGAGATCCCAGTAATTGATGGCCAGGATTATAAATTGGAAATACGGGGGCTGGTACGTGATAACCGTAACTGGTTTTTGTCTGAATTGTATAACATGCAGCATGTGAGTCAGATAACCCGTCATATCTGTGTTGAAGGATGGAGTGCAATAGGAAAATGGGGAGGGATACCATTCCGGCATTTCCTGACGCTGATTGGTGCCGATATGCGGGCAAAATACGTCAGTTTTCGTTGCGTCGATGGTTACTACACCAGTATTGATATGGCGACAGCACTACATTCACAAACATTGCTGACATTGACATGGAATAACAGGGTATTGCCAAAAGAATATGGCTATCCCATAAAGATACGTATCCCTACTAAGCTGGGATATAAAAACCCCAAGCATGTTCAGGTTATAGAGGTCACTAATCATTTTCCGGGGGGGTACTGGGAAGACCAGGGTTATAACTGGTTTGGTGGTTGTTGATACAATTGTTAAAAATGAGGAAGAACCATGAAAAATATTATTTCTGCAACTGTACTATCCGCGCTGTTCATGTTCAATGCTCAGGCAGCAGACACAATGGATAAAACACATGAAGTAAAAGGCAGCATGTCCAGCGCGCATGATAAAATGTGCAAGGATGGTATGTGCAAAAATGCAATGGATAAAGAGAAAATGGAGAAAGAACACATGAGCAAAACGGATGGGATGAAAAATGACCACATGGGTAAAAAAGACAATATGTCTCAATAAGTTGAGAACTTAAAATTACGTTACGATAAAACATCATATTCTGTCGTTTTTCAGATAAATAGCTCATTATGGCAATGTCAGGCTCTGTATCGGAAATGACATTGCCTTTACTGTGTATTCGTAAGCATCATTTCTGCGCAGTCTGGCAGATCCTGAAATCCTTATGAAACAAAGTATAGTGAGTGAAATCATAAAACCGACTGACTGGTTAACTGGTCTGATTTGTTTCAGTCAGTTTTCGTTAAAATTCTCCATGTTATAAATTTAATAACCTGAAAATTATTACCACGCTAATTAAATGTATTTCTTTTTGTTATTTTTTTCTGGAGTTTTATACTGATTTAAGTAATATATTTCAAATAAACTCGTTTTTACTATGTCTTATGGTGTAATGCGCTAACCTGTTTCGCTACGGTAATAGATATACCCACCATATTGAACATTTGTAGATCATTATTCTATAGTGCTCAGAGTTAAAATCGTCTCTGGTTGAATTGATTTGTTACACAGGATTCTGGTCCCGGTTGATACGGGTAATTTCCGGAAGGGCGGTAGCATGCTTATTCAAAATACAATATGAGACACGGTCGAAGTCGGATGGAATTAAATCATGGCTACAGCATTTTTGTGTGTATGATATAATTTTGCCTCATATTTTAGAGTATACTTGCGCACCCGCCAATAGAGTCGCCTTCTTTTGCGTGCTGGGATCGTACTGTATGAGATAAACACTTTGAATCATTATCCGAAGTCAGAAGAAGTGCATTGACTGGTATGACCTGATTAATTCAACCCCTTATCTGACAGGGGTAGAAAAAGAAGAGAGGTTCACATGACAACTCACAGGTCATCATTCGGCAGCTGATTGGTACTGGGTAAGGAAGTTATATATATGAGCAACTATACATCTTAGATGTATGATAAAGAAAAAGATAACAGTTCTTTAGAATATGTATATTGAAGAGAATGCAATAGCATGGTTTATATAAATTACGCATAAAAATAAGCATTTGTAAGCATTTTGGTTTGCTTTTTTTAACCTGCCACCGCAATGAATGCTTTTTTTATGTTAATGTGCGTTATGAAACTAAATGCAAGAAACATATTTAAAGGATTAATATCGTTCTCTCACAGACTCCGTTTACTTATTCAAGAATATAATTTAATTTATAGTGAGCTTATTATGAATATGAACAATCCATTAGAGGTTCTTGGGCATGTATCCTGGCTCTGGGCCAGTTCCCCATTACACAGAAACTGGCCAGTTTCTTTGTTTGCAATAAATGTATTACCTGCAATACGGGCTAACCAATATGCTTTATTAACCCGGGATAATTACCCTGTTGCATATTGTAGTTGGGCTAATTTAAGTTTAGAAAATGAAATTAAATATCTTAATGATGTTACCTCATTAGTCGCAGAAGACTGGACTTCAGGTGATCGTAAATGGTTCATTGACTGGATTGCTCCTTTCGGGGATAACGGTGCCCTGTACAAATATATGCGAAAAAAATTCCCTGATGAACTATTCCGAGCCATCAGGGTGGATCCCAAAACTCATGTTGGTAAAGTATCAGAATTTCACGGAGGTAAAATTGATAAACAGTTAGCGAATAAAATTTTTAAACAATATCACCACGAGTTAATAACTGAAGTAAAAAACAAGACAGATTTCAATTTTTCATTAACAGGTTAAGAGGTAATTAAATGCCAACAATAACCACTGCACAAATTAAAAGCACACTACAGTCTGCAAAGCAATCCGCTGCAAATAAATTGCACTCAGCAGGACAAAGCACGAAAGATGCATTAAAAAAAGCAGCAGAGCAAACCCGCAATGCGGGAAACAGACTCATTTTACTTATCCCTAAAGATTATAAAGGACAGGGTTCAAGCCTTAATGACCTTGTCAGGACGGCAGATGAACTGGGAATTGAAGTCCAGTATGATGAAAAGAATGGCACGGCGATTACTAAACAGGTATTCGGCACAGCAGAGAAACTCATTGGCCTCACCGAACGGGGAGTGACTATCTTTGCACCACAATTAGACAAATTACTGCAAAAGTATCAAAAAGCGGGTAATAAATTAGGCGGCAGTGCTGAAAATATAGGTGATAACTTAGGAAAGGCAGGCAGTGTACTGTCAACGTTTCAAAATTTTCTGGGTACTGCACTTTCCTCAATGAAAATAGACGAACTGATAAAGAAACAAAAATCTGGTAGCAATGTCAGTTCTTCTGAACTGGCAAAAGCGAGTATTGAGCTAATCAACCAACTCGTGGACACAGCTGCCAGCATTAATAATAATGTTAACTCATTTTCTCAACAACTCAATAAGCTGGGAAGTGTATTATCCAATACAAAGCACCTGAACGGTGTTGGTAATAAGTTACAGAATTTACCTAACCTTGATAATATCGGTGCAGGGTTAGATACTGTATCGGGTATTTTATCTGCGATTTCAGCAAGCTTCATTCTGAGCAATGCAGATGCAGATACCGGAACTAAAGCTGCAGCAGGTGTTGAATTAACAACGAAAGTACTGGGTAATGTTGGAAAAGGTATTTCTCAATATATTATCGCACAGCGCGCTGCACAGGGGTTATCTACATCTGCTGCTGCTGCCGGTTTAATTGCTTCTGTAGTGACATTAGCAATTAGTCCCCTCTCATTCCTGTCCATTGCCGATAAGTTTAAACGTGCAAATAAAATAGAGGAGTATTCACAACGATTCAAAAAACTTGGATACGATGGTGACAGTTTACTTGCTGCTTTCCACAAAGAAACAGGAGCTATTGATGCATCATTAACAACGATAAGCACTGTACTGGCTTCAGTATCTTCAGGTATTAGTGCTGCTGCAACGACATCTCTTGTTGGTGCACCGGTAAGCGCACTGGTAGGTGCTGTTACGGGGATAATTTCAGGTATCCTTGAGGCTTCAAAGCAGGCAATGTTTGAACATGTTGCCAGTAAAATGGCTGATGTTATTGCTGAATGGGAGAAAAAACACGGTAAAAATTACTTTGAAAATGGATATGATGCTCGCCATGCTGCATTTTTAGAAGATAACTTTAAAATATTATCTCAGTATAATAAAGAGTATTCTGTTGAAAGATCAGTCCTCATTACTCAACAACATTGGGATATGCTGATAGGTGAGTTAGCTAGTGTCACCAGAAATGGAGACAAGACACTCAGTGGTAAAAGTTATATTGACTATTATGAAGAGGGAAAGCGGCTGGAAAGAAGGCCAAAAGAGTTCCAGCAACAAATCTTTGATCCATTAAAAGGAAATATTGACCTTTCTGACAGCAAATCTTCTACGTTATTGAAATTTGTTACGCCATTGTTAACTCCCGGTGAGGAAATTCGTGAAAGGAGGCAGTCCGGAAAATATGAATATATTACCGAGTTATTAGTCAAGGGTGTTGATAAATGGACGGTGAAGGGGGTTCAGGACAAGGGGTCTGTATATGATTACTCTAACCTGATTCAGCATGCATCAGTCGGTAATAACCAGTATCGGGAAATTCGTATTGAGTCACACCTGGGAGACGGGGATGATAAGGTCTTTTTATCTGCCGGCTCAGCCAATATCTACGCAGGTAAAGGACATGATGTTGTTTATTATGATAAAACAGACACCGGTTATCTGACCATTGATGGCACAAAAGCAACCGAAGCGGGTAATTACACGGTAACACGTGTACTTGGTGGTGATGTTAAGGTTTTACAGGAAGTTGTGAAGGAGCAGGAGGTTTCAGTCGGAAAAAGAACTGAAAAAACGCAATATCGGAGTTATGAATTCACTCATATCAATGGTAAAAATTTAACAGAGACAGATAACTTATATTCCGTGGAAGAACTTATTGGGACCACGCGTGCCGACAAGTTTTTTGGCAGTAAATTTACTGATATCTTCCATGGCGCGGATGGTGATGACCATATAGAAGGAAATGATGGGAATGACCGCTTATATGGTGATAAAGGTAATGATACGCTGAGGGGCGGAAACGGGGATGACCAGCTCTATGGCGGTGATGGCAATGATAAGTTAATTGGGGGGACAGGTAATAATTACCTTAACGGCGGTGACGGAGATGATGAGCTTCAGGTTCAGGGGAATTCTCTTGCTAAAAATGTATTATCCGGTGGAAAAGGTAATGACAAGTTGTACGGCAGTGAGGGAGCAGACCTGCTTGATGGCGGAGAAGGGAATGATCTTCTGAAAGGTGGATATGGTAATGATATTTATCGTTATCTTTCAGGATATGGCCATCATATTATTGACGATGAAGGGGGGAAAGACGATAAACTCAGTTTAGCTGATATAGATTTCCGGGACGTTGCCTTTAAGCGAGAAGGGAATGACCTCATTATGTATAAAGCTGAAGGTAATGTTCTTTCTATTGGCCACAAAAATGGTATTACATTTAAAAACTGGTTTGAAAAAGAGTCAGATGATCTCTCTAATCATCAGATAGAGCAGATTTTTGATAAAGACGGCAGGGTAATCACACCAGATTCTCTTAAAAAAGCATTTGAATATCAGCAGAGTAATAACAAGGTAAGTTATGTGTATGGACATGATGCATCAACTTATGGGAGCCAGGACAATCTTAATCCATTAATTAATGAAATCAGCAAAATCATTTCAGCTGCAGGTAACTTCGATGTTAAGGAGGAAAGATCTGCCGCTTCTTTATTGCAGTTGTCCGGTAATGCCAGTGATTTTTCATATGGACGGAACTCAATAACTTTGACAGCATCAGCATAATATATTAATTTAAATGATAGCAATCTTACTGGGCTGTGCCACATAAGATTGCTATTTTTTTGGAGTCATAATGGATTCTTGTCATAAAATTGATTATGGGTTATACGCCCTGGAGATTTTAGCCCAATACCATAACGTCTCTGTTAACCCGGAAGAAATTAAACATAGATTTGACACAGACGGGACTGGTCTGGGATTAACGTCATGGTTGCTTGCTGCGAAATCTTTAGAACTAAAGGTAAAACAGGTAAAAAAAACAATTGACCGATTAAACTTTATTTCTCTGCCCGCATTAGTCTGGAGAGAGGATGGACGTCATTTTATTCTGACTAAAGTCAGTAAAGAAGCAAACAGATATCTTATTTTTGATCTGGAGCAGCGAAATCCCCGTGTTCTCGAACAGTCTGAGTTTGAGGCGTTATATCAGGGGCATATTATTCTTATCGCTTCCCGTTCTTCTGTTGCCGGGAAACTGGCGAAATTTGACTTTACCTGGTTTATTCCTGCCATTATAAAATACAGGAGAATATTTATTGAAACCCTTGTTGTGTCTGTTTTTTTACAATTATTTGCATTAATAACCCCCCTTTTTTTTCAGGTGGTTATGGACAAAGTATTAGTGCACAGGGGATTTTCAACTCTTAATGTTATTACTGTCGCATTATCTGTTGTGGTGGTGTTTGAGATTATACTCAGCGGTTTAAGAACTTACATTTTTGCACATAGTACAAGTCGGATTGATGTTGAGTTGGGTGCCAAACTCTTCCGGCATTTACTGGCGCTACCGATCTCTTATTTTGAGAGTCGTCGTGTTGGTGATACTGTTGCCAGGGTAAGAGAATTAGACCAGATCCGTAATTTTCTGACAGGACAGGCATTAACATCTGTTCTGGACTTATTATTTTCATTCATATTTTTTGCGGTAATGTGGTATTACAGTCCAAAGCTTACTCTGGTGATCTTATTTTCGCTGCATTGTTATGCTGCATGGTCTGTTTTTATTAGCCCCATTTTGCGACGTCGCCTTGATGATAAGTTTTCACGGAATGCGGATAATCAATCTTTCCTGGTGGAATCAGTCACGGCGATTAACACTATAAAAGCTATGGCAGTCTCACCTCAGATGACGAACATATGGGACAAACAATTGGCAGGATATGTTGCTGCAGGCTTCAAAGTGACAGTATTAGCAACCATTGGTCAACAAGGAATACAGTTAATACAAAAGACTGTTATGATCATCAACCTGTGGTTGGGAGCACACCTGGTTATTTCCGGGGATTTAAGTATTGGTCAGTTAATTGCTTTTAATATGCTTGCTGGTCAGATTGTTGCACCGGTTATTCGCCTTGCACAAATCTGGCAGGATTTCCAGCAGGTTGGTATATCAGTTACCCGCCTTGGTGATGTGCTTAACTCTCCAACTGAAAGTTATCATGGGAAACTGGCATTACCGGAAATTAATGGTGATATCACTTTTCGTAATATCCGGTTTCGCTATAAGCCTGACTCTCCGGTTATTTTAGATAATATCAATCTCAGTATTAAGCAGGGGGAGGTTATTGGTATTGTCGGACGTTCTGGTTCAGGAAAAAGCACATTAACTAAATTAATTCAACGTTTTTATATTCCTGAAAATGGCCAGGTCTTAATTGATGGACATGATCTTGCGTTGGCCGATCCTAACTGGTTACGTCGTCAGGTGGGGGTTGTGTTGCAGGACAATGTGCTGCTTAATCGCAGTATTATTGATAATATCTCACTGGCTAATCCTGGTATGTCCGTCGAAAAAGTTATTTATGCAGCGAAATTAGCAGGCGCTCATGATTTTATTTCTGAATTGCGTGAGGGGTATAACACCATTGTCGGGGAACAGGGGGCAGGATTATCCGGAGGTCAACGTCAACGCATCGCAATTGCAAGGGCGCTGGTGAACAACCCTAAAATACTTATTTTTGATGAAGCAACCAGTGCTCTGGATTATGAGTCGGAGCATATCATCATGCGCAATATGCACAAAATATGTAAGGGCAGAACGGTTATAATCATTGCTCATCGTCTGTCTACAGTAAAAAATGCAGACCGCATTATTGTCATGGAAAAAGGGAAAATTGTTGAACAGGGTAAACATAAGGAACTGCTTTCTGAACCGGAAAGTTTATACAGTTACTTATATCAGTTACAGTCAGACTAACAGAAAGAACAGAAGAATATGAAAACATGGTTAATGGGGTTCAGCGAGTTCCTGTTGCGCTATAAACTTGTCTGGAGTGAAACATGGAAAATCCGGAAGCAATTAGATACTCCGGTACGTGAAAAGGACGAAAATGAATTCTTACCCGCTCATCTGGAATTAATTGAAACGCCGGTATCCAGACGGCCGCGTCTGGTTGCTTATTTTATTATGGGGTTTCTGGTTATTGCTGTCATTTTATCTGTTTTAGGTCAGGTGGAAATTGTTGCCACTGCAAATGGGAAATTAACACTAAGTGGGCGTAGCAAAGAAATTAAACCTATTGAAAACTCAATAGTTAAAGAAATTATCGTAAAAGAAGGAGAGTCAGTCCGGAAAGGGGATGTGTTATTAAAGCTTACAGCACTGGGAGCTGAAGCTGATACGTTAAAAACACAGTCATCACTGTTACAGACCAGGCTGGAACAAACTCGGTATCAAATTCTGAGCAGGTCAATTGAATTAAATAAACTACCTGAACTGAAGCTTCCTGATGAGCCTTATTTTCAGAATGTATCTGAAGAGGAAGTACTGCGTTTAACTTCTTTGATAAAAGAACAGTTTTCCACATGGCAAAATCAGAAGTATCAAAAAGAACTGAATCTGGATAAGAAAAGAGCAGAGCGATTAACAATACTTGCCCGTATAAACCGTTATGAAAATTTATCGAGAGTTGAAAAAAGCCGTCTGGATGATTTCAGGAGTTTATTGCATAAACAGGCAATTGCAAAACATGCTGTACTTGAGCAGGAGAATAAATATGTCGAGGCAGCAAATGAATTACGGGTTTATAAATCGCAACTGGAGCAAATTGAGAGTGAGATATTGTCTGCAAAAGAAGAATATCAGCTTGTCACGCAGCTTTTTAAAAATGAAATTTTAGACAAGCTAAGACAAACAACAGACAGCATTGAGTTATTAACTCTGGAGTTAGAGAAAAATGAAGAGCGTCAACAGGCTTCAGTAATCAGGGCCCCTGTTTCGGGAAAAGTTCAGCAACTGAAGGTTCATACTGAAGGTGGGGTTGTTACAACAGCGGAAACACTGATGGTCATCGTTCCGGAAGATGACACGCTGGAGGTTACTGCTCTGGTACAAAATAAAGATATTGGTTTTATTAACGTCGGGCAGAATGCCATCATTAAAGTGGAGGCCTTTCCTTACACCCGATATGGTTATCTGGTGGGTAAGGTGAAAAATATAAATTTAGATGCAATAGAAGACCAGAAACTGGGACTCGTTTTTAATGTCATTGTTTCTGTTGAAGAGAATGATTTGTCAACCGGGAATAAGCACATTCCATTAAGCTCGGGTATGGCTGTCACTGCAGAAATAAAGACTGGAATGCGAAGCGTAATCAGCTATCTTCTTAGTCCTCTGGAAGAGTCTGTAACAGAAAGTTTACATGAGCGTTAAGTCTCAGAGCCGCGGTATCCGGCTCATATCTTCTCCTGTCATGTGTGACTGCACTGTTTTGTGGCAAACCAGTACTGACTATCCACTGGAATTCGGTAGTCATTAACTATGGCATTGATGTCCTTTATAACTGTCTTACAGGGCGTATAACACATCCCGCGACGGAAGCTTATCACAGAGGAAGAGGTAAGCTTCAGAATGGAAAGTATATGAGAAGACTGTGATTGTTTAAAAATACACAATCCGCTGTGAGGTGGAGTCAGGGGAGGTACTGGCCCGCAGAAGCGGAGAATGGTTGATGTATGAGGCGAGTGTGACATTTTTCATGAAAGTAAAACAGGTGATAACCTCCTTTGGTTAGGGGGATTCACAGGTATTATTACAGAACAATGTTGTTTCTGGCTTGTTCTTTTTTTGCAACTGGAATAGCCTCTTTTAATATGGGGCACCCCGAAATACTGTATTTCTCAGCCATCAGTACAGCACTTTCTCCGTTCTTTGCCTGGTGTTTGCGGTATCCTGATGAGGAGATTAATGAAGGTATATGGGGATATAATGCTGTTCTGTATGGCATAGCCTGTGGCATGCTTGTCCCTGTGTCAGTCTCCGGAATTGCTGTACTTATTGTCGGAACACTGGAGATGCTCCTTTTAATGGGGTTCAGATAATACTTAACCTGCTGGCCCGACCTGTCCTGGTGATGCCAGGTTTACCAGCTTTCTTTCAATGTGGAATATATTAATAGAAATCCAGTGGTTTTGCATACCGGGATGTTGTGTAGTGCAAAATTTATACTACAGGGATCGGAGTAGTGATGTTTAAGATTCATTAAATAGTTTCAAAGACGCTTTGTATACGACATGATTGCTAACCTCTCGCCCAGTGATTAGGTATTCTGATAAGGTGTAGTAAAATATTAATCTTCACAGAGGAGTTAAAAATATTATGGGTAACCAATGGCAACAAAAATATCTTCTTGAGTACAATGAGTTGGTATCAAATTTCCCTTCACCTGAAAGAGTTGTCAGCGATTACATTAAGAATTGTTTTAAAACTGACTTGCCGTGGTTTAGTCGGATTGATCCTGATAATGCTTATTTCATCTGCTTTTCTCAAAACCGGAGTAATAGCAGATCTTATACTGGATGGGATCATCTTGGGAAATATAAAACAGAAGTACTGACACTCACTCAAGCCGCTCTTATTAATATTGGTTATCGTTTTGATGTTTTTGATGATGCAAATTCAAGCACAGGAATTTATAAAACAAAGAGTGCAGATGTGTTTAACGAAGAAAATGAAGAAAAAATGCTCCCGTCGGAATACCTGCATTTTTTACAAAAGTGTGATTTTGCAGGTGTTTATGGAAAAACTCTGTCAGATTACTGGTCGAAATACTATGATAAATTTAAGCTTTTACTAAAAAATTATTATATTTCTTCTGCTTTGTATCTTTATAAAAATGGAGAGCTTGATGAGCGTGAATATAATTTCTCCATGAACGCCTTAAATCGCAGTGATAATATATCACTATTATTCTTTGATATTTATGGATATTACGCATCTGATATTTTTGTAGCCAAAAATAATGATAAGGTAATGCTTTTCATTCCTGGTGCAAAAAAACCTTTTTTATTCAAGAAGAATATCGCTGATTTGCGGCTTACCCTTAAAGAACTTATTAAGGATAGTGACAACAAACAATTACTTTCCCAACATTTTTCATTATATAGTCGTCAAGATGGAGTTTCCTATGCAGGAGTAAATTCTGTTCTACATGCAATAGAAAATGATGGTAATTTTAATGAGTCTTACTTTCTGTATTCCAATAAGACACTTAGCAATAAAGATGTTTTTGATGCTATAGCTATTTCTGTTAAGAAACGCAGTTTCAGTGATGGTGATATCGTTATAAAATCAAACAGTGAAGCTCAACGAGACTATGCTCTGACTATACTCCAGACGATTTTATCAATGACCCCTATATTTGATATCGTAGTCCCGGAGGTATCTGTTCCGCTTGGACTGGGGATTATTACTTCCAGTATGGGGATCAGTTTTGATCAACTGATTAATGGTGATACTTATGAAGAACGTCGTTCTGCTATACCTGGTTTGGCGACAAATGCAGTATTGCTTGGTCTGTCTTTTGCAATTCCACTCTTGATTAGTAAGGCAGGAATAAACCAGGAGGTACTTAGCAGCGTTATAAATAATGAGGGCAGGACTCTGAATGAAACAAATATCGATATATTTTTGAAGGAATATGGAATTGCTGAAGATAGTATATCCTCAACTAATTTGTTAGACGTTAAGCTTAAAAGTTCCGGGCAGCATGTCAATATTGTAAAGCTTAGTGATGAAGATAATCAAATTGTCGCTGTAAAAGGGAGTTCTCTGAGCGGCATCTACTATGAAGTGGACATTGAAACAGGATATGAGATTTTATCCCGAAGAATTTATCGTACCGAATATAATAATGAAATTCTCTGGACTCGAGGTGGTGGTCTAAAAGGGGGGCAGCCATTTGATTTTGAAAGTCTCAATATTCCTGTATTTTTTAAAGATGAACCCTATTCTGCAGTGACCGGATCTCCGTTATCATTTATTAATGATGACAGCTCACTTTTATATCCTGATACAAACCCAAAATTACCGCAACCAACGTCAGAAATGGATATTGTTAATTATGTTAAGGGTTCTGGAAGCTTTGGGGATAGATTTGTAACTTTGATGAGAGGAGCTACTGAGGAAGAAGCATGGAATATTGCCTCTTATCATACGGCTGGGGGAAGTACAGAAGAATTACACGAAATTTTGTTAGGTCAGGGCCCACAGTCAAGCTTAGGTTTTACTGAATATACCTCAAATGTTAACAGTGCAGATGCAGCAAGCAGACGACACTTTCTGGTAGTTATAAAAGTGCACGTAAAATATATCACCAATAATAATGTTTCATATGTTAATCATTGGGCAATTCCTGATGAAGCCCCGGTTGAAGTACTGGCTGTGGTTGACAGGAGATTTAATTTTCCTGAGCCATCAACGCCTCCTGATATATCAACCATACGTAAATTGTTATCTCTACGATATTTTAAAGAAAGTATCGAAAGCACCTCCAAATCTAACTTTCAGAAATTAAGTCGCGGTAATATTGATGTGCTTAAAGGACGGGGAAGTATTTCATCGACACGTCAGCGTGCAATCTATCCGTATTTTGAAGCCGCTAATGCTGATGAGCAACAACCTCTCTTTTTCTACATCAAAAAAGATCGCTTTGATAACCATGGCTATGATCAGTATTTCTATGATAATACAGTGGGGCTAAATGGTATTCCAACATTGAACACCTATACTGGGGAAATTCCATCAGACTCATCTTCACTCGGCTCAACTTATTGGAAGAAGTATAATCTTACTAATGAAACAAGCATAATTCGTGTGTCAAATTCTGCTCGTGGGGCGAATGGTATTAAAATAGCACTTGAGGAAGTCCAGGAGGGTAAACCAGTAATCATTACAAGCGGAAATCTAAGTGGTTGTACGACAATTGTTGCCCGAAAAGAAGGATATATTTATAAGGTACATACTGGTACAACAAAATCTTTGGCTGGATTTACCAGTACTACCGGGGTGAAAAAAGCAGTTGAAGTACTTGAGCTACTTACAAAAGAACCAATACCTCGCGTGGAGGGAATAATGAGCAATGATTTCTTAGTCGATTATCTGTCGGAAAATTTTGAAGATTCATTAATAACTTACTCATCATCTGAAAAAAAACCAGATAGTCAAATCACTATTATTCGTGATAATGTTTCTGTTTTCCCTTACTTCCTTGATAATATACCTGAACATGGCTTTGGTACATCGGCGACTGTACTGGTGAGAGTGGACGGCAATGTTGTCGTAAGGTCTCTGTCTGAGAGTTATTCTCTGAATGCAGATGTCTCCGAAATATCGGTATTGAAGGTATTTTCAAAAAAATTTTGATTCGGGAAATTATTTATTGGCCATTGTTATAGTTACTCCCTTGTGCTGTTTTGTTAGCGCAAGAGAGTGTCAGTTCTGCATTTTGATATATTCAAGTCACCATCCTCCAAAGGCAAACAAATGAGAAAAGGTCATCAGGCACAAACATCCAGTGAAAAGCTCCCCAGTCTTCTCCTGCTGGCTTCTGCCCCCTACTTTGCCACAATACTCTGTGCCCCTGTCGGTCAGTATTCTCTACATTGGCAGGTCATGCGACTCATAAAATGGCAGTACACGATCATTCAGCAGGCCAGTCGCTGTAATCGCATTTTGGTGACATACAATTTGCAGTGAACGACCTTTGAGTATGTATCAACAAAGGTCTGGTGATAAATTACGCGACACCTTTCAGGTTGCCTACATAGAACGTGTCCTGCGAACCCAGATATCCCGGATGAGCCGTTTCGATTTCGCCACAGGCCTCGTCATCACTGGCTTTACGCTCCAGTGCTGCGATCTGGCTGTCAGTTAGCTCAATGCCATCACGGGCTACTTTTTCTTCCAGTGCTTTCAGACGTTTTTTGAAATTCTCAAGGTTATGGCGTAACCAGACAGAACGGACACCACTGCCGGAGATAAAAACGCCCTGTTTACGCAGCTTGTTGCTGGTCCGGTGCTGACCGTGTGCCGGGAAAGCGACGGCGTAATCAACAACAGCCTGTTCAGTTGCCTCATCGGTACGGTTCTTAAGGTTAGGAGCGCGGCGACTACGATTAATCAGCGCATCCACACCGCCTTCATCGACCAGTTCGCGGTAACGATAAAATGTATCACGCGAAACGCCCATGATTTTACAGACTTTTGATACGTTGCTGAGTGATCTTACCCACCAATAGTGGACACAGGACTAAGTGAGTAAACTCTCAACCAGAGGTGACTCATGACAAAACCAGTATCAATCAGCAAGAAGCCCCGTAAACAACATACGCCTGAATTTCGTAACGAAGCCCTGAAACTCGCTGAACGCATCGGTGTGGCCGCCGCAGCCCGTGAACTCAGCCTGTATGAATCTCAGCTTTATGCCTGGCGCAGTAAACAGCAGCAACAAATGAGTTCGTCAGAGCGCGAAAGCGAACTGGCCGCTGAAAATGTCCGCCTTAAACGACAACTGGCGGAGCAGGCTGAGGAACTGGCCATCCTCCAAAAGGCCGCGACATACTTCGCGAAGCGCCTGAAATGAAGTATGTCTTCATCGAAAATCATCGGGCAGAGTTCAGCATCAAAGCGATGTGTCGTGTACTTCGGGTTGCCCGCAGCGGCTGGTATGTCTGGCTCAGGCGTCGTCACCAGATGAGCCTGCGCCAACAGTTTCGGCTCACCTGCGATGCCGCTGTCCATAAGGCATTCATTGAGGCAAAGCAGCGATACGGTGCTCCCCGCCTTGCTGACGAAATGCCGGAGTTCAATATTAAAACCATTGCCGCCAGCCTGCGTCGTCAGGGGCTGCGGGCGAAAGCCAGCCGGAAGTTCAGCCCGGTCAGCTACCGTGCACATGGCCTGCCCGTATTGGAGAATCTGCTGGAGCAGGACTTCAGCGCCAGCGGCCCGAACCAGAAGTGGGCGGGTGACATCACGTACTTGCGTACCGATGAGGGCTGGTTGTATCTCGCAGTAGTCATCGACCTGTGGTCACGCGCCGTTATTGGCTGGTCGATGTCACCGCGAATGACAGCACAACTGGCCTGTGATGCACTGCAAATGGCGTTGTGGCGGAGAAGACGCCCGGAATGTCAGCGCCAGTGATATAAGACGGTAATTCACCATTTGGATTGTCCGCTCCACC
>ENA-ORNG01000895-ORNG01000895.1-human-gut-metagenome-genome-assembly--contig:-NODE-895-length-23667-cov-3.361765_pt1 | contig 23667 bp, 43 predicted proteins | sample MGYA00242113_ERZ509018 | MGnify/ENA primary metagenome ERZ509018 (study PRJEB26280, sample SAMEA2338711) | human gut metagenome | biome: human gut; feature: human-associated habitat; material: faeces... | reverse complement strand
CGGCAAGGGATGCGGCGTGTTTTATTCTTTGGCTGAGCGTTAGGGGACTATTCTCCGATGAGCGTGATGTACAGCTGCGATCGCTCAATCTGCCTTTTGACGATCGTCTGGCGGAAGTCCAGCAGCAGGCTCTCCCCGTTGATAAAAAAGATCCGGGTCCCGTTTCCCTCCGCGCTGTAATACTGCACGGCGCGCAGATTGATCCATATGGTCTGAGGATCATCCATCTTTCCAAAGGGCATGAAGATCTCTCCTCTGCGCACGGATGTCAGGACCGGTATATGTTTGCGTGCATTCATCAGCTGAGAAAAGGCTTCCCGGCGTCCCTGCAGCGTGGATCCCTCCTGCTGACAGCGGCGGTTCAGGTACTCTTTGATGGAATTGCAGTGATAATAATCTAACGCATCATCTTTGCGGATGCGCACGCTTGCTTTTTCCCAGTCATATGTCAAATGTCTATTATTGAAAAAATGACAGATTTTTGTTTCATGTTTTGCCGTTTGATACGAAATCACGTGATTTTATACTTATTTTATTGATAATTTGTCTAGTTAGTCTAACAATAGTCTAACAAATTTATTTTATCCATTTCTCTTATCAGAAAACTGACTGGTTCGTGAGTGTATACATCGTCCGTCAGATTGCCGGCCTTGTGTCCCATTATTTTCTTCCTTGCTGAATCGTCCATGTGACACACTTTCGCCATAGTAGAGAAAGTGTGTCTTGTGTCGTATGGTTCTATATGTTCTAAGTTTAATCTATTCATTACGCTTTTGTACATCAATCGGTATTTGCTGTATTTTGTATCTTGGTTGTTTTCGCCGGCTATTCTCTCCATTTCGTCGGAAACCATAACTTCACCAAAGAGATTAACAATGTCTTTGTGAATTGGTATTATTCTGTTTTTTCCGGACTCTGTTTTCGCACCGGCAATCATGTATCTTTCTTTGAGATGTATGTTTCTTTTATCGCATGTAAGAAGCTCTATAGGGCGCATTCCTGTAAAGATGTATACTAATATAAATTTGCTTTCAATTGTATTGTCGTTGAACAGTATCTCTATCTCGTTCTTGGTGAATACCTTACGTTTCCCTCTACCTTTACTGTTTGACCTTACTTCAAGGTATTTTGCAGCATTCCTTTCACTTGAAATTATCCCGTTTTTTACAGCATAATCAAAAACTATGTTGCAAACATTTTGAGCGCTTCCGATATGAGATAAGCTATATCCTTTTTCGGTAAGAGAATCAAAAATGCGTTGAATCTCATGTAACCTGATAGAGGTGACTTTAAGGTCGTGGATTGGTGATAGCAATTTGAATGAAGATGTTCTCGCTTTTTGCCACGACTTAGACTTCCTTGGCGCGATACGTTCGTACTCTTTTTCCCATATCTCAGCGAATGTCGGTGATTCGATAATTTCCTCATCACTTTCAACATACTTTCCGGAAAGAATAAGCTGCTGCTTATACATGGCGTTTAACTGTTCCATATCTGGAAAGTCAAAGACGGATTCGGGAAGAAGCCGGCTTTTTTGCAGATTGTAGATGTATTCCGCATAATCTTCTGTCAGCTTTTCAGGAAGAAAATCCGGAATCATGCTTTCTCGCTTCATTACAGCGCCTAGGAGACGTTTTTCAGCGTCTTCCTCACTTTTATACGTTCCAAGCGATTCTCGTCTCAGATACGCCAAAAACGGCCTTCTTCGTCCTGGGCCGAGATACACTACGGATCCCATCCCTTTAGGTCTTCGTCTGTTTTTCATATTGTCACCTTCTTTCGTTTTTGATAAAATTGAGTATAGAAAAAGTATTATCCGACCAAGATAATTTTTTTTCTGTTTGCGATGTTGGCAGCATCGCGCACACATCTCCTGTTGGCAGCGGGAGATGTTTTTTTTATTTGAGCGCATTACTTACTTGTTCTCTTCAACGTACCATTTAAGAAAACTGTGCAAATCATCAGGATCTATGTTGATATCTTCAAAGTATTTATTTATCTCCTCTTTAGCCATCTTGGCATCAATGTATTGCGTTTCAGTACAATCCGTTTGTTCTTCTTCGGATATAAAATCAATCAAGCATCCATATTTTTTCCCTACGGTCTTCACATTTCCTTCTCTATTATCTGCTATATTCAAACTTGAATCGTTTATATATACATCAGTAATACCCATCCATGTAACGTCATCATCCATAAGGAAGCAGTGAAACCATATTGATTTATTTTCGTCGTAAGCATTGTTCAACATTAAATCGTAGCTCGGCGTTGACGAATAATTTGAGTAACTCAAATCAAACGAATATCCTTGTTCAGATAATGTTTCGTAAATACTGGTGTTATCAGTTGTTGTCTGTTTCGAGCACCCTAATAAAGATACCGCGAGTATAAAGCAAGTTGTAATATATAGTAGCTTTTTCATCATCTTTTCCCTCCATCAATATTTTTGTCGGCATTCCACCACTTTACCCAAAATTCGCACAGGAAGTGATTCGCACTCTTCTGCTGTGTAATACCACGGCGTATATTTGGGATTGAATGGTATCATCATAATACCGTTATCGTCTATCTTAACTCGTTTCACCGTTGCTTCGTCTCCGTTTACCATGACGATCGCAACATCTCCACTGTTCACCTCCTCCTGTTTTCTGACGATAACGACATCGCCGTCGTACATTCTGGGTTCCATGCTATCTCCCTTTATCCGCAAAGCAAAGAAATCCCCTGTATTAGCAAGTTTCTCGCTTATTTCTTCGTAGTCAATAATCTCCTCTATCGCTTCAATAGGGATGCCGGCGACAACGCTTCCCAAGACAGGGATCCTTACTCCTGTCGTTTTTTCCTTTGCGCCGTCTTCCCACCCCATAAGATAACCAGGGGAAACGGATAGCGCTTTTGCAATTTTTACAACACGGTCGATCGGAAGTTTCTCAGTATCACCAGAAGCGTATCTTTGTATTGCGGATTTTGGTATTCCGCTCTTTTCCTGAAGCGCCTGATACGATATGCCTTTTCCTTCTATAGCCTTTTTGATTCTTTCCGAGATATTGTTTTCCATAAACTCACCCCTTTCTTTACCTTGATTATATAATACTTTCCCATTTTTGCAATGACAAGTTAGATTAAAAAGCAAAAAAAACCCATTTATGGGTTGACACTAATATATACTTGCGATATTATGTTGGTGTCCCATAAATGGGATAAAGGAGGTGGTCAACATAAACAAGCCTATGTTCAAAATGGTCCTCGAACGGGCCGGATACACCCAGACCAAACTTGCGAAGGAGATGGGGATTTCAAAAAATGCCTTAAACAATAAGGTTAATGGGAGAGTTGGAATCACCGTGTCCGAAGCGGCTCAGATGTGCAAGATTCTGGGAGTTGAAGATAACGACGAGAAGGTGCAAATTTTTTTAAGTTAGTCATCCCAAAAATGGGAAGAAAGGAGACAAATATGGAAGAAATCCAAAATACCCGAGTAGAGCTCTTGAAACAGCTGGGAACGTTTCTGATTGAGGAAATGTCAGCGATTACTAGCGAATACACGCAGAAAGGCTACATCGAGGCTCTCAAACTGTACCTCGACGCTACGGATGAGGGATGGTGATGAAGCCGCTGTTCGTTACCTCGGATGACGTCATGGAGATGATGCAGGTTAAACGCAACAAGGCCTATGAGATCATCAGGGAAATCAACAAAGAACTTAAAGAAAAAGGACATCGTACCGTGCAGGGCAGATGTCCAAGAAACTACTTCATGAAAGCTTACGGGTTAGATGAAGTAGAAACCGACGATGGCTCGCATAAGCCGTAACAATTATACCACATACAACAAGAAAAGGAGAAGAAAATGAAAGATAAACACTCATTTAAATATTGTGTCGAATTTGACCCCGACACAATGGACGCAGAAGTGGAAATGGGCGCTCACTGTACGACCGAAGAGGCAATTCTTGTTCTGGCAGATGCACTTGCCGAAGTGTGCAAGGCTGCCGACCTTAAAACGATTGAAAAATGGGCGGAAGCGCTGAAAATTTTCTCAAATGCTTACGTCAGAGCCATGGTTCGTTCGATTTTTTCGGATGGCGAAAGCTCATGAGTATGGATGAAATCTACTGCCTGCAGGCGAAGCGGACATGCGCTGAGCTTCTTGGCTACGAAAAGCACGAACGAATGTTCAGAAATGCGTTGCTGAAGGTCATCAGGGCGTGCGGTTGCAATCGCGCCGGCGCAGATATCCGGTTTCTGCAGATGATCGGCAATCCTCGGCCTCTTCCTGGCTCTCCGGACTATGACCCGGAAGAACATTATAAGACCGCCGAAGAGGAAAGCGACGAACGCGCGCTTCATGAAGATGACTTGTATAAGGAACACAGAGAAGAAGAGAGGCGGTTACAGTGAATCTATACAAGAACACTGATCAATATGAGGTGCTTACATTCTCTGACAGAGAAGAATGGAAGTCATGGAGAATCAAGGGGATCGGCGGCAGTGACGCCAGCGCGATGATCGGTTTGAATCCGTGGAAAGATTCGAACACCCTTTGGAAGGAAAAAAAGGGGATCATCGTTCCCGAAGACATCTCTGATAAGCCGTATGTTCAATATGGCATCAAAGCGGAGGCGCCGTTGCGGGAACTGTTCGCCTTGGATTTTCCCGGATATGACGTTCAGTATCAGGACAACACGATACTGAAAAGCAAACTTTATCCATGGATCCTATATTCTCCTGACGGCTTGATCTTTGAGAAAGAGACAGGGAGAAGAGGCATCTTCGAGAACAAGACGACGAACATCCTGCAGTCGATGCAGAGAGAAAAGTGGGACGGCAAGATTCCTGATAACTATTTCGTTCAGTGTCTGCACGGGCTGCTTTGCACAGGATTTGATTTTGTTGTCTTGAAGGCACAGCTCAGATACGACTACAAGGACGGGACAGTTCGCCTTGACACGAGACATTATGAGATTGATAGAGGGGATTTTCTCGGAGATCTGGAATGGCTCCTGAGAAATGAGAGAGAACAGTGGGAAAAGTATTACGTTACCGACATTGAACCGCCTACGCAACTGCCCGAAATCTGAGAAAGGAGAATTCTTTGGAAGAACAAAAATTTGAATTAGAGCTGCGGATGTCCGAAGAAGGCATCGTCTGCAACGCAAAAGCGCTGGAAGCGATGCTTCCAGAAAAGCTGAAGCCATATAACTACGTCGTCACTATCAACAACTACCAAGACGCAAAGAAAGACAGGACGAAACTTAACAACCTCGTCAAGGTTCTTCAGACAAAGAGAAAACAGTTTGAAGACACTGAACTTATCGCATGGAAAGACGCTAAAGCTGCGCTTATGAGGATTGAAAAAATCATCTCGGAAGCGTCGGATAATTTAGCTTCTGGAATCCGTGACATCGATGAAAAAGAAAAGGTCGCAAAGATGGAAGAAGTAAGGGAAAGTTTCGATCTTATCAATCTGCCGATTCCTGTCACTTTCGATAAATTATATGACCGGTCGGCGTATGACAAGAAGTCGATGTCAGTAAAGAACATCATGGAAGATATGCAACTTAAAATCGATCGCATCAACAGCGATTACCAGATGATGAAACTCTTCATGCCGGGCGATCCTGCAGAAGCCGAACAGGTAAAAAGAGTATATGCGGAGACTTTATCTGTAACCCACGCAAAGGGGAAGGCAGACGAGCTTAAAGCTATTCGCCAAAAGGTAGAGAAAGAAGAGATAAAAAAACGTGATAATACCGTCATTCACGTAAATCCGGGACCGTTTGAAGGAGAAAACGAAAGTGTCGGAGAACCATCAAGAAAAGTCCAGAGAATCAAGTTTGAAATCATCGCAGATAGATCGTTCTTCGACGATATGAACAAGCTGATTCTTAAATACAAACCAAAAGTTACTGTTATTGAGAAGGAGGATATTGAGTAATGGTGAGCAACAATCTTACGGAATCAAGAACCAATCAGACAAAACCTAAATTCAGCGTTGTCCTTCAGACAAACGCAATCCAGAAGCTGATCAACAACACTCTTGGAGACCCTAAAAAAGCTCAGCGCTTTGTTACGTCAATTTCAAGTGCTGTCGCCACAAATCCCGCGCTTCAGGAATGCGACAACTATTCCATCATCAATTCAGCGCTGCTCGGAGAGACATTAGAGTTGTCTCCAAGCCCTCAGCTTGGCCACTACTACATGGTTCCTTACAACGACAAGCGAAAAGGTAAAGTCGCTACTTTCCAACTTGGATATAAGGGATATATTCAGCTCGCTATCCGCTCAGGTCAATACAAAGCGATTAACGTCATCGATGTAAAGGAAGGTGAGTTAGTTAAGTATGACAGACTTTCCGAAACGATCGTATTGGATTTTATCGAAGACGAGGAAACCAGAGAAGAAACAAAAACAATTGGCTATTGCGCCATGTTCGAGCTTGTGAACGGCTTCCGAAAAATGATCTACTGGACGAAGGATAAGATGATCAGACATGCGGACAAGTATTCTCAGGCGTTTAGCATGAACGCTGTAAACGACACGAATCCAAAAAAATGCAAAGTTTCTTTCGAGGACTACGAAGCCGGAAATTATCCTCCCGGAGACAGTTGGAAGTATTCGTCTTTTTGGTACAAAGATTTTGACGGAATGGCATTCAAGACGATGCTTCGCCAGCTAATCAGCAAGTGGGGAATCATGTCAATTCAGATGCAAAGTGCATTTGAAGGCGATATGACTTTCAGAGATGAAAGCGGAAATACATCATATGTTGAGGAAGCTTATGAAGAAAATCGTTCGAATGTCGCAGAAGATGTGGAAGTAACAGAACACGCGCCTGATGAAACGCGTGATGAGAGTAACGGCGAAGATGGGGTGACATTGCTTTGATATTCGCAATCGACCCCGGGAACGAGCTTAGCGCGTATGTAATTCTTGGTGAAAACCTCAGACCAACGGAGTTCGGAAAGATCACCAATAAGGAGATGATCGGCGTCATCAGAGCCACGTTCTCGCCGTCCGCATACGAAGATCACCGATTTGCAATTGAGATGATCGGACATTACGGCACAGGCATGCCGGCAGGTAAAACGGTGTTCGACACCTGCGTGTGGATCGGCAGATTCGTTCAAGAGTATTATGCGCTCCAAGGAAAGGAACCGACGTTCATCATGCGCAAGGACGAAAAGATTAACCTTTGCGGGAACATGAAGGCCAAAGATTCAAACATTCGTCAGGCATTGATCGACCGCTTTGGCGTAGTCGGAACAAAGAAGAATCCGGGATGGTTCTACGGGGTCAGCAAAGACGTGTGGCAGGCGATTGCTGTCGGCGTTACCTACTACGACATGTACATGAATGGAGAAAACAAAGATGGATAATCAGGAAAAAGGTAGCACCATTACCTTCCCTGTCCTCGCGAACGGAGACGAGTATCGCGTTGTGTGCGACGATGACGGGAAAAATTTTATCCTCGAAAAAATGCAGCCGGTAAACAAGAAAGACGGAAGCATTCAGTATATCTGGAAGTTCGTTGGATTCTACGGCAGTGTTTTGGAGGCATTACAGCGTGTTCTGCGGGCTTTCAGGCCTAATCGTGATGTGACACTCGAAGAATACGCAGAAATGCTGTCAGCGTCCCAAAAAACGCTCACAGAAGCTTTAGAGAAAATATCAATCGTAAAGGGCTGATGAAAGTATGGAGGGGGAGACGTACATCAAGCTTTTCCGCAAGTTCTTGGATTGGGAGTGGTATGACGATCTTCCCACCAAGGCTTTATGGATCCACATACTGCTCAAGGCCAACTACAAAGATAAGACGTGGCATGGGAAAGAGGTCAAAAGAGGGAGCTTCCTGACCTCTTATTCCAGCCTTCAAAGCGAATTAAAACTGTCAAAAAAACAAATCGAAAGAGCTTTGAAAAATCTCCAAAAAACCGGAGAAGTGGAGAAAGTAGCGAGCCGTGAAAACACGCTTATTATAGCGACAAAATACGATTTCTACCAAGGAACGGGAGAAACAAAGGAGACACCTAGGGGAAACGAGGGAGACACCTTGGGGAAACCTAGGGGAAACGAGGGAGAACAACTAAAGAAAGAAAGAAAGGAAGAAAGGAAGAAAGGAATAAATAAAAAGACGTATGCGCAGAGCGATAAACTGACGTCTATCGACTCTACGCCGGAAGACGACAAAGCGCCTGCTGCAAAAACAAACGGAGAGCCGCTCAATGATCCTGCCGTAGTAGGCATCAGGTTGAATGACGGAACCGTACACGAAGTCGCAGAGAGCAAGGCGAGCACATGGCAAAAATTGTTTCCGGCAGTAGACGTGAAGCAGGAGCTTAACAAGATGCGAGCATGGAGCGACGCAAACCCATCGAAGCGAAAAACAAAACGCGGCGTCGAACGGTTCATCGTAAACTGGCTGTCAAGGGAGCAGGACAAAGGCAGGTCAAGAAACGCTCCGCAAGGAATGCAGAAAGCGAACTCTCTTCAAGGTCAGCAAGGCGAGCTTCCGGCGTGGTACGGCGATTACGAGCCGGCGCAAAGCGGAAACGCAAGCACTGACAGCGAAATTAGCGTGATAGAGACGCGATACGGAGTTTCAGGAACAAATACCGACGAAGACATCGAACGTCTCCAGAAAGCGCTAAAAACCGCTCTGAACAAATGACGCAATGTGGGAGGTTTGATGAACGTGAAAAAAAGGCTGCAGACCGTGCTTGTTCCCTATTGGGGTGAAATCAACGCTGATGGCACCATCAGTTACGGATATGAACGACGATTTGAATTGATCGAGGAGGAGGAAGAAATGAATAAATTCACAAAAAGTGATCTGCGAGAAGGGGATGTCGTGATGTATGACAATGGAGAAATGAGAACCGTAAAAGGTACGAGTTTGTTCGATTGTTTTGAGCCGGCAAGCGACCTTAGCTATTACGACGAAAACCTAATACACGTGAGAGAGACAACCTTAGATATCGTCGAAGTTTTTCGTTCGATTTGGAAACGCGAAGAACCAACGATCACGAGCGCTGAAAAGGTATTGCTGGAAAATGTTGAAAAAAAATACAAATACATTGCCAGGAATCATGATTCGACACTGTTTCTGTTTGGAGATAAACCAACAAAAGAAAAATGGATGTGGGTGAGAGCACTGGATTCATATGATTCTAGTTTCACAATTTATAGCCACCTATTTCCCATGGTCAAATGGAAAGACGAAGAGCCATGGCTTATCGAAGACTTGCTAAAATTGCCAGTAAAGGAGGGAGATACAAAATGAAAATTGAAGTTGGAATGAAGTTACATGTAAGAGATGATCTGAATGTAGGCATGAGCGTCATGTATGGAGTAAACGAAGAAATGGAGAAACTTGCCGATAAAGAAGTGACGGTAAGCGGCGTATTCGGAAGCCAAATAAAAATCGAAGAAGACAAAGGAAGATTTTCGTGGTCAATCAAAATGTTTTCAGAATTCGTTTTTTGGATAAAAGAAATTCTCGAAAAACATAAAAAATGGCTGAACGCAGAAGATGGTGGAGAACGTGCCAACCTGAGTGGTGCCGACCTGCGTGATACCAACCTGCGTGGTGCCAACCTGCGTGGTGCCGACCTGAGTGGTGCCAACCTGCGTGGTGCCGACCTGAGTTGTGCCAACCTGAGTGGTGCCGACCTGAGTTGTGCCGACCTGAGTGATACCAACCTGCGTGGTGCCAACCTGAGTTGTGCCGACCTGCGTGATACCAACCTGAGTTGTGCCGACCTGAGTGATACCAACCTGCGTGGTGCCAACCTGAGTTGTGCCGACCTGAGTTGTGCCGACCTGAGTGATGCCAAAGTCAACGAACATACTGCAATGTATCATCTGGCATGCCCAGAGGAAGGGGCATTTGTCGGTTTCAAAAAATGCCGCTCATACGAAGGAGAAGACGTAATTGTAAAGCTCGAAATACCTGAAGACGCAAAAAGGAGCAGCGCTACAACGAGAAAATGCAGATGCTCAAAAGCGAAAGTTGTTTCTATTACTGGAATAAAAAGTGGAAAAAATTATGAAGTAGCATTTTCACGACATGACAGTAGATTTTTATACCGTGTAGGTGAAACGGTTGTTCCGGATAGTTTCGATGAAGACAGATGGAATGAGTGTTCTAACGGCATTCACTTCTTTATCACGAAGCAAGAAGCGATTGATTATTGATGAATGATCAAATTTCGATATTTGACTGTCTGTATCCTGCGTACAAGATTGATACCCCCATACGTCTGATAGAACTGTTCGCAGGCGTTGGCAGTCAGGCGATGGCACTAAGGGATATCGGGGCGAACTTTGAACATTATCGGGTTGTCGAATTCGATAAGTTTGCAATAGCTTCATACAATGCTATTCACGGAACCGACTTCAAAACGACGGATATAAGAGATGTTCATGCTGTAGATTTAGGTATTTGCGATAAGCAGCGCTATACTTACTTACTTACTTACTCGTTTCCTTGCCAGGACTTGTCAAAAGCAGGGAAGCAAAAAGGGATGAGTAAAGGAAGTGGGACAAGAAGTGGTCTCTTATGGGAAGTAGAGAGGATATTGCTTGAGTTAAAAGAAAAAGGAGAGCTTCCTCAAGTGCTTCTCATGGAGAATGTTCCGGATGTCATCGGGAATAAAAACTATGCTGACTTCATGGAGTGGTATTCCGCCTTGGAAGAAATGGGATATCAAAGCTATTACAAGATACTCAATGCAAAGAATTACGGCATACCGCAAAACAGGGAAAGGTGCTTCATGATTTCGATTCTTGGAAAATACAGCTATCAATTTCCGAAAGGAATCAAACTAAAAAACAGGTTGAAAGACGTTCTCGAAGACCGAGTAGACGAAAAATATTATCTATCTCAGAAAATCATAGAAACATTCACCAGGAGAAATGAAAAAGAAAACGGATTTCACTTTGACATAAATGAGCATGACATCGCAAAGACGATCACTGCTGGTGTTTATAAAACGAGAATGGATGACAACTACGTGAAGGTCTGTGGAGATGTCGACCTTGGAAACAACGACATGAACAACAGGATATATGACCAAGAAGGTATTAGCCCGACGATAAACACGATGCAGGGCGGAAATAGGCAAACGAAGGTTGCCATAAAAGAAGCCACAAAACAGGGGTACGCAGAGGCTGAACCAGGTGACAGTGTGAATCTTGAACAGCCTAACTCGAAGACACGCAGAGGACGAGTTGGAAAAGGCATAGCGCAAACACTTACGACATCTTGCAATCAAGGTGTGTTAGAGCCCGTCGGTTGTCAGATTAGACCGAAAGACATAAATTACAACAAACACGGTAAGCAGAGAGAAGATCAAGTCGAAATTCGTCCTGATAATTTGAGCAATGCACTTTTGACCATCTCCCAAAAAAACATGATTGTTGAACCACAGTTTCGGATTCGCAAGCTGACACCTCTTGAATGTTGGCGTCTGATGGGGTTCACCGATGAAGATTTTAAAAAATCTCAGCAAGTGAACAGCAATTCTCAGCTGTATAAACAAGCCGGCAACAGTATCGTCAAGCAAGTGCTTATGGCGATATTCAGACAGATGATCTAATAACATTGTGCTTCCCTCACTCCACGGTATTTAAGAAAAAAATAAAGAAAGGAAGTGAAAATCCTCCTTAAAATCGTGAACCATTACCGTGGCTCTACGAACTTTTATCATCACGGAAAGGAAGTGAAAACCCCCTTCTTTTGCATGGAGACGGAAAGACCCTTTTCTACATCGACACTGTCTCCCCGTGGAGCGAGGGAAGCACTGGATTTTTTTAGGAGGAAATAATGACAGAAAGCCAGAAAGAAAGAGTACATGCGCAAACACAGCAAATGTATTCTGAAGCAATCGTCATAAACACCATGGAAGAGACGGCAGAGCTTATCCAAGCGTTGTGCAAGACACTGAGACTGATGATCGGAGACAAAACCTTAAGGAAAACAGAAAAAGAAGTCAGCGCAATGGTAGATGAAGAAATCGCAGATACGGAAATTGCGTTGCATCGTCTTGTTGATATCATGGGATATCAAGGTCAGCGGTTGGAAAGAGTGCATCAAATCATTGAGCGCAAAATAGACAGGACGGATTACATCTTGGAAAGGAGTGATGAGAATGAACGTAAATGAAATCACAGTCAAAAAGAAAGAGACGAACGAGCTTGTAACACGTATCTTCGAGGATGAAGAAGGAATCAAGGAAATCACGTCCGATGATTATATCGTAGAGGTAAAGGAGAATAGGTGGATTCCTGTTGAAGAACGGATGCCGGAGAAAGGAAAAGCTGTTCTTGTAACATACAGTGGTTATAGAAGCGGAAAGCGTTTCAGCAATGCAACAGCGTATTATCTTTTTGGAGATTGGAGATGGTCGGTAACCAATTCAATCGCAAGAGTAAAAATCATTGCTTGGATGCCGTTACCAGAACCATATCAAGGAGAGGAGAAATAAGAAATATGAAAGTAGATATTAACACAATTAAAAATTATATTAACGGATTAGACGGATGCTATGATTTTGAAGATGTTGACTTCTCTAAATTTGGAGAAATAACATTTAAACATAAAGAGAGAATCGATGATGACGAACACAGATGGTACACCATTTATACTGATGTATATGAAGTGTTCAAAGACGGTGTTTCTCTTGGGCACTTAGCAATCGAACATGTTGGATCATTAAAGAACGAAGCAATGACTTTATCTGATTGCGATGAAGAAGTAGTGGCACATAATGTAAAGGAAATTGTGAAGACATCATACGTTATTGCTGATGATTAAAAAGGAGAAATAAAATGAAACTTAATGAACTGATGGAAAAATACAGAGACTATGAAGTAAAAGAAGACTTCATGGACTTTCTGGAAAAACCGAAGCCGAAGACTATTTGGGATTTGAAGAATGGAGATGTATATTATTTCTTAACTTCTTACGGATATGTAATGAAAACTGTTTGGGTCAACACTGATGCAGACAATGAAAAATTAAGTATCGGCAACGCATTTTTGACGGAAGAAGATGCTGAGTTCGCAAAAGAACGTTTAAAGGTCATCGCTGAATTAAAGAGATATGCGAAGGAGTTTGGCAATGAAGATTGGATTGGTTGCAATGTTAAAAAATATTATTTTTATTACAACTCGATAGATAATAAAATAGAAATTAGTTTTAATTACAAAACTTCTTATGGAGATCAGTTATTGTTCGAAAGCCCAAAAAAAGCACAAGAAGCTATTGATGCAGTCGGAGAAGAACGCATCAAAAAGTATTACTTTGGGGTGAGAGAATGAATGAGGATAATTTCACGTTTGATAATTACCGAGAGGGTATGAACTGTCCCGTGTGTGGCGGCAAAATCAGCGTTACGGAATATGTTTGCAATGAGGGCATTTGCGATAACTGTTGGGAAAAAGAACATTCTGAATTTGAAATTTACAATTGGGGCGAAGATGATGAATAAATACGAAGAAGCTTACGAAAGTGTGTATCAACTTATATGCGAATTAGAAACAATAAAAACAGGAGTTGATGCGTATTGTGTGTATGATGAAGACTTGGAAGTGCTGAATGAATTAGTCGAAAAAGAAACACCGAAAATGCCTACAGATATACCAAGTGGGCATATTCCAAAGCAGGGCAAATGTCCGAATTGCGGAAGTTTTGTAGTCTTGACATGTAGCAATGATCGATGCCGTGTTTGCGGGCAAAGGTTAGATTGGGGTGAAAATGATGACTAAAGAAGAATGTTTGAAAGCATTAAATAATTTATCAAGATACGCAAACATAGGTAGAGCAAAGCATGGGGCAGGTGGATGTGTTGTTGATAATTTTGTAAGCAATAATGAAGCTGTAATTTACAATTTGATTTGTGACAACTTCGATAATCCACCTTTGTATTACGCAGAAATTGAAGAAGGTAAATGGTATTGGCATAACAAGAAAAAAGAATGGGTTAAGGTTTTAAACAAAGATGTTTGCACATCTGATATTCCAATTATCGAGACAGCTCATGAATATATAGAATTTGAATTGAATTGTTTCTACAGAAAGCAGGTGGAAGAATGACTGATAACACACCAAAACATTACAAAGCTCACGGAATGGAATGCATCAAAGAAATGCTGCTTGTGTTCGGCAAGGAAGCTACATTGAATTTCTGCAAGCTGAACGTGTGGAAATATAGGTATCGAGCCGGCGCAAAAGGTGGAGATGAAGACCAGAGGAAAGCGGATAGCTACATGATAATTATCGCTGATATCGAAAACGGTCTTTATGACAGTAGTGTATATGAATGTTCGGATGGAAGGAAGTATGTTGTATGAAAAATGATTGGAAAGTAATTGTTCCGTGGATTGTTGCGGGAGCGGTCGCTGCTTTCGCAATTTACTGCACAGAAAATCTCCTGTCGCTGTTTGTCTTTGTGTTTCCTTATTTCAATCAGACTACATGGAGGTGATTCAGCATGAAAAAGAAAGAATTAGATGCAATGAACGTAGGAGATGAAGTTATCGACAAAAAGAACAGGCGTTTCACATTTACCGGAATGAACGAAAAATCTTTCTACATGTTCAAGGGAAAGAAGTCGGGAGCGATCATCGGAATGTCTTCAGGATATGCCATGTCCGAATTAGAGGTGGCGAAATGAGGAATAAAAAGCTTCTCGACAGGATCGCCAAAACGCCTATGCCGTCAGGCGTGAAATCGGAAACAATCGAATACATAGTACAGCTTGAACGCAAAGTTTTTGGGATGGAGCGAACCATAGCAAATCTTAAAGAAAAAGTACAAAAACTTAGCGATTATAAAAAGTGGTGACCCGTCATGAGAAGAAACAGCACTATCGAGATGACAGAAGCGCAATACAACAATAATGTGTGCGCAATACGTGACAAATTAAAAGAAACGAAAATGACAATCGGGCAGCTGTCAGCTCGTTCAGGAGTTAGCAAATCTCTTGTTTGCGACATACTTAATGAACGTCTTATCGGTTCCCCGCCGACGTGGAAGAAGATTGCGGAAACGCTTGACCTTAAGTTTGAGTATAAAGATTTGAGCAAGAAAGCAGCTCGTGAAAGAGCAAGAGAAAAAGAGGAAAACGATAAAAACTCTTATGGAATACTTGGCAAGCACGTGTTTGTTTTGCTTGAAAGAGAAGGAAATTCGTATGTTTCGTATAAGACTGTGCGCCGTTACGGGAAGAGCGCCGTCATCGAAGAAGCGAAGAAACACGGCTTCGATGTCACGATAAGAAACGAGCTTTATGGAAAAGGGTTTATTTTGGAGGTGAAGAAAAACAAATGATTATCAAATGGATTTTGCTTGCCGTTATTGTTGGGCTTATCATTCTGTGCTTCTGCATGCGTGATCATCTTTATCCCGATACGGATGAAGAAGCAAACGATATTACAGGTGATTTGTACAGATCGATGTCAAGAAGTGGCGGTCATTCCGATGAAGACGACTATTTTGAAAAGGTAGCAAAAGAATGCCACGGAACAGACGGCTTTGACGATGAGGAGGGGATTTAAAAGGTGCTGAACAGATCGATTATCATAGGCCGGCTTGCCGCAGACCCTGAACACAGAAAGACGAATTCAGGAAAAGACAATGTGTCGTTCACACTGTGCTGCGAAAGAGACGGAAAGAACCAGGAGGGCAACAGGGATGTTGATTACATCCGATGCGTATCTTGGAACAAGACTGCAGAAAACATTGCCAAGTATTGCACAAAAGGAACGCTCGTTGCGGTGGAAGGACGCATCCAAACACGGAACTATAAGAACGGAGACGGATTTACTGTTTACGTTACAGAAGTTCTTTGTAACAATGTACAGTTTATTTCTTCCCCTAAAGGAAATGAGAATGCCGGCAACACTAGCAGAAACAGCAGCAATGCAGGGTATAACGGAAATGGATATGATCCGGTAGACATAGACGATGACGATGTTCCGTTCTAAAGGGGGTAAATACGACGATGGAGACGATTTCGGAAAAAAACGGTGAATTATACTATTTTAAGTGTAAAGTCGCTCTATACTTCTATTTCAAGGCCATAAAACGGAGTTACATGAAGGAATTGATGATGCTTAAGCACAGACTGGAAAATGAGCCTGAATTGAAAGGAGTTAGCTGGGATTCTATTGGGAGCGGTTGTTCCGCTTCCTTCCCTTCCAGCTCCCCTCTCGGAAGAATCAGGGAAGCCGCCATCAATGCCGAATATAAGATGAAGGAGGTTGACAAAAGCATCGAATTCTTCAAACGTCATTACGGCATGGAAAAGAGATACCAGTCCATCGGCGAAAAGGACAGAGGTGTTATCTATGAGGTATATTGCCAGATGCACACGCCTGAAGAAGCTGCGCGCAACCTTGGGTTGAAAAATCAGAAGTCGATATATCGCATGATCGACAAGGCACTGATTGCTATGATGGAGGTGTATTAAGCGAAGATGAAGCTTACAGAATGGATCGATAAAAAGACAGAGAGAATAGTTGAAAAAGCCCATGAAATCAAAGAATGGGAAACAAAACCAACGTTTATGCAGCCTACGCTTTGCAATATGCTGTCAGAAGGTAACGACATCAAAACGATGCGCGACAGAAGCTTTCATGACCCAGAAGAGGTGATGCACTGCTTGTTCTGTTACCGGAATGTCATCGCGGTGTTTAACGAGCTAACCATCTTCATCCCTTCCATCGAGACATTCTGCATGTTCATGGGCTGGACGTCGAAAGTCTATAGACAGATGCTTACCGACACGTCGGCAGACATCATGGAAGTAACCGCGCTTATCGAAGATTACATCGTGGAAAATCAGCTAGCTGCCGGCCAGACGGGTGCAGCCGGGCAGACGATTACAAAATTCAGGACACAAGCAGCAGGGGAACACGGACACGGAATCGTCACGCAGAAGGAACAGAACGACGAGGATCACAGGAAAAAGGATCTTCTTTCAAAGGACGATCTTGAGCAACAGCTTATCAAGATGGGATTCAAGACGCCGAAAGCGAGGATTGAAGATAAGAAAGGCAAGAAATAAATAAAGTAGACTGAGTATACATTTTTTTGAGTTATGATGATTTCGAAAGGAGGCATATAAAATGCATAATGAGCTGAATGTATTTAAGTTCCATGATAGTGACGTGAGAACGGTATTGATTGACAATGAAGTCTATTTTGTGGGAAAAGATGTTGCGGAAACACTTGGATACAAAGACACGAAGAATGCTTTGAAGCAACATGTTTACGACGAGGATAAGATGGGGTGGCAAATCACCACCCCATCAAGAGGTATTCAGACTGTTACAGTCATCAACGAATCAGGAGTTTATGCTCTCGTATTCGGCAGCAAGCTTCCAAGAGCAAAAGAGTTTAAACATTGGGTGACGAGCGATGTTCTTCCGTCCATCCGCAAGACAGGCGGATACAAGATACCTTCCACGCCGGAAGAGATGATCGACCTGCTTCTGCAGAATAGCTCGAATGCGAACAAGCGTATCGACAAAGTGGAAGAGCAGTCCAAGAAGAACGAAGAGCGCATCACAAACTTGGAAGACAACCGTTTCTTGAATCCGACCGAATACGGATACTTAAATACTCAGGTATCGTCAAGAATCAAACAGGTGAAAGCGGCGCACAAGTGGGAGCTGAACAGAGAACAGAATAACCAACTTTACCGAGCCATCGGCAGGGAGATCAAACAGATTACAGGTGTTAGATGCCGTTCGCAAATCCGCTTCAAGGACTTCGACAAGGTATGCGAATTCGTCAAAACGTGGGAACCATCTCATGCAACCCTGTACAATATCGGCATGGCAAAAAATGAATAAATAACGTCAAATTTATTGACAAATAAAGAGTTTAGGTGTACATTAAATGTGTAATTAGTGTACACCTTATGTGCATAATAAAAGGAGATGTGGATATGACAACGTGGGTATATATCAGGGTTTCAACAGACAAGCAGGTGTATGATCGTCAGATTAACTATCTGCAACAGCACGGGTACAATCTCGATGAATGCGAAGTAGTAACGGAAACATTCACTGGTACAAAGAAATCACGCCCGCAGTGGGACGCGATGGTTGAGCGTATGCAGAAAGGCGATACGCTTGTTGTAGAATCGCTGTCAAGGATAGGTCGTTCTCTTCTGGTCATCCTTGATGCGATAACGTATATCGTGGAAAAGAAGATGGTAAATGTTATCATCCTCAAGGAAAACTTCAACCTCAAGGCTAACGGAAACATGGACGCCACAACGCGCATGATGCTTTCCGTGTTCGGCGCTTTCGCTCAGTTTGAAAGAGATATGATTTCTGAGCGAACCAAAGAATCCTTGGCGAGCAAAGAAAATCTGGGAAGACCTCGGAACGACGAAAAGCGCAACGAGATCATCCAGATGATCAAAGAGGGGAAGGGAGCATCTGAAATCGCCTTCTTGGCCGATACAAGCCGGTCAAATGTCTACAAGCTGAAAAAAGAATATGGTCTGTAGAATAGTCTGTGATATAATCATGTCGAGATGCGCATCAGCGCTGAGAAGCTATGCTAAATATTGTTATGCATAGCTTTTTTTATTCGCTTGCGCAAAAAGAAAAGAGAGATAAATCTCCCTTCCCTTTTGAAATCTTCAAAACAAGTATTTCTATCCACAGGAAAGGTTTCACAACCCTGACAGCAGAAGCTGTTTCTAACTTCTAACTACGTAATACACCATTATTCTTTTAAAATCAAGACCTTTAAATAAAAAAATATAATATATATAATGTATATGAGGTGATAGAAATGTGGAGAAAAAGACCTACATTAGTAGAATATTTTCCATGGGAAGCAACTCATGTAGTTTTCTTAGATGAGAATGGTGATTCAGATATGTCTTATTTGATAAAATGCAAAGAGAAAGGTGTGGAAGTGAATACTTCATCAAGATATTTTGGCCTTACCTCTGTGATTATCAGTCGGGAAGATTTTGGCGATGTTCAAAAAGCAATCATCGATTTTAAAAACAAATACTGGAAACCTGATGGGTGTTTCAAGTTTTCTGATGGAGTAAAAAAAGTTTGCTTGCATTCAAGGGAGATAAGAAGAGGGACAGGGCCGTTTAGCAAAAGCGTGATAAAAGATCATGATGCTTTTATGGAAGATTTGTCATTAACTATACAATCTCTTCCTATATCTTTGACTTCTGCATTTATAGATAAAGAAAAATTGTATAATAAATACAAAAGATTAGCATTGTCCCCATACGACTTAGCTACAACGTTTGTCCTTGAAAGGTTGGTAAAGGGGCAGTTAAAAGACACCGATAAAGCTATAATAGTTCTTGAATCCAGAGGAAGAGGAGAAGATGCTAAACTACTTAGCGATATAATCAACCTATTGGATTACGGAACTGATTATGTCAGCAAAAAACAATTTAGCAAAATAATCGGGGTTTATTTTAATCCCAAAAGATGCCCATGCAATTGTGAAAAAAGCTATTATGGATTGGAGATAGCAGATTTGTGTGCTTATCCTATATTCAGTTATTGCAGAAGTGGAAAATCAAGCAGACCATTTAATTTATTAAAAACAAAAATATATGGATTTCCTCATTGCAAAGGTTATGGGATAAAGATATTCCCTTAACAAAAAAAGCCGTCACTTTACATGACGACCTTCCCGCCCGCGCAGTTACGAGCCCTTATGCAAGAGTATGTGTTACACATCTCTTTCGTGTATATTATATGTCACAAACCGAAGAATGTCCACAAAATTGTGCAAAACACGCAACAAGTTTGCACGCTTTGTGCAAGAAACAGATGTGTTATCACACATAGGGTACCCCGAAACAGATAGCACCCCACACATACCCCTTTCATGATGTTCACAGGTAACGTGCGCGCAAAACAAAACCGGATCATTTCTCCGGTTTTTTTATGTCTTCTGGCGTGAATGTGATCATCTTCTCTCCTGTGCTGCGGTCGATGATGGCAAGATCACCGCCGACGAGATCAGACAACGCAACCAAATCTTTTGCAGTATAGCTTTCTCTTGATGACTTATTGCTCATCGACTGCTTGCTAGTGTTTAACTTTGCGGCTAAATCTGAAAAATTCAATCCTTTCATGTAAAGTACAGCTTTTATTTTGTTACTAATCATATCGTTTTCCTCCTAAACAGATACTACCCCACACATAGGGGGCAAGGGAACAGATGCGCCCTCACACATACCCTCTTTATTGTACACCATTTGCATGAACCAGTAAACATATTTCATTTGTGAAAGTTTCTGATAAAATCATAAATTTTGATAAAATTCTTCATATTTTCACAAATAACGATCACTCGTATATATATAGAAAAGATGAACAAATAAATAAAAAAAGTGTAAAAAGCTCTTACAAAGTCAATAAAAAAGGTGTACTATATAGGCGTAAAGAAAAAGCCCGGACGGGCGAGGAGGTATAAACATGAAAGCATTGAAGAAGTGGTTGAACCCCGGCGCAAAGTATGACGCAACGGGCGCGCCGTACTGGAATAACTGGAAGGACGCGGAGAAGGCGCGCAACCGTCGGGAGCTGTTGGGCGTGGTGCTCTGCATCGCGTCAGGCGTTGCAATCATGGCCGCAGCGTTCGCGCTGGCGGCGATCATGTAGAGAGTTCAGGAGGTGCAGGAGATGGAAAAAATTATTGCGGAGCGGGCCGAAATGCTCGCCAGTGCGGAGCGTGTACAAGCCAACGCAGAGCGCCGCTACTTGGAGGCGCCGGGGAGCTTCGAAAATGATAGAAACGAATACATGTGCGGATATGTGGACGCAATGCGACATGCATTACTAGCGGTCAAAGAATACCACCAACAGCAATACATCATCAGAGAGGCGCGAAAGTCGGCCGGATGGCGCGAGTTGTACGCGATCGAGCACGGCAACCCGTCGCAAGAGGGGAATTTGATCACATGGACTTATGACAAGGAAGACGACTACCAGGACGCAAACGGCGTCACATACGACATCGAGCGCCGGCGTTGGGTCGGATAGAAAAGAGGAGGAAGACAAAATGAAATACAAGACAACGAGAAAAGCCGTTGTTAACGGCTCTGTGAACATCATCCGCGCGGGGTATTGCAGTCTCGCGACGCTCCTTAGAAATCATGAGCCCGTCGCATACACGTGCGGCGTGTACGGTTGGAACTTCGACGTGTACGAGGTGTACGGCGTGACGATCTGCACCGGCTACCGTGGCATGCCGGGGCGCTCTGCCTATGGCGCTATCATCTACGAGGAGCAGGCGCAGAAAGTGGTGAAAGACTACTCCAAGAGCTGGGACGAGCGGCGCGAAGAGGTGGAAGAGCTGCTGAGAAGGTTCTGTGCCGAAAACGGCGGAAAGGCGTTATAGATATGGCGCTGCATGATGTGGTCCTGCTGGTGCTGTCCGTAGCTGTGGCGGTGTGGCATGTGACGTACTGCATCACCACTGGCCGCAGCATCGTGTGGGACACGGAAGAGGAGAAAGAGAAAAGAGAGGAGAACAAGAGATGAAAGCATACGATTACATTATGATGTATGCGACGCACTCGCCTGTCGGCGAGTTCGAAGAGCTGTGTTTGAGTTTCTGCGACGGGGGCGAGCTGGTGAGCATCACAGCGCGCCGGTTCCCGTCTGATGATGAGGATATCTATACAATGATGGAGCGCAGAGCGCGCGAGCGCGGGCATCTGGTGCGATATGATCGCGCGTCTGATGCGTTCTGGTGTCTCGATGATGACACTATGCGCCAGATCGCTGGATATATGCGCGACGACATCCGCGAGGAGCTCAGCGGCCGTTATGACTGCAACACCAACGCGCGATTTTTGGCGCGATACGCTGAGCGCGACGCGTCTATCTATGATTATTTGGAGGTTTTCGACATCTCCCGCGATGATCTCGCGGGATTCTGATATAATGGTCATAGGAGGTTATAACACATGGGACACGACATTATTATTAACGGCGTTCCGATCTCGGAGGACGCCTTGCGCGAGATGCTGGAGATACTGGAGCGGCAGAACACAAGCGACGGCGACGAGCCGGGCGCGTGCATCCAGTCGGAAAATTTCGAATGGACTATTGACAATGACGGGAATATCATCATTAACAAGATGTGGCGCGGCTATCGGTGGTTAGATGTATCATCGGGAGATATGGACGAGATGCCAACGGAGGAAGAGGACAACGCAAGGTGGAAACTCATTGATGATATGTTGAGCTCTTGGGCAAAAAAAGACCGCCGCATTTCATGGGCGCACTTTGTGCTTCACAATCCGCGCGCAACGCCGGAGCAACGGCAGAGGGCGCAAGAGATCATGGATAGCATCCCGGACGATGACGATGAGGAGGACTAATAGCACATGTTCACGCTGATTAAGTGGTGTTTCAAGATCGCGTTTTTTCCGGTCGCGTTTCTCTGGGGCGTTCTGGTTGGTTTAATCGCACACGGTGGCAAGTAATGCTGCCGTTTTTTTTGCTCTTTCCAGCTTCTTTATCAATGTGCCTATATATTAGGCGTTTCTTTTGTATATATGCCTCTCTCGCCTCGTTGCGGGCGTTCTAAGCGTGTTTCTATGCTTTCTGGTAGTCTTATACTGTATGTGCTACATATGCGCCTATACGGCTCTATATGAGCCTATACGAGTTCTATATATAGATATATTGCTATGTGTATATAATAACGGCATCGCATGAGCTCGATATAGCCCCGCTGCGCGCGTCTCTTATGTATAGAGTATCTATATACCAGTTATATATACATCGTCCATTATATGCCCTTTATGTTCGTTATATGTCTATATCCATTCCATTTTCTATGTATACTCATGATCATATTTATACAATGTGTTTTATATGTATATATCGTGGTTCTTTCATATTGTTAGAATTTATTCTATTCTTTATTCTTTATTTTATTCTATGTATGTATATTCTATTCTTTTTCTTTTATTCTATGTATATATAACTTCTCTATATGTTATATCATTGTTTTTTTTATATATAACTGTTTCTTTTTATTGGTGTATATTAGTTTATACATAGATATATTAGAGAGGGCGGGAGATGGGGCAGAGCATGGCAGGGCGCGCGGGGGATCTAATACAGATGCTCGCGTATATGCGCGTGTGTATTTATCTGTGGTCATGTGCGGTTAGTATATATTATGGGCGTTTCGTGATGACAAGCTGCCACATATGGCAGTGTCCATTAAGTGCACAATGTCCATTATACAATCGTTTAGTGTACATGCTTTCCCTTTGTTTGCGGTGTTTCTGATGTGTTTTACTCTGGCTTTTTTGCACTGATGGTACCCCCTCCCTATTTTCCAGCGGGCGCAGCCCGCCTAGTTACCCCCCTCTCTCCCGCGCAAAAATTTTTGATTTGGGGGAAGGAAAAAGAGCTGTTTCAAACTTGTGAAAAAATATCGTTTTTTATCATGCTTTGAGTTTGTTTGTGAAAAAAGCGTTACTATTCACAGCAGGGAAATGAAAAGGCGCGGGAAAAACACGATGTTAGAATCAGTCTTCTGATTCTGCATCGTGTTTTTTCATTTCTGCAATTGTGATATATCTTTCTCCTAACGCCCTTTTTATCAATTCGCTTACGTGATACCCATGCCGCTTTC
>ENA-ORNG01000888-ORNG01000888.1-human-gut-metagenome-genome-assembly--contig:-NODE-888-length-23758-cov-3.001266_pt1 | contig 23758 bp, 20 predicted proteins | sample MGYA00242113_ERZ509018 | MGnify/ENA primary metagenome ERZ509018 (study PRJEB26280, sample SAMEA2338711) | human gut metagenome | biome: human gut; feature: human-associated habitat; material: faeces... | reverse complement strand
GAGCGTCGCAGACGTCGTAAGGAACCTGTGAAGCATGAATCATCGCCACATCATGGGATGCCATATTCAAAAGTCCGTCGATATGAGCGTGTCCGTAAGGTATCTGCATGTGCAGAATATCGGTAACGCCCATGCGCTTTAGCTCCGCCTCGACCATTTCATAGCCTTCTCTGTTGGTTCTCACTCCGGAAGCCAAAACCACGGTACGCCTGTCTATCCACATCGCCATAGCTCCCTCAAATGTCGCTCCTCCGCATACGGTCCTTATGATCGGAACCCCAAGCTCAGCCAGCTTCTTCGCCGCGTAACGCTCTTCACCGCGCCTCGATTCCGTCGCGGGTCTTGTGACTATAGCTCCTTCGGGGGTCATAAAGACAAGATCTCGGCAAAACAACGCGTTAGGCCTGTTCGCGGGAACGTCTTCAACATAATGGACCCTCGCTCCGTGACTGCGGTAGACGTCTGCCAGCGCATCGTGCTGCGCTCTGAATTTTTCCGGATCGATTTCGTCCCTAAAGCGAGCTGCACGCCAGTCGAAATTTTCAATTTCTTTTCCTGGCCTGTGCATCAGCACGTCTTTAAGTTTTTCAACTTCAGAACATACGCCCCAGTCGCCCCAAAGCTCTTTCATATCGTCCTCGATAGAGCTTTCTTTTGGAAACCACCGCTCACCGGCAAGCGCGTCTATGTCTCTCTCTTTTTCCATATACTTTCTCCTTTCTTGAAGTTTCCATAAGTATAACGCAAGAACCATGCCACGACGAAAACGTTGATTTTTCACGGGTTTACAAAGCTTTAAGGAAAAATTTTTTGACAAGTAAAGGGAGACTTTACCTATTTGGTAAAGTCTCCCTTTACTTACGAAAACGCGGGCCGGTCTGAGTTGACGGATGGTATTCAAAATGGTCTATCAGTCCGGCCCGCGGCAGTCATTTATATTTAACGTTTCAGTCCATATTTTTTCATCTTGTAATTAAGATTCTGCTTTGTTATACCTAAAAGCTTGGCGGCTTCTACCAGGCTATCAGTTGCTTCTATAGCTTTCGTTATGAGAAATTTTTCATACGACTCCATGGCCTTGTCAAGCGGCAAAATATCTTCTACGGCCGTACCCCCCCCATAAAAATTCAGCTTCCGAAAACGTACCGGCAGGCTCCTCGGCGCTTATAACCGCCTCAGGCCCGGCATTAGAATCAGAAAGCCGATGCATAACGGCCGAATCATCGCTCCGCGCGCAATCCAGAGCCGAACGCGATGTCTTAAGTAAGGCTAAATCCGGGTTTGATATCCGAACGCTGTCAGAAACCTTAGCTGCTCGCTCAATCAAATATTTGGGGATATTCTTTGCCGTTATCTCTTTAGATTCCACTATGTTAAAAGCTCCTTCTATTACATTCTTGAGTTCTCTCACATTGCCCGGCCAATCGTAATTCTTGAATATGTTCTCCGTTTCTTCGTCAATCCCCGTTATTTCCAAGCCCATGCTCTCGTTATAACGGTCTATAAAATAGTCTGTCAAGAATTGCAAATCGCCTGTTCGCTCCCTAAGCGGGGGGATTTCGAGCTGCACCACGCTTAGCCTGTAAAAGAGGTCTCTTCTAAGCTCGCCGTCCCTAACGCATTTAAGCGGTTCTTTGTTAAACGCCGTTATTATCTTCACGTCAAACTTTATCGGCTCCAAGCCACCTAAACGTACGGCTTGCTTTTCTTCTATCGCTTTCAGAAGCTTGGCTTGCAAGGCTGTCTCCATCGAATTCAGCTCGTCTAAAAAAAGAGTGCCTCCGTCTGCAATTTCAAACAATCCCGCTTTATTTTCCGCTCCGGTGTACGCTCCCTTTACGGTTCCGAAAAGAATACTCTCAACAAGGTTAGGCGGAATCGCGGCGCAGTTTTGTGATACAAATCTCTTTCCGCGCCTTTTGCTCTGAGTATGTATCGCCTGAGCAAAAAGCTCCTTACCTGTCCCCGTCTCGCCATAGAGCAAGACCGACGAATCCGTATCGGCTATAATAGGTATTTTTTCCTTTATAAGCTCAATCTGCCGCGAATTCGTCTTAATATCGTCTAAAGTATAAAGCGGATGCATGTACGATTTCCTGAAAGAAATATTTATATACTGTCTTTTAAACGGTATGTCTATGTATCTCGAAACGTCGACAGCTCCTACTATCCGGCCGTTTTCCTTTATAGGGAGCGTCGTGTTTACGGCGTTTATGTTTTGGCCTTTATAGCTTTTCAGCGTCTGAAATTCATTGGAAATACTCTTTCCTGTTTTCAGCACACGCAGTATGCTGCTTGATTCCTCGGTCAAATCAGGGTAAATTTCAGTTATATGCTTGTGAATCACGTCACTCTCTTTCAAGTGATTGAGATTAGGCCTATAATTTTTGTAAAACTCCACATAACCTCTCTCGTTCGTCACCATTATTCCGTCGATATAGTTATACAAATTGAGTAATTGTTCCACGTATTTCTCAATCATTTTCAAGGCTCCTTTCCGTATCCATCAGCATATAGCCATATAAACGCCGATGCGGCTGTTCCTTCAAGATAAACCTCCCCGGAATTCCTATATAACTTTTCTCCTGACTGTTTCCTATGATAAAATGGCCGTATTTTTTCGCCATCGGATATACTTCTCTGCAAAAATTTTGAAGTATTTCAACGTCAGTCTCCTTATGCCACCTGCTTTTCGTCTCGTCCGCGGCAAAAATCCCCTGATTGTTTTTTTTCATAAACTGATTCAAAAGCCGAATCAAATATTGTCCGTTCATTTTAAAACCTCCCTAATAATATGATTGCGGCCTTATTACTATGCTTAAAAGAAAAGCAACTAATTATTGTGTATCTTTATGTTTTTAGGGTTTAAATATAAAATATATGTGTGTATATTAAACATAGCCGTCAAAACCGGCGGCAAACAGTCAAGTAAGTTAAGGAAGGGTTATCATATGAGTGTAAGCATCACAGGGAATGCACCTGTCGAAGAAAAAATGGCATACGTAAATTATCTTGAAAGCAAATATAACAGAAAGCTGAAATCTCTCGACATCAATATCGATGGCGATTTTGCTGATTTAAAATATGAATTCGAGCAGGTTCCTTTTGAAAGAATACACAGAATCTCAGGCTAACTTGTGGGGACCATGGAGCAGTGGAACTCCGCTAAAACGGCCGAAGAGCGCGATCGCGTAAAGCACGACATAAGCTCCGGCATGGAACGTCTGTAGATATCTGCGTGAAAACAACAGCCTGCCGCGGTTATATATACAATATAACATACAACGTCCGCAATCACAACAAGCCGTCAAAAATTCGATTTTAAATGTATTTTTCTGCCAGCACGACTTTTCCCGCCTGGCGCGTCTTATTCATGTCTATGACTCTTTGATTTGAACTTCCTCTGAAAAGCAACGTCAGATCTTTTTTTTCCAAAATAAATCTTCCGTCCACCAAAAAATCTATCACGGAAAGCAATTTATCCACAGATTCATCATGCATTTCCTTAAGTTCCTCATAAGTATAACCGCTATATGCCATTAAATTCAAATCAGAACGCATTTCCTTCAATGCCATGGCAAGGCTGAAGAAGGCTTCCGGCTGGCAGAAAGGCTCTCCGCCGCTAAAAGTCACTCCGTCGAGCAATGGATTAGATGCCACCGCGTCAACTATCTTGGAAATATCACAATCGTATCCACCGTTGAAATCATGAGTTTCCTGATTATGGCATCCTTTGCATCCATGGGGACAGCCTTGGCAAAAAACCGTCAGACGAAGGCCGGGGCCGTCGACGATAGACTCGCGAACAACCCCTGCCATTCTTATTGTATTAAAATCTTTTTTATCATTAAAGTCTTTCCAATCCTGTTTGGACATCATGTTTTACCCTATCTCTTTCTTCTGCTGTTTTCGCACTATTCCAATTGTCCATGGTGCCTACCAGATATCCTGTTATTCTGCGTATTCTTTCGAATCCCACGTCTCCCTCATCTTCTTTTCTGTGACACATAGGACATTCGTTATCGATTATCCCTGTATATCCACAGCAAGGGTCTCTGTCTACAGGATGGTTTATAGAGCCGTAACCTATACCTGACTCTTTCATGAACCTTACTACTTTTTCAAAGGCATCCAGGTTTTTCAGCGGGTCGCCGTCCAGTTCTATATATGAGATATGTCCTCCGTTGGTAAGTTCATGATAAGGGGCCTCCAGCCTTATCTTGTCAAAAGCGTTTATTTCATAGTATACAGGAATGTGGAAGCTGTTGGTATAGTAATCTCTATCTGTTACACCTTCTATAATTCCGTATTTTTCCTTGTCTATTCTGACAAATCTGCCGGAAAGACCTTCTGCCGGAGTAGCTATGAGGGACCAGTTGAGACCTGTTTTTCTGGACATCTCATCCATTCTCTTTCTCATATAGCCTATGATCTCAAGTCCCAGAATCTGGGATTCTTTGGATTCGCCGTGATGCTTTCCGGTAAGAGCTTTAAGGCATTCTGCCAGGCCTATAAAGCCTACGGTAAGCGTGCCGTGCTTTATAACTTCTTCTATTGTGTCGTCAGGTCCCAGCTTATCTGAGTCAAGCCATATTCCCTGCCCCATCAGGAACGGGAAATTCCTTACTTTTTTCTGAGACTGTATCTTGAATCTGTCATACAGCTGAGCGCATGCCAAATCTATCATATTGTCAAGACCCTCAAAGAACATATCCAAATCGCCCTTGGCTTTTATGGCCAGTCTAGGCAGATTGATAGAGGTGAAACTTAGATTTCCTCTTCCGGTAACGATTTCTCTCGTCGGGTCATAAGTATTTCCAATTACTCTCGTTCTGCATCCCATATAAGCGCATTCGGTATTAGGGTCGCCTTCTACCAGATACTTTTTATTGAACGGAGCATCTAAGAAGGAGAAGTTAGGGAACAGTCTCTTCGCCGAAACCCTGCATGCCAGCTTGAACAAATCGTAGTTAGGGTCTTCGGGATTGTAACTGACACCTTCTTTTACTTTGAATATCTGTATAGGGAATATAGGCGTCTCACCGTTGCCAAGACCTGCTTCTGTAGCCAGCATTACAGACTCCATAACAAGTCTGCCTTCCGGAGAAGTGTCAGTACCGTAGTTGATGGAGCTAAAAGGTACTTGAGCTCCCGCTCTGGAATGCATAGTATTTAGATTATGTATAAATGCTTCCATGGCCTGATAAGTTTTGCGTCTGATTTCCTTATCGGCAAACTTAGTTGCTCTATCCTGCATCTTTTTCGCTTCGTCTTCCGAAACTATCTTCTTAAGTTCTTCAAGTTCCAGCTCTTTGTAATTGTTATCCCAAGCCATGCAAGGATAAACGCCATGCTCATCTTCGATTTTTTTGCCCAATTCTTTCATTCTTTCAACGCCGTCCTCCACGTCTTCAAGAATGTCGAGCATCTTTCCTAAATTGTTTAAATAAAGTTTCTTATAGGTTTTTTTAACTCCCGGAGCCATACCATAATCAAAATTTGGAACTGACTGACCGCCATGCTGGTCGTTTTGGTTGGATTGTATAGCGATGCAAGCAAGCGCAGCATAACTTTCAATGTCATTAGGCTCTCTCAGATGTCCGTGACCTGTAGAAAAACCGCCTTTAAGCAGCTTTACCAAGTCTATCTGACAGCAAGTCATCGTAAGGGTATAGAAATCCATGTCGTGTATGTGTATATCGCCTTCTTCATGAGCTTTTACATGCTTAGGGTCAATAACATACATCTTATAAAATTCTTTTGCTCCTTCGGAACCATATTTAAGCATGGTTCCCATGGCAGTGTTTCCGTCTATATTGGCATTTTCACGTTTTATCTCATTTTCCTTAGCTTCTTTGAAAGTCAGATCTTCATAAATCTTCATGAGTCTTGTATTCATATCTCTGACTCTCGTACGTTCAGCCCTATAAAGGATATATTCCTTTGCAGTTCTGGCATGTCCGTTCTCTATAAGAACTTTTTCGACAGCATCCTGAATCTGCTCAACTGTAGGTACCTGATTATGACATATTTCAAGAAGGTATAATTCCGTCTGTCTTGCCAGATACATGGCCATTTCTTTGTCTTTTCCTCCAAGTACCTGTGCGGCCTTAAATATAGCATCAGCAATTTTATGTACATCGTAATCTACCATACGACCGTCTCTTTTAATTATTTTCTTAATGCTGTCCATGATTTCTTACCTCTTTTCTCCAGTCGCTCTACCACAATATATAGTAGCTGCATAAAGAATCTACCACTAATTACGCTACATGTCAATAGATAAAAAAATTTTTTATCTATATTAACCGACTCTGAAATATTCTTTTCTAAGCATAGCCATTAGACATAAATCTACATACTTTCCGTTTTTTTGCCACCGTGACGCATAACCCCTTCTCTAACAAATCCTACTTTTTCATACAAAGCTGCTGCTATCATATTATCATTAAAATGATCTAATGTAACTCTCTCACAATTCATATCTTCAAAAGCCCATTTCAATATGGCCTTAAGTGCCTCCTCCCCATATCCTTTTCCTCTCATTTCAGTATCTGCTATATATATTCTGCCTATAGGAATACCTGTATCAGCCATGCAAATTGTAAATTGCTTTTTCGTCTTATCGTCTTTCCACTCGTAAAATTCCCTTACAATCATCTCATAAGTTTTACCGTCATCTATTGTAAAAAACTTTGTGACTTCATTTTTTCACCTCTTCCTAAGATTACTTTACAAATATGTGAAATTTTTATGAAATTATAACATTCAGGGTAAAATTATGGTATTATAAATCATTATATATGTTTTAAGTATATAATAAGTATTTTAAATTAGCAATTAAGGTGACTATATGAATAAAAAGAAAAAAATAATAATCATAATTTGTATTGCAATAATAATCATTTGTGCATGTGCCGCAGCAGTATATTACTTTTTCTTCCAAAGCGATGATAATCCTCCTACTTTAGAAGAAACAGTAAACAATAGAATTTCAGCTTATGAAACTGATCTGCTCGACTCTTTTGCTTCAATGACCAACCAGGCAGCAGTAACCAGATATCTTGTAAACTGGGCGGAAAACAAAGGTATAGATGTAACCACCGATGATGCAGGCAATGTCATTTATTCTATAAAAGCCAGTGAGGGCTTTGAGTCCCAGCCACCTTCTGTCGTATTATGCGGATATGATTATACCAGTATGGAATCGTATAAAAACAGCATAGCTTCTGCTCTTACGATAGCAAAGAATGACATGCCTCACAGTGAATATAAAGTTATATTTATTTCAGAAGAAAACGGAAATGAAAACGGCGCTAAAACACTGTCTAAAAAATATTTTGATTCTGATACAAAAGTTTTTTACCTGGAAGACACATCCTCTTCCAGAATAGCGCTTTCTACAGGGGGGCTGAACGAATATCAGCTATCAAAAGATTTAACTTATACATCTACTAATTATGATGTGGCATATAAAATAAGTATTTCAGGCATTCCGCAATTAAAATTCACAAGTATAAATACTTCTGCTCCTAACCCGATAAAAACTTTGGGAGAGCTTTTAGCCAACTTCAAATCCACATCAATTTTATTTGAATTGGCTTCCTTCTCAGGCGGGCAAAGTTCAAATATGATTCCGCAAGATGCATCTATAACTATAGTAGTAAACTCAGATCAAGCACAAAAGCTAGAGAGCAATCTTGACAGAGCCATAGAAAAGTTCTATGACAAGTATTCCAATGATTACCCGGTTCTTTCATATATGTATGAAGTTGTGGACACGCCTTCAAGAGTTATAAGTACAGAGAATTCTGAAAGCATCGTCAGCTTGCTTTACACAGCTATAAGCGGAGTCCATTACAAAGATGATAACGGAGAAATAGCTTCTATAGCAAACATAGGATACATTTCCACAGAAAACGAAACTTTAAATATTGAAGTAGCAGCTTCAAGTTACAGTGATGAGCTTATCGAAGAAATAACGACAGCATATCAGACTATAAGCGCTCTTACAGATGTGACATATACTTTAGCTGAAGAGATGGCTCCATTCCACGCATCGGAAGCAGGTGAAGCCCTTGCAGAAGAATTTCTGCAATCCTATTCTGACTATCAAAGCACAAATTTAAGTAATATAAATATAGCTGAATGGACTCCTGCCAGCATCATAAACTCTAAAAACTCCGATATGCCGGTTATTGTATTTGGCGTCACAGAAAAAACCATGGACAATTTTGCAGGAGGACTTATCACCTTCTTTAACGCGTCAGTGGACCAAGCTGAGGCTCAATAAAAAAAGACTGTCTCTGATTTGAGACAGTCTATTTTTGTGACCTGTCAGGCTGGCTGTTCCACGGATTTCGTGGAGTTTGCACTTCTATTCCTGCTCCTTAACACGCTCTATTGTCGCACTCTCAACTATATGGTGTTTTACATTATGAGCAGTTATAGTCCAATCTTCCCATTGGCATTTAAATTTCTCACCTTCCTCAGGAATTCTCCCAAGGACACCGCAGATAAATCCGCTGAAGGTGTCGTACACATCTATCGGCATCTCTATGTCTAATGCCTCTGCCACATCTTCCAAATCTGCGCTTCCTTGTATCACAAACTTATCTTCCGATAGTTTTTCTATTTCCTCTGGCTTAATCGGGCTTTCTTTTTCTGACAGATCTCCCAGTAACGCTTCCATTATATCATGAAGAGTTACTATGCCGGACATGCCTCCATACTCGTCGATAACTACAGCAAAATATTCTCGGTTTTCCTGCATCTTTCTAAATAAGCTGTTAGCCTTCATGCTTTCAGGTACCAGCATAGCTTTTTCAACCGTATTATCAACTACTTGCTGTTTATCTCCTGCCGGATGCATAAAATAATCCCTTGTGTCCAACACACCTACTATGTCGTCTAAATTGTCACCGCATACAGGATATTTAGTGTGTCTGCTTTCTCTTATGGTCTTTTTCCATTCTTCAAAATCATCTGAAAGACTCAAAGCTATCACATCACGTCTATGGGTACACATTTCTTCAGCGGTAATATCATCAAATTCAAATATATTTTGAATCAGTTCATCTTCCTCCGGCTGTATAACTCCTTTTTCTTTTCCTTCTGCCAACATCATCTTTATGGATTCTTCTGTTACCGAGCTATCCTCTTCCTCAGGGTTTATTCTAAGTATTCTAAGAATTCCATTGGTTGATTTAGTTAAAAGCCATACTATTGGTGCGAAAGCTTTTGCTACGCCATACAAAATTCCCGACATGCCAAGTGCAATAAGTTCTGTTTTTTTCATTGCAACACGTTTTGGCACCAATTCTCCGAAAACAAGAGTAAAATATGACAAAATAAGAGTTATTACTACTATTGAGACGCCGTGTAAAACGCCGGGAGCAATAGACACACCAGCATCCAACAATTTGTCTACTATCTGGTCAGCAAAGGTTTCAGCGGCAACAGCACTCTGAAGCAAGCTGGCAAGAGTAATAGCTACCTGTATGGTTGAAAGAAATCTGGCGGGCTGTTCTGTAAGATTTACAAGCCTTATGGCCCTTTTGTCTCCCCCTTCTGCCATATTTTTAAGCTTAACGTCATTCATGGATATTACGGCAATTTCTGTCGCCGCAAACATAGCATTTAATGCAATCAGTATTATAAGTAAAATTATAGCATTCATTAAAATTTCTCCCTGTTTTAAAATATTTTTGTTTTCAAAAAACCATAAAAAGTACAGCAATTTGCTTAAAGGCGCAGATTACTGTACTTTCTGAAAAGCTTATTATATGTAATTATCATGCAGATGTTCCCATCACTTTCGGGACCGTCTTCCATCGTTTACTTTTCCTTTCCTAAAAACTATTAATTAGTATATTATCAGATAAACTTAAAGATGTCAATGTTAACCAATTATTTCTTTTATTACAAACCAATTATTTCTTTTATTGCACAGTATTTATCCGCAATGCATACAATCCAAGCCTCACGGCAAGCCGGAGGTTTTGGATTCAAAGGGAACATGTGCCGCTCTATGATGTTTTCTTCAATGAAGCTAAGTTCAAAATCCTCTTTGGCGTTTTTTAAAGCCGCATCGGCATGCCTGAATCCATGCCAAGAATGGCTCTTATCTTTTTGATGCCAATCATAAAGAAAATAATCATGCAGAAGCGCACCCCTGATAAGCTTAGCCATGTCAACCTTAATTCCTAATTTTTCTGCCAACATTACACTGGCAACAGCCACATTGACGCTGTGCTCAAAAACAGTTGTATTGCCATGCTGCATGTGAGACTTCTGCACAAAGGACCTGCCTTGTTTTTCTATGATGTCTGACCACTCTTTAATGCTGTCTTTTGCTTTTCTTGCGTTTTCTTCCATCATCTAAAGCAACTCTTTCGTCACGATTTCAAGATTCTGCCTGATTTTTATATGCTGAGGGCATGCCTCTTCGCACTTGCCGCATTTGATGCACTGGTCCGCACGCTTTTTTCCATGACCTTCCACAAGCCAATTTTCCTGATGCAAAGCTGCGCCTTTATCTTTATATAAAGTCATGTAATTCATAGCCGTAAAAGAGCCTGAAATGCCGATGTCCATAGGACATACCTTTGCGCAATAGTTGCAAGTGGTACACGGTATCAAAGGGATTTTAGTCAGTTCTTCCTGGGCTTTTTCAATAGTCACGCGCTGTTCTTCGGAAAGTCCGGCAAAGTCTGTCATATGTGAGATATTGTCCTCCATCTGCTCGATATTGCTCATTCCGGAAAGGACCGTTATTACTCCGTCCAAATCAGCAGCAAATCGTATAGCCCATGATGCCGGCGAGGATTCAGGTTCAGCATCTTTCAGCACTTTAATTACGCTTTCAGGTGGTGTTGCCAGCATTCCTCCCTTGACCGGTTCCATCACTATTACCGGTTTATTGTGCTTTCTGGCTATTTCATAGCACTTTTTGGACTGTACTGCCGGGTTTTCCCAATCGGCATAATTTATCTGCAGCTGTACGAAGTCCACCTCAGGATGGGCCAAAAGCAGCTCCTCCAACTCCTCAGGAGTAGAATGAAAAGAGAAACCGGCGTTTTTCACAAGGCCCTCTTTTTTCTTTTCCTGAATCCAGCTCCACATATCAAAATCATCAAAATATTTTGTGCGGCCTTCTCCCAAATTATGCAGCAAATAATAATCGAAATATCCGGCTCCTGTCTGCTTAAGAGACGTATCGAACTGAGAAAAAGCTTCTTCTTTCGTCTTGCAGTTTATCCACGCCGCATTTTTAGTTGCCAATATAAACTTATCTCTCGGATACCTATCTACAAGAGCCTCTTTTATGGCTGCTTCACTGCCTTCATACGCCCAAGCAGTGTCAAAATATGTAAAGTCGGCGTCTAAAAACATATCTACCATCTTTTTTGTTTCTTCAATGTCTATATGATCATCCTTCCGAGGAAGTCTCATAAGCCCAAATCCAAGTTTTTTCATAATGTCCATCCTTCCTGTAAAGTAGCTTTTAGCTAAGTGTACATATATAATATAACTCTAAAACATGAAAATGTTAAATGCCTTTAATTTATATCTTTCTATGCTTTTCAGGTATTTCTGTAAAGTTAATTTCTAGTTGACCTATGGTTACCATGTGCTTTTTTTCAGTCGGTGTTGGCTTTTTGCCAATATATTAAAAATATAGCCAACATTATTTGATTTTTTCCCTTATTTTGCTTGTCGAAAAACGTCGATGTTGGCTTTTTGTCGGCATCTCGCCTGCGCAGACATCAGTTTTTGCGATTTATGTAATCCAAAATCAAATATGCATCACAAAAAGCCAACAACTCATTTTTACGGGGCATATAAGACCCCTAATGGAACAAGTCGCCCAACCTCTGGCATTGGACGACTCCGACCTCAACAGCTCGAAGCATAAACACATTGTTACGATATAATGTTTTCATATAATTTTGTTAATTTGCTTGCAAGTCTATTATGAAGCACTCCAAATTCTAAAACATTGATAGCACGACGCTTATCGATTAGATTCTGTAATTGCTCTATACCTTCTACCGTAGGATGAACTTCAATAGTCTGCTGTGATCCATCAATTAAGCGAGAAACGCGAGCATATCTCCAATTTTCAATCACACGTTCACAAATCTTAATGAGGACTCCTGTAGAACAAAGCAAAACATTTAGTATGCTATTGTTTAGTGCAAGGAAGAAAAAAACGCCTCCCACAAGAATAAAAATAAAAGCAGTTGTGATAATGCGTGCTTTAACCATTTTGGAATTCCACCAAGTATTTTGCCTCTGACATTCAAATTGAGCATTTATCCCATTATAAAATTTCGAAAATACATACCAATTTCGAACTCCAGAAGGCGAATCTTTTCCAGTATTAGTTATTTGAGTAGTAGCATGAGCTGGATTTCTCATATATATTTTTTCGGTTTGCTCTCGTATCTTACAAAGTTCAGTTTCCGAAAACTGATTTAATTGTATATCTAACACATAAGAATCAAAATATTTTCGTAGTTTGGATGCCCAGTTCACCTGATAGGATGTCATCAAGGAGAACACAAAAGCTAGAATATCCGCAACACACGGTATTCCGTTTATAATATACATAGACCAACTGTTAGGAAGAAAAACAGAAAATGCAGACAGCAAACACGCAATCCATGCAAAAATATTATATTTTTCTGCAGAGTTAAAGCACACACGAGCAGCATACTGCACCTTCAATGAGCTTTCCTCATTTTGCCGCTTTTTTATTTCGTCGCTGTTTATCGTATTTTCTCACCTCCTCCTCTAGTGAAAAATAGTCATTTCTTACAATTGTCTTTAAACGATTATCTGCGTAAAACTTCATAATAAATTTACCATGACAAGCCCGAAGCTTTTGACCTGATCCACACGGACACAATGCGTGTCCACGGTATTTACCGATCGATATAGATTTCATTAGCCTAATCGTTTTGATATAATCAGGCTCATTAAAAAGTTCCGAATAAGCTTGAATAATTCCGCCCCAACCATGCCCACGCTCTCCAAATGGAAATTCTCCATAGCGTTGAAAAAATTCATACGAAAAATAATATAGTTCAACATATTCTGTCATCCATGCTTCGAGGGAAAAACCATCAATAAACCGTATCTTGACATTAGCATCTGTTTCAAGGCATAACTTTCCATTTAGATATCGATGTGGATAGTTGCTATCGATGTGGTTGCCAGTGTCTAACACATAAGGAAGCTCTTCTGATTCCAACGGGATGACAATTTTCACCGTATACTCTTTGCAAACTTGAAACCCTTTTGAAGAGCGGTTAACCAGAATAGGACCAACAAGTACAATTTTTGTCTCATCCATTGTGTATATCTGCAATTTATCGTATAAGTGCAGTAGGTTATTAACCTGCTGCACTGCTGATTCTTTGGAAAAAATCATAGGCTTCGATAGGGTTTTGCTGCGCCTTGCAAAACTATAGGCTTCGGAGTAATTGGACTACAGTACTTTTTTCCCAGAACAGAAGATACCGCCATGCTCCCAAGTCCATTTTCGATTGCTATTCTAAATTGTTGTTCATTCTCCTGCTGCAAAGATTCAATGAGGTCGGTTCTAACAGCTTTGACCCACCGGAAGAAATACGTTGGGATTCTTCCGTCTTGATTCCACTTGTCAGCCAAATTGTCATCCGGATTAGCAGGGTTTGATATGTACCATTTTCCATCCGGTCGAGAGAAAACAGTACGACTACCATACATCTGCGTAAACTCCTTAAATGTGAGCTTTTCTTGTTGGGCGTAGATATTGAGTTCGTTGAGTACATACTCCAGCAATTCAAAGGCAGAACAATAGGGAGTGTACTGCGAGGCAATCTGAGTAGCTACTGCATTGATTATTGCAGATATCGGCTTGAGATCATCGCCATCCTCGAGTTTGGCATAATATACATCTCTGTGGTATTTTAAAAGTTGAATTACACGTTGAAGGGCAGAACGATCCAGTCCATGTGGGATCTCCTCAACGGAGGAGAAAAGTGTTCTGTTATCTTCAAAGAGATGTTGTCGGTAAGTCTCTCTTGATGCGGCTAAAAAAGGCTCGTTAATCTTGTCGAACCATGTACGAAATCCTTTGGGATTGTTGGTTAACCAGGAGTAATTCCGTTCGCCGTTGTGCTTTGGAATAGCAATTGCTGTGCCGATCAGTTCAGGTGCCAAGCTTTTTTTGGCGAGGCGTTTTTTGTTTTCACTAGTTTCATCTGCGGCAGGAACGATGTCGATTGTAAAACCCACGCCGTTGATATCGGCATATTCAACAGTAAAACATTCCTTACATACTTTTAGTTTCCCTCCATAGATGGCACTAGAAGTGAATGCGTCTTCGATTTTTTGGCGAAGCTCGCTCGGCGCATAATCCGCCCGGCTGCCGCTAACTTGACAGATAAAATCCAGATCGTAGTTTGCAGAGGGATCTTTGGCATTTGGACGGACTACGGTCCCAAAAGCAAAGGAACCTTGCGGATACATGTCGGCTTCAATACCACAATCGCTGAGAAACTTTGTTATCGCTTTGTACTTTTCAACGGCATTCCTGTACATTGTCGGCGAAATATCAAGGCTAGCGATGATGGACAGGATGTCTTTTTGACGTTCAGGTATATTCTTCACAGGAATACCTCTCTTTCTATCGTTTTGATAGCACTCAGCAGTCATGAGTGATACCGTTATTGACACTTTACCATACTCATTCACAAAAGTCAATAATTTATCGAAAAAATCGTTTTTTCAGTGCATAATTAAGTTGAATAGTACTCATGATATCAATTTTAATTGACAAAATCGTTTTTTCAGTGTAATATTAATTAACGCATTAAAGAATGGGAGAGAATGCTATGCTGATTCAATTTACAGTTTCTAATTTTTTATCTTTTGATGAGAAAGAAACTTTTTCAATGACCGCCGGAAAGGCTAGAAAATATTCTGAACGTATTTTTAGCTACAAGAAGTTGAAACTGACCAAATGTGAGGTAATTCTTGGGGCTAACGCATCTGGTAAATCCAATTTGGTATCTGCATTTCAATTCATGCAGAATATGGTTCTTCATGGTTTGCCCCGCGGCTTTTCAAATAAATATTATAGATTGAATCCAGAAAAGAAAAATGCACCATCAGACTTTGAAATTAAAATTCTATGTGATTCAAAGGTGTTCACATACGGTTTTTCAATTGTCCTGTCGACAGGAAGCATTTTAAAAGAGTACCTATATGTACATGGTAATTCGGATTCACAAAAGGTATTGTTCGAGAGAGATACTACTACGGAAACTTTTGTAGTAGGACAATATTTTAAACAACCAGATACAATTGCAAAACTAAATAATTATGGAGAAGATAGCGTAAATGATCAAGAAACGCTTTTTCTATCCATAATAAACAAGAACAAGGGAAAGATGTTTTCTGATTTTCCCGAGCTTCAAGTACTTCGCAATATATTTGAATGGTTTGCAATTAAGTTAAACATTAGTTTCCCAGACTGTATTTTGACAGGGTATCCATATTTTACAGATTCAAATCTTGAGGAAATAGCGGAACTGCTAAATGCGTTGGGTACAGGTGTCAGCGAATTGAAGGTGGTTGAACTCCCGGTAGAAGTAATTAAAAATAAAATACCAGATGAACTATACAATAAAATTGTATCTGACTTAGAGAAGGCAAATGCTCGCATACGTTCAGACGAAGATGACCGTCCGAGAATCATGGCACGTTCTTATAAAGAGTTCTACACATTTGAAATAGATGCTGATAACAATGTGACTATCACAACGATTGAGTTTAGTCATGAAAAAGAGGATGTCTATTTCGACCTTAATGAAGAGTCTGATGGTACAGCCAGACTTTTGGATTTGATTGAGATTCTTTTTAAAATTTCAGATAATCGTATATTTGTGATTGATGAAATTGATCGTTGCTTGCATCCGGCAATGACTGTGAAAGTGATAGAGTTGTTCCTGGAAATGGCGAAAAAAAGAAATACGCAGTTAATTATCACATCACATGAATCACGCTTGCTGGCAGCAGATTTTTTGCGAAACGATGAAATATGCTTCGTCAATAAAAACAAGCATGGAGCATCTATCATAAATTCTCTTGAAAAATATCAACTTAGAGCAGACAAAAAAGTGTATACCGCATTGTTTGATGGGATGTTGGATGCAATTCCTGTTTTTAACGAACATAAACTTAAATCTATTATCAACCAGTAATCTTTTATCGGGTTGTCCTATCTCGTAGTTTTTAGGACAACCCTAGGTGTCACTTTTCGATGAAATGATTTGTTTATTATGGATTCATCCTTTACAGATAGACGACTTCCTCTACCCAGCTACAGATTCTGTTCATAGTTTACGTCTCACTCAAGCCAGTCCTAGCGCTTCAGATCTATTACTACACCTTCGGTAACTTTCATCTTTTATTGTGTGCCTCCAAAGTTTAAGATTTCAAATAAACAGAAACTGACCGCAGTAATAAGAAAAGGGCACCTCACGGGTTCTCTCCAAAAGGTACCCTTTTTGGCTTTCTTCAAACTTTATGCTTTTCGTCCGAAATTCTTCAGGTCAGTTATATATTGCCCCTGAAAATTCTCCGTCAGATTGCTGCCAAACCGAAGAGCTTGCCTTGCAGCACAATAGGGCGGATTATACTTTAAACTTCACAATCCATATTATTTCTCTCCTGAAATCATCCCAAAATGTTGTAGAGCTTCCATGATAGCAATTTCCTTCTCTGGTGGGCATTTAAGCTGTCTGGAGTTTTCTGATTTCGGTAGGTTATAATTTACCCTCTCAATAATACCGCATTTCTGCTTTATCTGTGCGATATACAGGCTGCTGACCTTCAGGCCGCTATGCTCCAGCACATAATACTTAATCTCTTGATAGGTAGCTTTTTTCTCTGCATCGGTCAAATCCAGTTCGTCCATATCCAGCTCGACTTCAATATGCTGACTCGATTTTAGTTTGGACAACAAACAGACCGTCTCGTCGTGATTCCCATCAACCCGGGAATTTCCGTCAGGCGTGTATTCCGTCGTTTCGAGGCGGTTGAACTCGTTGATGCCGAGCACGTCGTAAGCCTCTTCCGGCAGCGTTCCGTAGAACGACACGGGGCACTTGAAGCGCACGCGCTTCACTATCGCGTCGCCCTTCTTCGGGTTCGCATCCGGGTCTATCTCCACACGCTCCACGACCTGCTGCAGAATCTCCTTCTGCTTCGCCGGGTCGTACGTGTCGAATTTCTCCTGGAACTCGTCCAGCATCTCGTACACCCTCGCGGTCGTGACCTGCTTCTCTTTCGCGCTCTCCAGCTTCGCCTCGGCCTCATCGAGTGCTTCTTCTATATCGGCGCTCTCGTCGTACAGCTTGTCGAGACGAGCCTGCATGTCCTCGTACTTGCGCTCATAGCTGCGGTCTGACGCGTCCAGGGCGTCCAGCTGTCGTGACAGCATCCGGCGGGCTGCGCCGTTGTTCTCCAGTGCCTTGCCGATACGCGCCACATCCGCCTCCAGCTTCTCGATGTCCACGGCGGCGTCCAGTTCCTCGCGCACGCGCTCCTCGAACACGGCGGAGTGGGCAGCGCGGGAAATGACCTCGATGACCTCGCGGTCTATGTATTCCTGCTTGAACTGGCGGGTGAAGGTACAGTCGTGGCCGAACTGCCGCTTGCTGTATTTGCACGTGTAGGCATACGTCGTCTTGCCGATGGTGCCGTCCTTCTTGCGCTTGCCGCGCGACACGTTGGCTATCATGCTGCGCCCGCACACCGGGCATACCAGCATCCCCGTGAGAAGGTGCGTGTGGCCGTCAGGCTTCGCCTCTGGGAACGGATGCGAGTCTTCGGCCAGGCGCTTCTGTGCGGCATTCCACGTCGCCTCGTCGATGATGGCGTCGTGCTCGCCCTCGTAGATGTCGAAGTTGTCCTGCTTGACCATGCGGTACACGTTGCGCTCGCCCTTGACGGGCGTTGTCCGGCGACGCCCGAAGGCGATTTTTCCGGCATACACCGGGTTGCGTATGATGTTCTTCACGGTGCCTGGGGCGAAGTGCTCATACTTGCTGTTGCCGCGTATCTTCTTGCGGTATCCCTGCGTGTTGAGCCATGACGCTATCGCATGCACGCCCTTGCCGTTCTTCGTGTACTCGCGGAAGATGATGCGGACGATTTCCGCCTCGTCCTCGTCGATTTCGAGATGCCCCTTGCCCTTCTCATCCTTGACGAGCCGGTAGCCGAAGGGTGCCTGCCCGCCGTTCCATTTGCCCTCGCGCGCCTTCTGCTCGCGCCCGGCCATGGTCTGTACGAGGATGTTCTCTCGCTCCATCTCGGCGAACGCCGACATAAACGCAATCATCATCTTTCCCATCTGCGCTTCGCTGTTGATGCCGTCCTTCACGCAGACGAGGTTCGTGCCGTAGTCCTGCATGAACTGCAGAGACGAAAGGGCGTCCGCCGCGTTGCGCCCGAATCGGCTCAGCTTGAACACAAGCACATAGTCAACATGGACGCCGGATTTTATCTCTTCCATCATCTCCTGGAAGTGGGGGCGTCCCGTGATGTTCTTGCCGGAATAACCGTCGTCGATGTACTCGTGCAATATGCGCAGGTTCTCACGCTTCGCATATTGGCGCAGGTCGTAAAGCTGCGCCTCGATTGACTCGCCGTTCTCCACCTGCATCTTCGTGGAGACGCGGACATAGATGAAACAGGTCTTTGCCTTTCTCGTCATTGAACCACCCCCTCGCCTTTGAGGAGTGCCTTCAGCTCGTCGTTCTGACGGTCGAGCGTGTCGATGCAGTCGCGCAGGCGCTCGTTCTCGCGCTCAAGCTCGTAGCATTTGCGCATGAGGCCGATGACGAATGGGGCGGGCTTCCTGTCGCCAATCTCCCAGTGCTGCAGGGAGCGCAGCGGTATGCCGAAATGTTCGCAGAACTCGGAGCGCTTCATGCCGTAGAGCCCGCGCATATATCTCAGAGCCTCGGAAGGGCTCATATCTTCGATGCTCTTGTCCATATTGATTTACCTCCATATATGAGGATATTATACGCCCATTCGTGTACATAGTCAATCCCGGTACGGAGGTTATGGGCTGGAGACGCGTCTTATGGGCGCAAAAAGAAAGCCCGGCACGCTGCGTACCGGGCTTTCATGAGTCGAAGCTGTAAATCAACCGAATCACCTCACATGCTTGTCCATGGAGACCTTGAGTGCTTCCAGGGTCTCAATCAGCACGTACAGCTGCTCGGTAGTGCAGGAGTCCAGCACCTTCTGGACGCGTTCCGCCGCGACGTTTTTGCTGAATCGCGGGGAGTCATAGAGAAGGGCGTCCGTCTGCACGTCCAGCGCCTCCGCAATCTTGACGAACACCGGCAGGCTAAGCTTCGTGTTGCCGGTCTCTATGTGGCTCATGTGCGTTACGGAAATGTCAGCCTTATCGGCAAGAGCCTCCTGCGACAGTCCGCATGCCTTTCGATAGTGGCGTATGCGCTGTCCTATGTCGTAGTATTTCATCCTTTCACCGCCCATACAATTCATCTACACTTGAATTGTATGGAGATTATGTGTATAATATAATAACCTGTGTGGGCTTTTTTCCAGCCTATACACTTCATATTCTTCTGTCCCAGCCATATCATTAGACCCGCATCTATTCAGATGCGGCGGGGGCGGTCAAAAATCAGAACTGTTGGAGGTACATAGCATGAAGAAAAGACGATTTACCGCAGCTGCGGTAGCCGCTAAAATCCTGCTCGCACTCACACTCGCAGGCTGTGGAGGAACAGACGATGTAAAGAGCGCGAGTGAACCGCTTTCTGCATCACAGGCTTTCAGTCAAGAAAGCGTGTGGGTGCAGTACGACGAGAACGACGCAATAGAAAAAGACGGCGACATCGAACGCATTCTTGTCTTTGACGGAAACGGGAACGTCACTGCCTACCTATGTAACAGCGCGACGTTCGCAGACGTGAACGGTCTGTCTGACGATGAAATCATCGAACTGGCAAAGGAGCAGGACAAGGAGGTATTCGACACCAGACGTCAGACCGCCATCGACAGCAACGCAAAGGCTATTGAGGTAGTTCAAAGCATCTATGATACTCTGAAAGAGGACTACGACAACGGTACGTACGCGACCGCACTTGGTGGGACTGCGCTATCAGACCTGCCCGCCGGGGAAGCCGAAGGTGTGGATGTCGAATGGCTGGCGTCTACGTACAGCTATGCGCTCTCCGATATGGAGTCAATACTGAGCGACGCGAAGGAGGGACAAGCCGCAGCTGAGGCGGCTACGTATCAGGAGCCACAGGCTCAGCCGTACACGCTTCACATTGAGACCGACGGTACAGGAAACAGCACGCAGAGCGAAACGATATCATTCGATGCGCCCTCATACTCCTTCGCCACAGTAGAGGTGAACGATGAGGAACAAGACCCTTACGACGTATTGACATGGGGTATAGATGGAAGCTCTTCCCCTGCCGGGGACTCAATTACCAACGAAAGCATCCAGCTGTCTCCTGTTGAAAATCAGACCGTCTACGACATGACGTTCGGAGGATTCGGCGGGCTTGCCACAATAGTCAACGATGACCATGCGGGCTTCACGTTTGACGCCCCCGACACAGAAGGAATAGAGGTGGACTAAATGGAGAAGGCAACTGACTGGATTAAATCTCACAAACCGCATACAGCGGCAATCGCTATCGCTATCATCGCAGTCGTTGCCGTCGTAATTGCAGCAGCGTCAGGTGCGCTTTCCACAGCAGACAAGCAGAACAGCACAGCAAAGGCGGAGACCGCCGACCTCTCCCAGCTCTCCGCCGACACCGGCTGGGATGCGAACTCCACTCCGGCCATCGCCCATATCACGAGCGACGAGGTGGACTTCTACCACGCGGTTTCGCCGGACGCCGAAGGCAATAAGGGCACATCGACCGTCACCCTCGAAGAGGGAGACTACACGGTCGACTTCATCAGCCCGGTCAACTCGGACGGTTCCGCTTACGAGCTGTTCGACACGGGCGAGGCGCAGACCGTGACGGTCGATGCCGACGCGACGGACACGCTGAGCGTGACCTGCGAGATGACGCGCATCCCGGCCGACAAGGTGACTGACGAGATGCTCAAGGGCATCGTCGACCAGACGAAGGACGCCGCCGAGAACGGCGACGAGACCTTGAAGGGCGACGCCGGCAAGGACATCCTTGACAAGCTTGAGAGCAACGTGGCCGAGAACCCGAACGTCTCCGACGAGACAAAGCAGGAGGCCACGGACGCCGACAAGGAGGTCGACGTGGACGGTCAGCCAGAGGCTACGACGCCTTCAGGCGATAACGGCAACACGAGCGACGCGGGCAACGCCAACAGCAACGGCAACAGCGGTTCCGGCGCAGGGAACTCCGGTTCCAACGGCAACGGTTCCAGCGCTTCCGGCGGGTCTTCGGGCGGTTCTTCGAGCCAGCCTTCCGCACCGGCGCACAGCCACAGCTGGAAAGACCACACCGCGACCAAGCAGGTCTGGGTTCCGAACATCGTGACCGTTCCTGACTACGAAACCCAGCAGGTCTTCAGCCACTATCTGTATGTGTTCTCCGCTGACGGATACTCCACAACAGATATCAACGCCGTGAAGTCTCATTCCGTTGAACTCGCAAAGCAGGGACTTCCCACCAACTACAGCGAAGTGCCTCAGTACACTGAGCAAACCGTTCAGGTTGGTTCCCACGAGGAAGACCACGGCTGGTACGAGACGCAGACCTACGTGGACTACCAGTATTGCGACTGCGGAGCGACCCGCTAACGCATACCGTCGCGACACAGACGCCATCCGAGCAATCGGGTGGCGTCTTTTTTTATCACAGGCGTCGCTCTCTCGCATAAAAGGAGGCATCATCCACTCCGTACACAGCAGGAGGGCTGAGTTTTTGAGAATTTTAGGGCAAAAATGAGAGTGAAAAGACGTTTTTGAGAACGTTCTGAGAACACGTTTGCTCACAGTATCCCACGGTAAGCCATACTAAGGGCAAAAACGGGCTAAATACTCAAAAACTCATTTTTTTTGAACTTTTATATATATAGGCAAAGGACGTTGAAAGGCTCTATAGGAACTTTCTTCCAAATTTTTTGAGTTTTTTTAATATCACCAGCCGGCAAGAATTCATACGCCCATGTAAATCAACCACATAATACCCTCGCAACCCAAACCTTAAAAAACTTTTTTCCACCCGGTATGCAGTATCGGCCGAAAAGCGCATTTATATATATAAAAAGAGCGATATGACGATCATAACAGATAAATTGCTACTTTTGCAAAATGATTTCAGCAACGTCATTTTCTTTTCGGCCAGAATCTCCCCGCGCAACACCCCGGCAGAGATTTTGCACACTCGCTATTGCCTATCCTCGAACTCCTAACCTAACCAATAGTTTTACAGTACGATGACAGTATCGTTGATCATTTCCACTTACAACTGGCCTCGGGCGCTTTACCTTTGCCTCGACAGCGTGATGCAACAGACCGTCATGCCCTCCGAAATCCTGATTGCGGACGACGGATCGGGCATGAGCACCCGCGATGTCGTAAAGCACTTCGAGAACATCTCGCCGGTTCCCGTGCGCCATATCTGGCACGAGGATAACGGTTTCCGCCTGGCGGCCATCCGCAACAAAGCCATTGCCGCCAGCAAAGGAAAATACATTATCCAGATCGACGGCGACCTGATCCTGCAACGGAATTTCATTCAGGACCACATGCTTTTCGCCCGGGAAGGATGCTTCGTCACCGGCTCCCGGGGCATCATCACCGAACTGCTGACCCGCAAGGTGCTCAGCGGGGAGATCACATCGCTGTCCCCGCTGATGAAAGGCATCCGCAGCAGCAACAATGTCGTACGAATCCCGATCATGTCGATACTCTACCATACGTTCGCCCCGACCCGCGCTCCCCGTGGGTGCAATATGGCATTCTGGCGCAACGACCTGATTCGCGTAAACGGCTACGACGAAGATTTCAAGGGCTGGGGATTCGAGGACGCCGAATTATGCATACGGCTCAACAACAGCGAGATACATCAGCGATGCATGAAATTCCGGGGCGTTGCTTTCCACCTCCATCACAACCAGGCGGAACGTTCGGGCTGCAACAGCAACGAGCAGCGTTACAAAGACAGCATCCGCTGCCACCGGACCCGCTGCGAGAAGGGGCTCGACCGGCATCTTACCCCGAAAATATCCTACGAGATCGGCAGAGGGTCGGCCATCGTCATCGGCGGCTGACCCGGTCGCAGCGAATTCGCCGCGCGCTACTTTTCGAACGATGACTTTTCGGGGAAACGGGTGTCGAGAAACGTCCGGACCCGGATACGGTCTTCGTCGGTCATACGCACGTCGTCGTTCAGGCAGAACAACGACGGATCATATTTCTCCATAATAGATTCAAGATTAGGCAGATAAGCCGGGATGCAACGCGAATCGCTGCCGCAACCCGCGCCGAAAGCCGCACGAAGCAGCCGCAAGGGGTTGCGCAGTTTGTTGAAGCGGGTCACCTTGCGCAGCGAGGCGCGTCCGCGCGCCAACGCATCGTAGAGCACCAGGGCACGCTGCCAGTCGTCGCGCGAACGGAACCGGGCGTGCTTCGTATGCTCCAGTTCGGCCCGGAAGGTCTCGCAGCATTCGAGAAAATCGCTGCGGCGGTAAGCGTCGACATTGTGGTGGG
>ENA-ORNG01000879-ORNG01000879.1-human-gut-metagenome-genome-assembly--contig:-NODE-879-length-23890-cov-6.089616_pt1 | contig 23890 bp, 19 predicted proteins | sample MGYA00242113_ERZ509018 | MGnify/ENA primary metagenome ERZ509018 (study PRJEB26280, sample SAMEA2338711) | human gut metagenome | biome: human gut; feature: human-associated habitat; material: faeces... | reverse complement strand
GAAGCCATACACCGATTTCGTCCGCGCGGTCATCATCGTTTCCGTATTTAGGGAATTCGCCTTCAGTCCTGTAGTCAACGATAACACCCTTTTCGTCTCTGATAGGATAAACCTTAGCATATTTGATGGCTGACAGGGAGTCGGCAGCAACGGAGAATCCGGCAACGCCGAAAGCCATCAGTCTCTTTACTTCTGAATCAAGGAACGCCATCTGGGAACGCTCGAAGTCATACTTGTCATGCATGAAGTGGATGATGTTCATGATGTTTACATACAGTTCGCACAGCCATGCAAGATAAATATTGAATCTTTTCCATGCGTCTTCAAAGTCGATGGGGCCGTCACCCACAGGTTCCATCTGAGGACCTACATGCTCGCCGGTCCTTTCATCTATACCTCCGTTGAGTCCCAGCAGCAGTATCTTGGCCAGGTTACATCTGGCTCCGAAAAACTGCATCTGTTCGCCCATCTGGATGGCAGATACACAGCATGCGATGGAGTAGTCTTCACCGTAAGCAGGTCTCATCTTGTCATCGTTTTCGTACTGGATAGAGTCTGTGTCTATTGATACCTGAGCGCAGAATCTCTTGAACGGCTCAGGCAGCTTCTTTGACCACAGTACAGTAAGGTTCGGTTCCGGTGCAGGTCCCAGATTGTACAGGGTCTGGAGCACTCTGTAAGAATTCTTGGTAACTTTGTGCCTGCCGTCTACGCCGACTCCTCCGATACCTTCGGTGATCCACATCGGGTCTCCACCGAAGAGTTCGTTGTATTCGTTGGTTCTCAGGTGTCTTGCAACTCTCAGCTTCAGGATATAGTCATCGATGAATTCCTGGATCTGTTCTTCTGTATATGTTCCACGAGCCAGGTCTCTTTCTGCATAGATGTCGATGAAAGTGGAAGTCCTTCCGATTGACATGGCTGCGCCGTTTTCTTCCTTGATCCCGGCCAGGTATGCGAAATAAGTCCACTGGATAGCTTCCTTAACATCCTTTGCAGGGCCTGAAATATCATAGCCATAGCTGGCTGCCATTTTCTTGATCTCTTTGAGAGCAGTTATCTCATTGCTGATCTCTTCGGCAGTCCTGATGTTTTCTTCGTTCATCACATGCCTTGAAGCGATCATCTCATGGTCTTTCTGCTTTTCTTCTATCAGGAAATCAATACCGTAAAGGGCTGCTCTCCTGTAGTCGCCTATGATCCTTCCGCGGCCGTAAGCGTCAGGAAGCCCTGTGATGAATCCCAGGTGTCTTACCTGTCTCATCTCTTTTGAATAAGCCTTGAACACTCCGTCATTGTGAGTAGTTATATAATCGAACATCCTGTCGATCTCTTCCGGAAGCTTCTCACCATATTCAGCTACTTCTTCTCTTACCATCCTGATTCCGCCGAACGGGCAGATACCTCTCTTGAGCGGCTCATCTGTCTGCAGTCCTACGATGATATCTTTTCCAGGAACGATATATCCCGGACCGAATGCATTTATCCTCATTATCCGGCTCGCATCCACTTTTAATGTTCCTCCGGCTTTTCTCTCTTCAACCAGCAGCTCCTGCACCCGCCTGGAACATTCTTTTGTCCTCTCAGTAGGTCCGGCCAGAAAACTTGCGTCACCGTCATACGGCTTGTAGTTGAGATGTATAAATTCCTCAACCGCAATGGTCTGTGTCCAGCTGCCTTCAATAAAACCTTCCCACTCTTTTCTCATTCTCCTTGCATCCTCCTCGATTGTATATTGTATACAACTATTGTTAATAAAAAATGGTTTTTATCATAGTATCATGCCCGTAAAAGCATGACTGCGGCACCACGATTATAATATACCTTGTCCATAGTCCAGTCAAACATTTTTTTGGTTTCCCATGCATTTTTTTAGATACATGCAAAGCACTCAATCCCTGTTTTTTCAATGGGTACGGCCTTTCTTCCCCGTGCATTGCCGCTGGCCTTGTTATCTGCTGCAATCCTGCTGCCATATTCTTGCCAGCCTGCCGCAGCAGAAGTTATCATCATATCCCTTCCATCCTGAAAAAAACAGGGCTGCATTATGGGCAGCCCTGCCGGTATGGTCTTTATATAGATCTTACATCATGTTGCCGCAGTTTTTCTCTGCTTTCCTTTTACGGAGCAGCAATATGGAAGCAGCGGATATCACCAGTCCTGCCAAAGCCCCGCACAAATCATTCCTGTCTGATGTCTTAGGGATAGTGCTCTCGGCATCCGATCCGCCGGAACTTCCGCTGGCATCTGCAGATGTTCCTCCATTTTGGCTGCCTGATCCGTCTCCTGACAACAGTGCAAATTGTTCTTCTGCAGCAAGAAGCACATCGTAATTGTTCACAAGGGCCTTCTGATCTTCACTGAGCAGATCATATGCTCTTCTTGCCTTTCTGATAGCTTCTCCGCTTTCGGCAGTAACCTCCCCTATGGCGCTGATGAGATCTTCTGTTTCAGATGCAGCGATCTTGTCTATTTCTGCCTGATCCTGCCTGGCCACATCGGTCAGATCAAACAGCCTGTTTTCTCCTTCGGCAAACCGTCTGTAAGACTCAAGGGCACAGCCTATCTGATATGTGGCCATACCGTCTGCCGTTGAGCTCCCTTCAAATGTCGTATATCCGCTTTCCAGCTTGAAGTCATTAAGCTTTGTTATCAATGTGGCCCCGTCGCGGACAAAACCATTGTCCGGGTCAAGAGGGTCTATACCCGCTTCACAAAGGAGCATCAGCACCTGTGCCGCCGAACAGCCGTTATTTGCTCCTTCCACATAGAATCCGCAGTCACTGAGCATCTGACCCCTCAGATAGTCCAGTCCTTTTTCAAACGCAGCCTGTACTTTTGGATATTGGTCAGTATTATAAGGAACCAACGCCTGAAGGGCCATGGCAGTCATATCTACGCTGACAGTCTTGTTATCAGCAAGACCGAAACCGCCGTTTTCCTGATTCTGGAAAGCAAGTATCATATCTATCAGCTCTTCTCTCGACCACATTGCATCCTGCGGGATTTCAAAGTCCATTGAGTCGTAGGCCATAAGGGTGAAAGACATCATGTTTGATGTATAGTTGCTGAGATTATTATAATCATACATCCTCTCAAGTATATTGATCCCCTCAAAATCTGTTGGGTCTTTGCCCATGGCGGATAAAGCCATTATTATCCTGAAATAGTCTGTAGGGACCAGCCTTGAACCGCTGTTTAATTCCTCAAGGAGGCTGCTGCAATAACTGTTGATATCTGCCTGGCTTATGGTCTGGCCTGTTCTGAGCAGTGTAAATATTCCCCACTCTGCTTCATAATAATAGTTGTCTTGCAATGCAGATCTTAAATATCCTACCGAATGGTTAATGTTTTCGGTAACATATTTATCAAAATCTATCTCAGGTTTTCCGGAAGAGGCGCCCACATTTACAGTGAAGGTCACCGGCTGCGCCCCGGCCGTGTCATCCACAGGAGTACCTGTAACCGTCACCGTTCCCGGCTGTAAAGCGGTCATGGTATGGGTGGTGGTCTTTCTCCCGTCAGAATTTCCGCTGCTTTTTATCACATCTTTAACGCTGACGATCCCATCCTGGCTGTATGTCCAAACAAATCTGGTTTCTGTGGCATTGGCCGGAGTAACATCCAGGTCCAGCTCAACAGATCCGTACTGGACCATCTCATATTCATCCACGGAGGAAGTAACCGACATGAGCGGATGTTTGTATTCAAATCTGACTGTGACTTCTGTGGTCACGGATGGATCATCTGCGCTTGTCACTGTGAACCTGGCAGTTCCGGCTTTTTTGGGAACGATGCCGTTTCCGTAAGCTGCTTGAAATTCTGCGACCTCCGGATCATGTGAAATCCAGGTGACGCCCTTGTCAGAAGCATTGGCCGGAGCCACATTTAAGCTATATGTATAGCTGCTGTCTGACCCGCTTGAAGTCACTCCGCTGTACTGCTCTCCCAAAGGGTTCCATGAATCGATATAATACACTTCACTGACATTTACGGCAATACTGTCAACATCCACTCGCTGGGCCACAGCCCTGAATTGCGCAGACACTGACTCATCGTCTATCATCTGCAGGGAAAATGTGTATTGCTGGCCGTTTGCCGCATCGCTTTCTGTTCCTATGCTGAAAACATTACCCGTATAGTCTGCTCCGATATATGCTCCTTCTGGAGCGCTGCTTTCAAGGGCCTGCACCGGTATATCGACAGATATCCCAGAATCTTTTTTCTTTCCTTTGACATAAACATTTTTTGTGTCGCTGCCTATTATATATACAGGAGTGGAATCATCCAGCAAAAAGCCTTTGTAATATACCTGGATCTCACTTATCTCCGAGCTTGTCACTTTAAGCTGGAAAGTCATTTCTGAGGTTTTTCCCTGGGCGTCTGTAATATATACATAGGCTTTTCGCTGTCCGATGACAGGATAAAATGTCCCATCTGTCCCTATATGTATGATATTGGAAATGTATCCGTCCTCATTTACCTGCTCGCTGCATTCCCAGCGAACGCGGCTCACATTTTCCGCTCCCTCAATTTCAAAACTGCCTTCGTCCAGCGGTGTGAGTGTCATGGTGCCGCCGTCCATCTGAGTTATCCTTCCGTCCTTGTGGCGGAATATGACGGCAGGTTCTTCTGCCTGTTTTCTTGCTGTAACGGTTATCTTGCAATCTGCCTCTGCAGAGCCTGCTTTGGCAGTTATGACAGCTTCCCCTTCGGACTTGCCAACCACTAGCCCTGATCCGTTTACAAAAGCCACTTCCGGTGCGCTGCTCTCATATGTGATCTGTTCTGAGGAACCTGACGGCGTGACAGCGGCTGTCAGCTGTGTACTGCCGCCTTCTTCGATGACAGCTTCTGTTTTATCTAAAGTTATGTCCTGTATCTCTGTTCCGGACACCGTGACAGTTATATTGTCGTTTACGCCCTCGCTTACGGCTGCGGTTATGACAGCTGTTCCTCTGCCTATGCCGTATACTTTTCCTGTTTCGTCTACCAATGCTACTTTTTCATCGGAAGATGACCAGGTCACCTTGTCTGCAGCATCTTCCGGAGTCAGTTTTGCCGTGAGCTGCGAAGATCCCCCAATTTCCAACGAGAGAGCATCTGGTAAGATCTCCACTTCTGTAGCGTTCACATCAGGAGAAACGATCTTCCCGATACGGCTGTTCAGATCATTCACTTCTGATTGGCCGGCGTCTGAATTCACCAGTGCCGCATTAAGCGCCTCATCGTACAGATCATGGTTTTCACTGATCTGCTGATCTGTCATGGCCGCCAGATTGGAAATGAGGTCGTCTTTTTTTATGGTCAGATTGCCATCGGAATAATCCAGTATATCTGAATTGTTAATTTTGCCATATATCAGCCTGATCACAGACCCGGATGCCGGTTTATAATTTACCGTATTCAGGCGGTCACTGTCGGCAAACGGCGTCCATACTCTTGCAGGGTAACCGCTGTAATCATCGCCTATGGGCCCCTTGCCCTCAGGCGTAACAACAATTTCCACCCACAGCGAATTGTAATCTACTTCTCCGCTATCTTCATACCCTGCCTGAAGGGCCTCAAGGGCAGTCATGCCTTCATGAAAATCCACGGTCTTCGGCTGGAGTAAATATGACGCCTGGCCGTCCTGGCCTATATATTCGATCGTCACCGTAACCTTTCCCGATGCTCCTGCCGCAGATGCTCCATAAGCAACGGCCGGTATCATTCCCGGCAGTACCATGGATACAGCGAGCAGGACACAAAGCAGTTTTTTTGATAAGTTCTTTTTCAAAATGCTCATAAATCCATTCCTTTCTGTCAATTTTCTGAAAAAGAAGTCTCTGATCAAATAACAGAATTTCCGTCAAAAACAATAAAAAACCGCAGATCGTTCTGCGGCCGTTTTTATAAGCAAAACTTATTGGTGCGGAATGATTCTGATTACCGTCAGGACCTATCCAAACAGCAAGCAGGTCTTCTGGCTCTGGTATCACTGCCGTGTGCGCCTTCCCGTTCTCACAGTGGCTTTTGCACCGGCTCCTCCATTACAGCGGCGGCCCCGCACAGGATTTTAACCTGTTTCCCTCTTAGCCCGACCCGGCAAAACGCCTCGTCAGGAACATGCTGTTATAGTATCTTGTGTATATATCGTATCATATTTATTTGTCTTTGTAAATCAGGATTTCCCATTTTCAGTCTTTTCTCGCTCCGCAAATGGTACAATACTGGTAGTCTACCTTCTTTTCTTCATGGGTTACGGCAGGCACCGTCTTATAATATGGAATTATGGAATGATCGTTGGTATACTGAGGATTGCCGTTTCCGTCATATCCTATGAAAAGCTCCGGGGGCATATTATTTTCATATTTGTATTCTTTCATCCATGTGATCTTTTCTCTTTCCCATTGCCTGAATACAGCGGCGTCCTCTGTGGTCGTCCATTTCTTTTGATCCCACCAGTACATCTTATATTCAGTGACTTTTTCTGAACGGGCAGGCTCGTCCTCTACGGTTACAGTGGTCACATGGTCAGCCCAGACATGTCTGTGAGAAGGGGACTGACTGGCCGACTGGTTGTTTTGGCCGCCGCTCGTACCAGAGCCTGCGCCAGATGATCCGCTCTGGGCAGACGGGGTCTGGCCGCCGGTTTCGGCGCTGCCGCTTCCGTCTTTGCCATCATCGTCTGCGGCTTCGGCAGCATTTTTGTTTTCATCATCTGTCTGCGCTTCGTCTGAGGCCTGTATATCCTGATCGCCCTGTATCACCTTATCTGCCTTGCTGTCCCCGTCCTTGGGCAGACCGGTTGCCGCAAGGATGACTATAAGGGTGATAACAAGGATACCACCCGCTGATATCAGGAATTTTTTCTTTTTGCTGCCCAGTTCTTTGAAGTTTTTCATACTGATTTCTCCTACGGTGTCTTGTTTAACTGAAAAGGATTGCCGCAGAAGAATAACTTTTGCGGCAATCCTGTGCCGGCCATGGCAGCCGTTCTGATGTTTGGTGGAAGTGGCGAGAGTCGAACTCGCGTCCTAAAGCATTTCCACGGAATTTTCTCCGAGCGCAGTTAATGTTTTGATATTTCGCCTCGGCCAGCGCCCATTAACAGGCTCTTGCCTCAGCTATCCCGTTGTTCCCCTGTGTTACCGGGCACTCGCACAGAGTTTTCCTGTATAGTCGATGCCGGACATCCGGCCTACAGGTGAGCCGGAGCAGGCACGCACAGCTTCTGACTAAGCAGCCAGAGCCATAGGTGCGAAATTATTATTCTTTTTAGCGTTTATATTTAACGCGCCTTTTTTAGGTAGACTGGCGAACTACCGCTCGCTTATCCCGCTTCTACACCCCAGTCGAAACCTTTACACCCCCATGGTCAGAGAGCCGCATCTCATATACTGCGGCTCTTTTGTTTATATTATACTACATCAGTCATATTTGTGCAACTATCGCAGATTAACTTCTCAGTTGAAAAAGCTGTCTGCGGGCCTACAGCAAATCTGTCTGCGGATGGTCCCTGTCAACGATCTGTTTTTTAACTTCTCCGCCCAGTTCCTTTTCTATCAATACGGCCAGTTCATCCAGAGCTGCGTTGAGCTTGTCTGATTCCTGCCCGCTGACTGACTCTATTATCATAAATGCGTTGACTGTATCCTCTGTCAGCATGGTCCTGACCGTTTCGCGCCAGTTGAAACACCGGCATATGGCTCCTGCATTGTCCTTGTAGACCACTTCTCCCGGATACGGCGGCTCGCTCTTTTCACTGCCGAGAGTTATGAATTCTTCTGTTCCATCGGCTATGGCCAGCCGGTTGTCTCCGTCAAACTTGTCTATATCTTCACCGCCTACCGGAACGCCGTATTTCAGGGAGATCCCGTTATAAATATCTACCAGAGGATTTATTGTCCCTATATGCCCTCCCTTGGAAACCCGTTTGAGCAGGGCTTCTATGGAGCAGCGGGCACCTTTTTTCGTCTTGAACTTGTAGAAAGCGTCTCTCCATGTCCTTATCACCGGATTATCCGTGAATTCAGGTGCAGTCACATATTGAGCGGCAGCTTTTTCCGCTTCCCTCAGATAGTCCTCGTAACGGGACTCATCCTTTATGTGATTGTCTATCCCTCTGCATACGAGTATGCCTGCCTGTATCTGCGGAAAAATTTCAAATATCGGCTCTTCTATAACAAATTTTTTCATAGTCTCTCCTTCATCTTTCTGTCTATGTCTCTTGCTGCATCTCTTTTGGCGATGGTCTGTCTCTTGTCGTAGAGCTTCTTTCCCCTGGCTACAGCCAGCTCCACCTTGGCCCTGCCGTCCTCATTTATATACATGCTCAGAGGGACCAGTGTCATTCCCTTTAATGTGGTATATCCGATCAGTTTTCTGATCTCCTGTTTATGTAGCAGCAGTTTGCGGGGTCTCAGGGCATCAACATTGAAACGGTTACCCTGTTCATATGGGCTTATGTTCATGCCGTATATGAACACCTCTCCTTTTTCGATCTTGGCATAGCTTTCCTTGATGCTCACCTTTCCCTGGCGTACTGATTTGATCTCGGTCCCGGTAAGCACAATGCCTGCCTCATATGTGTCTTCTATAAAATAATCGTGCCGGGCTTTTTTGTTTCCGGCAACAAGCTTTCTCTGTTTCTTTGGCATTTGTCCTCTCCTTAAAAAGTCAACACTTTTCCCAAAATGTCATCTGTTGATATGACCGTCTTGTCATTATCGTCAACTTTGGTATCGCATATGAGTACAGTTTCTTCGTCATCAATTTTTTCCACACGCCGTATGCTGACGCTCCTGCCGCCGTCTATCTGATGATACGGGCTTTCATATGCGACAATATCTCCGGGCTCCATATCGTCAATCCCTGCAAGCATGAACACAAGCACCTTTTGTCCCGGCTCTATTGCGGGAAACATGGAGCTGTCATACATCTCTGTTATCATAAAGCTGCAATGAACGACAATGGCAAGACATATCCCAGCAGCAGCCCCCAGCATACAGAAGATGATCTTTTTCATATCATTTACCCTGCCTGGGTCAGCCAAAAAATCTTATGCTGTCAAGAGGGAATATCCTCAGCACGACCTTTCCGATCACGGTATCCTGATCCACCTGTCCTACTTCCGGCGACCTGCTGTCCTGGCTGACGGCACGGTTATCGCCCATTACGAAGATCTTGCCTTCATCTACAGTTATCTGCTCCATTTCACCGGATACTCCCTGTTCGGCAAGGTAATCCTCCTGAATGGTCACCCCGTTTAATATCACATATCCGTTCTTTATCTCTATCGTATCTCCGGGCAATCCTATGACCCTCTTTATAAGGCTTTTCTGATCGCCGTTCTCATCCAGCAGAGATGACCTGAACACGATAACATCCCCTCTTTCTATATCTCCGAATATGCTGTAAGACTGTTTGCTCACGACGACATAGTCGTTTGAATAGAATGTGGGCTGCATAGATTCTTGCTGTATTATTATGGGTTTAAAGAAAAAAAGTATGATAGAAGCGATTATTATCGCTATCACGATGTCCCTTACCCATCCCATGGCTTCTTTCATTTATTTTCTCCAATGTTGATTTTAACCAAATATGTCTTTTTTTATTCTGGTGAACCGTTCCGGCGGCTCACATATAAATTCTTTTCCCTGCATATAGGCCAGGGGCCCGTCTTCTCTGCAGCTTGCAAATCTGATCCTGAAAGCATGGAGGAGCTGTGTTGTCAGGTCATATTCCCTGCGGACAAAGGCATTTACCGTCCTGTTCCCATATTTTGAATCTCCTATCAGCGGATAACCGGCTTTTGCCAGCTGCGCCCTTATCTGGTGGGTCCTGCCTGTCCTGATGGTGACCTCGGCCAGAGTAAACGGCCTGCCCTTTTGGGTCCGCATTATCGGTTCCACATAGCTTTCCATCAGTTTGCCGCCGTCGTCTTTTGCTCCGACGGTGACGATGTTGCGCTGGCTGTCTTTGGTCATCGAGTCCAACATCCGCAGCGGCTCTTTTATATGACCGGATGTGATGGTCAGATATGACTTTTCAATCCCGTCTCTTCCTCTCAGCATGGCGCTGAGTTCCCTGAGGGCTGCGCTGTTCTTGCCGAAGATAACAAGTCCCGTGGTATTCCTGTCCAGCCTGTTTACCGGTGCAGGGGAAAATGCTTCATCGCGGTATGGATCGTACTCGCCTTTTTCTATCAGATAGCCGGCCACCTGATTGGCAAGATGATCTTTTTTTTCTCTGGAATCCCCGTGAGTGAGCAGCCCCAACGGCTTGGACACCAGCAGGATATTGTCGTCTTCATATATGACAGAAAACTGTTTCTTGGCCTTGACCTGTTTTTTCTGTTTTTTTAAGGCGGCCGCCTGTTCCTCAGAAATATACAGAGTTATCTCATCACCGTTTTTTATGATGGCTTCAGGCGTGCTGCGCCTGTTGTTTACTTTTACATCTTTCCGTATGAGCCTGTATATATAGCTGAGGGGAGCATTGGCCAGATATTTTTTCAGAAATCTGTCCAGACGCTGATCCCCTTGATTTTCCATGACTGTTATTTTTATCATATCACACATTATACACCAAAACACCTTGAGAAAAAAGTCTTTATCTGTTAAAATGTGTGTGTAAGATTTATGGAGGATACCGATGAAAAAATTCAAGGATTTTCTTTACGATAAAAATGATATACTCATAGCTCTGCTGATCCTGATCGTTGCGGCGCTTATCATAACATGGCGGATGAATGCTATCATGGAATATCCGTCCACTATCTTAAACAGCAGCGTCAGCGGTGAGGACCAGAGTTCCGGGGACGGCGGCCAGTCTGGAGAGGCGGCCGGCACAGATGGGGACGGCGGCACAGCCGATGGCAGCAGCACCGACGATGGTTCTGCTTCCGCAGGGTCCGGGGACACTTCCGGCGGTGACGAAAGCAGCAGCGCCGGAACAGAGGCCCTCTGGGCAAACGGAGCTCTGACAAGGGATGTACAGGTCACCGTTACGGGAGCCAGCGCTACTGAAGCGATCCAATGCCTGGTCGATGCAGGACTGTTTGATGATTACGCAGAATACCAGGCTCAGTGCGAAAGCGCAGGCCTTGACCATCAGCGTGTCAGCGCAGGCACATTTACTTTCGAGGCCGGAGCAACAAAGGCGGACATAACCCGCACTGTGAACTGGAGCTAGATCTGATCTCATGACGACCAGACGGGGGCAGCTATATGCTGCCCCTTTTTTATCATGTCCGCCGGAAATACAGGAGGCCGGGCCTGAGACTATTGACCTATATGGAGTCTCTGTCCCCTGACACGGCCTAAAAAACATCCGCAGCCCTCCGGCACCGCTTTACCGGCTCAGCAGTTCTATGACACGCCGGAGCCTTGCTCTCTGCCTGGCATCCATCATCGGAGCTATGTTCTTCAGCATTTCAAGCTGCTTGTCATAAGTCACATTATTGGCTCGCAGCTGGCTCTTTATCCTGAGGATTTCCCGTTCCAGTTCTTCATCGCTTTTGGAAGCAAGATGTTCAAGGGCTTCCTGCCCCATGTTGCGGCTGTTGGATATGCCCAGCTGGGCGGCGATCTCTGCTATCATCCTGTCGTCTAATTCCATAAATACCTCCTATCACGGTTTCTCTTACAATCTATGCACAGACTGCTGAAAATTTTCATACTATGGGAATATAAACAGGAGGTGTACATATGGCTAAAAATACGGGAGTTTTGGGCATAGCTGCCATGCTGCTGATATTTACGGCAAGAGAGCGCGGTCCGGGCGTCCCCTGGAGTCTGAACATGCCGAGACAATCTTTTCGCCCGCTTGATCCCGGAGTTCTCCTCAATGACCTGCACAGGATGGCAGAAATGATAAACAGAATGGACAGACTGGGCCAGATGGCTCTTCACCCGCCTGACCTGCCTAAGCTTCCGGCAGGAGATATGTTCGGGAGCGGAAAAGGAGTTCCCGACCTGAGCGGTCTGATGGAAAATCTGGGTCCGCTGATGGCCGCCTTTGGCTCAGGCAGCCAGCGATCCGCCGAGGGAGATGACAGAAATGCAGAGGACTGGCACGACGGCCGCCGGTGATCCTGATATATGTGCCGGAACTGCCGCCCGCTTATCTGCCGGAGCGCTGTTTTTCTACAGGGATCATCCGTTTATCTGCGGAACACATATCATGGCCTTGGCCTGTGGAACCGGTAAATACCTGCTCAACAGCAAAAATGACATCTTTTAATCTTCCTCTGTTTGGTGTATAATTACCATAAAGACATGTATCATTTCGGAGGTTAAAAAATGGCATTAGTGACCACAAAAGAAATGTTTGCCAAAGCCCTCAGATCAGATTATGCTGTTGGGGCTTTCAATGTAAATAATATGGAGATCATTCAGGGCATAGTGGAGGCAGCCCAGGCAGAGCGGTCAGAATTGATACTGCAGGTTTCGGCTGGAGCCCGCAAATACGCTAAACCGGTTTATCTGCTTAAACTTGTTGAAGCCGCAGTTGAGGACACAGGCCTTGACATAGCCCTGCACCTCGACCATGGAGAAGATTTTGATATATGCAAAAAATGTGTGGATGATGGCTTTACATCGGTGATGATCGACGGTTCCAAACATCCTTTTGAAGAGAATATCAGGATGACAAAAGAAGTTGTTGAATATGCCCACGCTCACGGAGTTGTGGTGGAAGCCGAACTGGGTAAGCTGGCAGGTGTTGAGGACAACATCAAGGTAGACGCCAGATCAGCCACTTTTACAGACCCTGATGAGGCTGCGGAGTTCGTGGAAAGGACTGGAGTAGACTCTCTGGCCATAGCCATCGGCACCAGCCACGGCGCATATAAGTTCAAAGGCGAACCTTATCTTGATTTTGAAAGGCTCAGGGCCATACATAAGCTGATACCCGATACTCCGCTTGTACTTCACGGCGCTTCCACCGTTCTCAAAGAATTCGTGGATAAGTGCAATCTGTACGGCGGCAACATCCCCGGAGCTCAGGGCGTTCCGGAAGAAATGATAAGGGAAGCAGCCAAATATGGTATATGCAAGGTCAACATCGACACAGACCTTCGTCTTGCCATGACCGCCGAAGTGCGCAAGTTCCTGGCGGAAAATCCTGCCGAATTCGACCCAAGAAAATATCTTGGTCCGGGCAGAGATGCCATAAGATCCATGGTGCAGCACAAGATCAGAAATGTCCTGAACTGTTCAGGATCGATGGGATAATATCTGATGTGATAACAAAAGGACAGTCCTCCGGCGGTTTCTTCGCCAGATGGCTGTCCTTTTCATTGGGGCCTGCTGCGGCGGGCAGCATGACTTATATCATGCCATCTCCCTCATCAGGTTGACCATTTCAATAGCTCCGTGGGCGCATTCCGCTCCTTTGTTGCCCGCTTTGGTCCCTGCTCTTTCAATGGCCTGCTCAATGTTGTCCGTAGTCAGTACACCAAACATCACAGGTATGCCCGATGACAGGCTGACATGCGCTATCCCCTTTGACACTTCACTGCATACATAATCGTAATGGCTCGTATTTCCCCTTATGACTGCTCCAAGGCAGATCACCGCATCGTAACGGCCTGATGCTGCCATCCTGGAAGCGATCAGCGGTATCTCAAAGGCTCCCGGCACCCATGCCACCTCAATGTCGCTTTCCGCTACATTTTCCCTTTTCAGGCAGTCCAGCGCTCCCGACAGCAGCTTTGATGTAATGAATTCGTTGAACCTGGCGGCTACTATTCCTACCTTTATTCCATCTGCACTTAATTTTCCTTCATAGATCTTCATCATTTATTCCTCCTATAAGTTTAAGATATGTCCCATTTTTTTCTGTTTGGTCTGAAGATAAAATTTATCATAGGCGTTGGCATCGATGATTATAGGCACCCTTTCTGTTATTTCCATGCCGTAATCCTTTAGCTGGTACACCTTGTCCGGGTTGTTGGTCATAAGCCGGATCGTTTTGACTCCAAGGTCACGCAATATCTGAGCGCCTATATAATATTCTCTGAGATCGCCTTTGAACCCCAATGCGATATTGGCCTGGAGGGTATCCATTCCCTGGTCCTGCAGCTTATATGCCTTCAGTTTATTGACCAGTCCTATCCCTCTTCCTTCCTGCCTCATATACAGCAAAATGCCGCGTCCTTCTTTCTGTATCATCTTCATTGCCCTGTGGAGCTGCTGGCCGCAGTCGCATCTCATCGACCCGAACACATCGCCTGTAAGACATTCAGAATGGACACGGCAGAGGATATCCTGTCCGTCAGAAATGTCTCCCATTGTCAAAGCTATGTGGTGTTCTCCATTTAGCTTGTTTACATAACAATGCGCTGTAAATTCACCGTATTTCGTAGGCATTTTGGTCACCGCCACGCAGTCTGTGAGTTTTTCCCGTACTTTCCGGTATTCTTGTATCTCCTTTATGGTCACATAGGTCAGGCCGTGTTTTTCCGCAAAGATGCGAAGATCTTCAGAGCGCATCATCCGGCCGTCATCGCCCATGATCTCACAGCACAGTCCGCATTCTTTCAAGCCGGCAAGTTTCATCAGGTCAACGGTGGCTTCCGTATGGCCGTTCCGTTCCAAGACACCTTTCTCCCTTGCGATGAGCGGGAACATGTGGCCTGGCCGCCTGAAATCCGAGGCAAGCGCATGGTCGTCAACACACATCCGGGCAGTCACGCCTCTTTCTTCTGCTGAAATCCCTGTTGTGGTATCCTTGTGATCTATGGAAACCGTAAAGGCAGTCTCATGGTTATCGGTGTTATCTTCTACCATCGGAGAAAGGCAAAACTTCTGCGCCAGTTCCCTGCTCATTGGCATGCAGATCAGGCCTTTTGCCTTGCTGGCCATAAAGTTGACATTTTCTGTGGTGGCAAACTGGGCGGCGCAGATCAGGTCGCCCTCATTTTCCCGGTCCTCGTCATCAACAACCAATACCAGCATACCTTTTTTCAGATCCCTTACAGCCTGTTCAACTGCTTCATAGTTCATATATATTTACCTCCTAAAAAAAACCGTTTTCTGTCAGAAATCCGGCTGTTACCCTGCTTTTGCCGCTGCACCGCCGGGCTGCCGCGTCTTGCATTTCATGTTCCGAAAGCTCCATAAGTTTCCTTACATATTTCCCTATGCAGTCATTTTCGAGATTTACTGTATCCCCCGGTGTTTTTTCAGTAAGAATGGTGTTGTCCATGGTGTGGGGTATGACCGAAACCGTAAAATCACCGGAACTTACAGATGCTACGGTCAGGCTTATTCCGTCAACTGCAACAGAGCCCTTTTCCACGATCAGATCCATTACAGCCTGCGGTGCGCTGATCGTGATGAGCCTTGCTATATCGTCGTTCTTTATGGCAGTCACAGTGCCTATCCCGTCTATGTGCCCGGACACTATGTGTCCTCCCAGCCGTCCGTTGAGTGTCAGCGCTCTTTCCAGATTTACATGACTTCCGCACCTTGATCCCTTGAGAGATGTCCGGGAAAGGGTTTCCCCCATGACATCAACGGTAAAGCTCTCCCTGCCCAGCCCGCAGGCTGTGAGACATATGCCGTTCACAGCAATGCTGTCACCCATGTTTATATCCTGGGTCACCTTTGGTGCTCTTATTGTCAGTTTCATTGCGTTTGCAGAACTTTTTACGGACATCACTGTTCCTACTTCTTCTATGATACCTGTAAACATCAGTACACCACCTCTCCTTCTGCAAGGTAGTCTTTGCCTATGGCTGTTATTTTCATGTTCTTAAGGCGGACTGCCAGGTCAGGAGACGGATGTCCTAGTCCTTCCACCGGTGATCTTGCTTTTTCTCCTCCCATTATCATCGGAGCGATATATGCCTGCACACTGTCAACTATATGCTGGTCCATGGCGCTCCAGTTGAGGCTGCCGCCGCCTTCAAGGAGCACGCTGTCTATATCCTGCGTTCCCAGTCTCAGCATAAGTTCACGCAGATCTACCATTCCGTCCCTGCTTCCGGTGACAATGATGCGGCAGCCTTTTTGTGTAAATGGTAAATGTTTGCGTATATCATCCTCACATGTGGCTATGATGGTCCTGACATCTGCTGCCGTTTTGACGATCCGTGAACCGAGGGGTGTGCGCAATCTGCTGTCGCATATTATCCTTATGGGATCCCGTCCGCCTGTGATCCGGCATGTGAGCAGCGGATCATCTTTGATGACAGTCTCTACGCCTGCCATTATCCCGCTGTATAAGTTTCTTGTCTCATGGGTGTGCCGTCTTGCCTCCTCTCCTGTTATCCATTGTGACCTGCCTGTATATGCGGCTATCTTTCCATCAAGTGTCATGGCGTATTTCATGGTCACATAAGGAAGTCCGGTGGTGATATACTTGCGGAAAATCTTTATAAGATCATCGCATTGTTCCTTCAGTACTCCGCAGTTTACTTCCATACCGTGATCCCTCAGGGTTTTCAGGCTCCTTCCGGACATTTTGGGATTGGGATCTGCAGTCCCAACCACTACCCTGCTTATCCCGGCCTCGATGATCGCCTGGGTGCAGGGCGGTGTTTTCCCATAGTGGCAGCATGGCTCCAGAGTCACATACATGGCTGCGCCGGATGGATCTTCAACGCAGTTTTTGAGGGCGTTCCTTTCTGCGTGGAGACTGCCGTATTTCTGATGATAACCCCGTCCGATGACCCTGCCGTCTTTGACTATCACCGCTCCCACCATTGGATTTGGGTTCACTTTTCCGGCTCCTCTGCGGGCAAGTTCGATGGCCATTTCCATATATCGTTTATCTGCGATAGTCTGTTCCGAGGCAGACATTGTTTTTTTACGCTTTTCATCCATCATCATCACCTCCGAAAATAAAATTGCCCTGAAGCATTCTGCTCCAGGGCTTGCAAAAAGACCGACTGTCTTTTGATAAAAAATCTCTGAACTGTCTTTTGATAAAAAAACTCTGAAATGAAGGGTCATTTCAGAGCAATAAAACAAAAGCGTCCATATGCAACACCATCTTCTTTCATCCAGACTATACTGTCGGTTTTGGAATCTCACCAAATCCCGGCTTGAACATATGCCAAGCCCTGCGCCCATGCGCTCGCGGACTATACCGCCGATCGGGAATTTCACCCTGCCCTGAAGATATTATTCAATTCTGCTATATTATAAATCCGTTTCCGGCCTCATGTCAAGAGAAGTATCGAAAAACAGCCTGTCTGCTATCCTAAGCTCTCTTATTTCCCCCCCCCTGAAGATCTCGTTGGCTTCTGACAGTTCCGACAGATCCATGGGCCGCACCAACGAAGGTTCCATGGTCCTTTCTATGGTGCCGGATTTGCTCAGCGCATAATAAACGAACTGTGAGCAGAAAAAATATCCTTTTCGCTCATACTTCCTGTTGAACTTGCACATGGGAAGACCCAGTATGCTGTAACGATATTTTTCCTTGTTTTTTTCCATGTGGCTGAGGAATTTGGTCAGCCTTTTGTAACTTATGTCACTGATCTTGATCTCATAAACCGCACAGCGCATATCATCCGAGTCTCCCAAAAGGCCGTCATAGACACTCTCCCTGACAAACCCTGCCGGCAGCATGAGCCTCTTATATTTTCTTCCGAAAGTATATAGTTTATCGAAGTTCCTATCCAACGAAATAGCTGCGTGAGTAAACTCGCTCCTGGTAGCCATGTAAACTATCCTGGAACAGATAGTCGTGCTCCTGGTCAGCAAGATGTATATGCTTTTCATAGTGGTTACCTCCATCCACGGGTTCCTTTACTATAATATATTCTAGCATATACCCGCTTTTTTCGCATTAACAAAACCTTAACTTTTTATTATTTTGGATTCTTTGGTTTCTTTTTATTTTGCCGTCATCTCTGAAAGCAGTTCATTCTTGATATCCCATAATTTCTGGGAAAGATCCACATAATATGTCTGCGGATTCTCGAACCTCAGGGTTTCATCCCAGAGCGTATCGATCTGACAGCGGCAATATTCTTTGATATCATCAACGGACGGACTTTCGTACACGCACATGCCCTTGTCAAACAGCTGTACTCTCAGATCTTTGACATAATAATCCCTTATCTTTGTCCTTTTCCATACGGCATTAGGGTCAAAGATCTCGTATTCATCCACTTCCGGTATAGTCTCATCGGCAACGGTTATCACATCGCCCCTTGCCTTGCCGGTGGTCTTATCATACAGGCGGTACACATGCTTAAATCCCGGATTGGTTATCTTTTCCACATTTTCTGATATCTTGATCTTAGGTATCAGCTTGCCGTCCGTTTCCAGCGCCACCAGTTTATATACACCTCCGAAAACAGGCTCAGATTTTGCTGTTATCAGTCTTTCGCCCACGCCGAATGAATCTATGCAGGCTCCCTCCATTATCACATCTCTGATTATATATTCGTCCAGAGAGTTGGATACAACAATCTGGCACTCATGCAATCCTGCTTCATCAAGCATCTTGCGGGCTCTCTTTGTCAGATATGCCACATCTCCGGAGTCTATCCTGATACCCATCTTCTTTGGCTTCATTTCTTTGAATACTCTTATGGCGGCAGGGACTCCCGACTTGATTACATTGTATGTGTCTACCAGCAATGTGCAGTTGTCCGGATATATTTCCGCATATTTTTTGAATGCAGAATATTCATCCGGGTACATCTGCACCCAGCTATGGGCCATTGTCCCAAGCGCAGTTATCCCATAATCCCTGTCGGCTATGGCGCAGGCTGTCCCGGCACATCCACCGATATAAGCTGCTCTTGCTCCGTATATGGCTGCGTCTACTCCATGGGCCCGCCTTGTGCCGAACTCCATGACGCTCCTTCCCTTTGCAGCCCTGACTATCCTGTTGGCCTTGGTGGCTATAAGACTCTGGTGATTGATGGAAAGCAGGACCATGGTCTCGATAAACTGGGCCTGTATCACAGGACCCCTTACCGTTACGATAGGTTCATGAGGAAATATCGGAGTTCCCTCCGGCACCGCCCATACATCACATTCAAATTTAAAGTTTCTGAGATATTCAAGAAAATCATCGCAAAAGATCCCCTTACTCCTCAGGAATTCGATATCTTCATCGGTAAATTTCAAATTCTTCAGATATGCCATAAGTTGTTCCACACCGGCCATTATGGCATAGCCTCCTCCGTCAGGAACGCGTCTGAAGAACATGTCGAAATAGGCGATGTTATCTGCCATGCCTGTCTCAAAATAGCCGTTGGCCATGGTGAGCTCGTAAAAGTCTGTCAGCATGGTCAGATTCATTTTGTTTTCCATTGGGATCTCCTCCGTTGTTTTATTTAAGAAGCTTCTTGAGGAATTGTCCGGTGTAAGACTTTTCATATTCTGCCACTTCCTCAGGTGTTCCTGTGATGACTATGTTTCCTCCTCTGTCTCCGCCGTCAGGTCCAAGATCTATGATGTGGTCAGCCCTTTTGATAACATCCAGATTGTGTTCTATGACCACGACCGTATTCCCGGCGTCAACCAGTTTATCCAGCACAGCGATCAGCTTGTCCACATCGGCAAAGTGAAGCCCTGTTGTTGGTTCATCCAGTATATAAAGAGTCTTGCCTGTGCTCCGCTTGGAGAGTTCGGTTGCCAGCTTGACCCTCTGGGCTTCTCCTCCGGAAAGTTCGGTGGAAGGCTGACCCAGCTTGATGTATCCCAGGCCCACCTCTTCAAGAGTCCGCAAGGACCTCGCTATACTCGGCAGATTCTGAAAGAATTCTAACCCCTCAGTGACGCTCATGTCAAGCACATCGAAGATATTCTTTCCTTTATATTTAACTTCCAGGGTCTCGCGGTTATATCTGTGGCCCTTGCATACTTCACATGGCACATATACATCTGGCAGGAAATGCATCTCGATCTTGATTATCCCATCGCCGCCGCAGGCCTCGCAGCGGCCCCCTTTAACATTGAAACTGAACCGGCCTTTGCTGAATCCTCTCATCTTGGCTTCCGGCAGGCTGGCAAACAGATCCCTTATATGGGTGAACATGCCTGTATATGTGGCCGGATTAGATCTGGGAGTCCTTCCTATGGGGGACTGGTCTATATCTATGACCTTATCTATATTTTCGATGCCGATTATCTCGTCATGAGCTCCGGCGTCATCCATGGTCCTGTTGGTTATCCTTGATACGCCCTTGTACAGTATTTCGTTGACAAGGCTGCTCTTTCCGGATCCCGAAACTCCTGTGACACATATGAGCTTGCCCAGCGGAAATTCTACATCAATGCCCTTGAGGTTGTTCTGCCGGGCCCCCTTGACTATCAGGGATTTCCCGTTGCCCGGCCGGCGAGTCTTTGGCACCTCGATCTTGCGGGCGCCGGAAAGATACTGGCCGGTTATGGACTCCTTGCAGGCTTTGATGTCGTCTACAGTTCCCTGAACGACCAGTTCTCCGCCGTTTATTCCTGCTCCCGGCCCTATATCGACGATATGGTCGGCAGCATACATGGTATCTTCGTCATGTTCTACTACTATTAGTGTATTGCCTATATCCGTAAGCTGTCTCAGAGTAGCCAGCAGTTTTTCATTATCTTTCTGGTGGAGTCCGATACTCGGCTCATCCAGGATATACAGCACACCCACAAGACTTGAACCGATCTGAGTAGCAAGCCTTATCCTCTGGGATTCCCCTCCTGAAAGGGTTCCTGCCGAACGGCTCAGGGTCAGGTAATCCAGACCTACATCTATCAGGAATTTCAGCCTGGACTTTATCTCTTTCAGCACCTGATAGGCAATGGCAGCATCTTTTGCAGAGAGCTGCAGTCCTTCGATAAATGACAGGGCGTCCCTCACCGACAGGTCGGAAAGATCTGCGATATTCTTGCCGCCAACGGTCACGGCAAGTATCTCAGGCTTGAACCTTTTTCCGTGGCATTCAGGACAGATGTCTATGGTCATATATTCTTCCATCTTGTTCTTGAAATAGTCGGAAGTGGTCTCCCTGTAGCGCCTTTCGATATTGTTGATCACTCCTTCAAAAGGACGGTCCTGTAAAGACCGGCTTCCGGTATTGCGGCTCACATAATAATATTTGAGATGCCGGTCACCGGTGCCGTACAAAAGTTCCTGTATGAATTTTTTTGGCTGCTCTTTGAGCGGTTTATCTATATCAACTCCGTTATCCTCGGCAAGAGCATTTACCTGCTGCCTGTAGAACCCGCTGAATTCCATGGAGCCGAACACCGTGGCCAGAGCGCCGTCAGGTATTCTCATATCCATCCTTACGATCTTGTCCGGATTCAGCTTCTGTGTATATCCCAGTCCGCTGCAGCATGGACAGGCTCCAAAAGGAGCGTTGAACGAGAACATCCTCGGTTCCAGTTCTTCTATGCTGACGCCATGTTCCGGGCAGGCCAGCTTGCTGCTGAAAGTCCTCTCATAATGATGATCGTAAAAATCCCCTTCGATATTTACAAGTCCTTCGCCATGAGCCATGGCAAGCTCGCAGGCCTCGGCGATCCGCCCCTCCTGTCCGGGACGCACCACTATCCTGTCTACCACTATCTCTATGTTATGTTTGAAAGTCTTTTCCAGCTTGATCTCGTCCTCATTTATCAATTTGATCTGTCCGTCAACCTTGACCCTGGTAAAACCTTCTTTTTTGATCTTTTCCAGTATCTTTTCGTGGGTGCCCTTACGGCCTCTGACTACAGGTGCAAGGATCAGCAGTTTGGTGCCTTCTTCCATTTCCATGATGGTATCCACCATCTGATCCACCGACTGGCTGGTGATCAGCTTGCCGCATACTGGGCAGTGAGGTTTTCCCACTCTGGCATACAGAAGCCTGAAATAATCATGTATCTCGGTGACTGTCCCGACCGTGGAACGCGGGTTTCTGTTGGTGGTCTTCTGATCTATGGAAATCGCCGGAGAAAGGCCCTCTATATATTCAACATCAGGCTTTTCCATCTGCCCCAGAAACTGTCTGGCATATGAGGAAAGGCTTTCCATATATCTTCTCTGCCCCTCTGCATATATTGTGTCGAAAGCCAGCGAAGATTTGCCTGATCCTGAAAGCCCAGTAAGTACGACAAATTTGTCTCTTGGTATGGTCACATTGAGGTTTTTCAGGTTGTTTTCGTTGGCGCCTTTGATGACTATATCTTTTGCCATTATTTATCTCCTTAAAGTTTTGCTTTGTATTCAAATATCTGGTCACGCAGGGAAGCCGCACGCTCAAACTGCAGGTCGGAAGCGGCCTGTTTCATTTCGGCTTCCAGCTTCTTGATGTAGTCAGTCAGTTCTTTCTTTGTCATCTCGGCAGCTTTCTTGCCCTTGTAGATGTCCTCATCTTCCGCCGCATGGGTGGCCTCTATGACAGACCTGATGGACTTCCTGACGGAAGCCGGGGTGATACCGTGTTCTTCATTGTATTTCTGCTGTATCTGCCGTCTCCTGTCGGTTTCGTCGATGGCAGCTTTCATGGCCTTGCTTATGCCGTCGGCATACATTATGACTTTTCCGTCTACATTTCTGGCTGCCCGTCCGATGGTCTGTATCAGCGATGTCTCCGTTCTCAGGAACCCTTCTTTGTCAGCATCAAGGATAGCCACCAGGGAAACCTCCGGTATATCCAGCCCTTCTCTGAGCAGGTTGATACCTACAAGGACATCAAACTCTCCCATGCGCAGGTCCCTTATGATCTCCATCCTTTCGAGGGTATCTATCTCTGAATGGAGATATCTCACCTTGATGCCCACACCTTTGAGGTAGTCTGTAAGGCTTTCGGCCATCTTCTTGGTCAGGGTGGTGACAAAGACCCTCTCGCTTCTGTCGGTGACTTTTCTGATCTCGCCTATCAGATGGTCGATCTGGCCCTGGGTAGGATGTACCTCTATAGGAGGATCAAGGAGCCCGGTCGGCCTTATTATCTGCTCGGCGCTTATGCCGCCTGACTGTTCCCTCTCATATGGGGCCGGCGTTGCGCTCACATACAGTATCTGATTGACCATACTGTTAAATTCGTCGAATTTGAGAGGCCTGTTGTCCAGAGCCGAAGGCAGTCTGAATCCGTATTCCACCAGAGACATCTTTCTTGAACGGTCCCCCTCGTACATGGCCCTCAGCTGGGGCAGCATCACATGGGATTCATCTATCATTATGAGAAAATCCTTCGGAAAATAATCTATGAGGGTATATGGCCTGGTGCCTGCAGGCAGTCCGTTAAGGTGCCTGGAATAGTTTTCTATGCCTTTGCAGGTGCCTATTTCTCTCAGCATTTCCAGATCATATCTGGTCCTCTGTTCTATGCGCTGGGCTTCCAGCAGCTTGCCCCTGTCTTTGAACCAGCGCACCCGTTCTTCCAGCTCTTCGTCTATGGTCTTGAGAGCATGCTCCATTTTTTCAGGTGATGTTACATAGTGGGAAGCCGGATAGATGGCGATGTGATCTCTGGCTCCGGTTATCTCGCCAGTTACAGGGTTCATTTCTTTGATGGATTCCACCTCGTCGCCAAAGAGTTCAACTCTGACTGCCGATTCCGACCCGGCCGGATATATGTCTATGACATCGCCTCTGGCTCTGAAAGTTCCCCGTTCAAAGGCCATGTCGTTGCGGTTGTACTGGATGTCTACCAGCCGGCGCAGGATATCCTGGCGGCTCTTTTCCATGCCCGGCCGCAGGGAAAGGACCTGATTCTCGTAGTCCACCGGGCTTCCCAGTCCGTATATGCATGAAACGCTGGCAACGATTATGACATCACGCCTTTCTGCCAGGGCTGCCGTGGCCGAATGGCGCAGCTTGTCTATCTCGTCGTTGATCTGGGAGTCTTTTTCTATATATGTGTCAGTGGATGGCACATAGGCCTCCGGCTGATAATAATCGTAGTAGGAGACAAAATACTCCACCGCGCTGTCGGGAAAAAACTCTTTAAACTCCGCGC
>ENA-ORNG01000877-ORNG01000877.1-human-gut-metagenome-genome-assembly--contig:-NODE-877-length-23946-cov-6.002763_pt1 | contig 23946 bp, 18 predicted proteins | sample MGYA00242113_ERZ509018 | MGnify/ENA primary metagenome ERZ509018 (study PRJEB26280, sample SAMEA2338711) | human gut metagenome | biome: human gut; feature: human-associated habitat; material: faeces... | reverse complement strand
GAACGAGATCCGGCCCCTGGCCGCCGAGGTGGGCGTGCTGCCCCGGACCCACGGCTCCGGCCTCTTCACCCGGGGCCAGACCCAGGTGCTCTCCGTCTGCACCCTGGACACCCTCTCCGCCAACCAGAAGCTGGACACCATCTGGGAGGAGACGGAGAAGCGGTATATGCACCACTACAACTTCCCCGGCTACTCCGTGGGCGAGGCCAAGCCCGCCCGTTCCCCCGGCCGCCGGGAGATCGGCCACGGCGCCCTGGCGGAGCGGGCCCTGGTGCCTGTGCTCCCCTCTGTGGAGGAGTTCCCCTATGCCATCCGTGTGGTGTCTGAGGTCTTAAGCTCCAACGGCTCCACCTCCCAGGGGTCCATCTGCGGCTCCACCCTGGCCCTGATGGACGCCGGCGTGCCCATCAAGGCCCCTGTGGCCGGCATCTCCTGCGGCCTGATCCAGGACGACGACGGCTCCTTCACCACCTTCATCGACATCCAGGGCGTGGAGGACTTCCACGGCGAGATGGACTTCAAGGTGGGCGGCACCAAGAAGGGCATCACCGCCATCCAGATGGACCTGAAGAACGACGGCCTCACCATGGAGATCATCAAGGAGGCCCTGGACATCACCTATGACGCCCGGTGCGAGATCCTGGACCAGATCATGCTGCCCGCCATCGCTGAGCCCCGGAAGGAAGTCAGCAAGTATGCCCCCAAGATGCTGACCATGCACATCGATCCCTCCAAGATCCGGGAGGTCATCGGCTCCGGCGGCAAGGTCATCCAGAAGATCGTGGCCGACACCGGTGCCAAGATCGACATCAACGACGACGGCTCCATCTTCATCGCCGGCGTGGACGCCGCCAGCTGCGACGCCGCCAAGAAGTGCATCGACGACATCGTGTTCGTCCCCGAGATCGGCAAGCTGTACTACGGCCGCGTGGTGCGGCTGATGACCTTCGGCGCCTTTGTGGAGCTGGCCCCCGGCAAGGACGGCCTGGTCCACATCTCCAAGCTGGCCGACCACCGCATCGAGAAGGTGGAGGACGCCTGCAAGGTGGGCGACATGATGTGGGTGAAGGTCACCGACATCGACGAAAAGGGCCGCGTGAATCTCTCCCACAAGGACGCCATGAAGGAGATCCGGGCGAAAGAGGCCGCTGGCGAGCGGGTGAAGTAAAGAGGGAACTGCGTTCTTCCTTTGCCCGCAAGGGGTACGTGACATCCGTACCGCGAAACGAACCGAATGCGACCGGGCGGGCAGCTTGCCCGCCCGGTTTTGTATTGCAGAAGAGAGGAGGGCACCCGATGGCTATGCTGATCCCACTGACCCTGACGGTCCCGGGGACCGGGGAGGTCCTCTGCCCGGCGCTGCTGGCGGATGGGGCGCATCTGGTGCTGGTGGACTGCGGCTATCCGGAGTCCCTGCCGCTGATTGAGGCCGCCATGGCGGGGCTGGGCCTCTCACCGGCGGAGCTGACGGAGGTCTTTATCACCCACCACGACGACGACCACATGGGCGGCCTGGCCCGGCTGTGCGCCCGGTATCCCCGGATCCGGGTGGTGGCGGGGGCGGAAGAGGCGCCCTACCTCACCGGGGCGCGGAAGTCCCTGCGGCTGTGCCAGGCCGAGGCGCTGCAGCCCACCCTGTCCCCGGAGGCGCGGGCCTGGGGCGAGGCCTTCTGCCGGCGGCTGAAAGCGGTGGAGCCCGCCCCGGTCCACCAGACGGTGGCTGACGGCGACCTGCTGCCCTGGTGCGGCGGCTGCCGGGTGATCGCCACGCCGGGACACACCCCGGGCCACTGCTCCCTGTACCTGCCCGGGCTGCGGGCGGTGGTGACCGGAGACGCGGCGGTCCTGGAGGCCGGGACGCCGGCGGTGGCGAATCCCCAGTTCGCCCTGGACCTTCCCCAGGCGGAGGCGTCTCTCCAGAAGCTGCTGGCACTGGACGCGGACTGCTGGCTCTGCTATCACGGCGGGATCCTCCGCCGGTGAGGGGAGGGGCCGGCCGCGGCGTTCTCATTTTTTTAAAAGGAGCTGACCATTATGGACGTGATCGCCGCCATTGCCACCGGCAGTGCAGCCACTGCCATCGGCATCGTCCGGGTGTCCGGCGAGGGGTGCTTCGCCCTGTGCGAGCGGGTGTTCCGGGCGGCCAACGGCCGTCCCTTCGCCGGCCAGGACCCCCGGAAGATGGTCTTCGGCGAGATGCTGGACCGGGACGGGCGGGTCATCGACCGGGGCCTGGCGGTGCGGTTCCCGGGCCCGGGCAGCTATACCGGGGAGGACTGCGCCGAGTTCCACTGCCACGGCTCCCCGGTGGTGCTGCGGGAGCTGCTGTCCGCCCTGTTCGCCGCCGGGGCCCGGCAGGCCCAGGCCGGGGAGTTCACCAAGCGGGCGTTTTTGAACGGCCGGATGGACCTGACCCAGGCGGAGGCGGTGGTGGACCTCATCGACGCGGAGACCGCCGCCGCGGCCCGAAACGCCGCCGCCCAGCTGGACGGCGGCCTGCGCCGGGTGCTGGAGCCGGTCCAGGAGGAGCTGCTGGAGGTCACCTCCCGGTTCTACGCCGTGGTGGACTACCCGGACGAGGACATCGAGGATGTCCGGCCGGAGGAGATCGCCGCCGCCCTCCGGGACGCCGCCGGACGGCTGGACCATCTGTTGGACACCTGCCGCCGGGGACAGGTGCTGAAATCCGGCGTCCGCACGGCCATCGTGGGCCGGCCCAATGCGGGGAAATCCTCGCTGCTCAACGCCCTGGCGGGGTATGACCGGGCCATCGTCACCGACGTCCCCGGCACCACCCGGGACACGGTGGAGGAATCCGTCCTCTGCGGCGGCGTGCTGCTGCGGCTCATCGACACCGCCGGCATCCGGGACACGGAGGACGTGGTGGAAAAACTGGGGGTGGAGCGGTCCCGGCAGGCCGTGGCCTCCGCAGAGCTGGTGATCGTGCTGATCGACGGTACGGGGGACATCACGGCGGAGGACCGGGAGATCCTGGAGCTGGCGCGGACGGCGCCCCACTACATCGTGGCCGACAGCAAGAGCGACCTGCTGCCCCCCGGTGAGGCCCGCGTCCTCTCCCTGCCCCGGGGCATCCGGGAGCCGGACGCCTATCTCGCCGTCAGCTCCGTGGCCCCCGGCGGCCTGCGGCTTCTGGAAGCGGCCGTGGCGAAGCTCTTTCCCGCAGGGGATCCGGGGGAGGCGGGCAGCCTGCTGACGGACCGGCGCCAGGAGGATGCCGCCCGCCGGGCCCTGGAGGCTGTCCGCCGGGCCCTGGAGGGCCTGGAGGCGGGCCTGACGCCCGACGCGGTCCTCACCGACGCGGAAGAGGCTCTGGAGGCTCTGGGAGAGCTGACGGGCCGCACGGCGAAGGAGGAGATCGTCTCCCGCATTTTTTCCCGCTTCTGCGTGGGGAAATAACGGCAAACAGAAGAAACGATACCGGACTTTTTAAAATACGATTTACAAAATCACATTCCTGTGGTATACTGGCTCCGAATGAAAGCCGTGCCAACGGCGGAAGGAGTGTTGCCCGCGTGTATGACCTGACAGAGCTGCGGGAGCGCCTGCGGAGCCAGCGGCCTGTGCCCTGGGATCAGCTGCCGGATTTCTCCCTGTATATGGACCAGGTGCTCAGCTATATGGACCGGCAGGTGATCCGGTTCGACGAGGATGACGGCCTCACCGCCGCCATGGTGAACAACTATACCAAAAGCGGTCTGGTGCCCCGGGCGGAGGGGAAGAAGTACAGCCGGGACCACCTGGCCTATCTCACCGCTATCTGTGTTTTGAAGCGGGTGATGTCCACCCGGGACATGGACCTGCTGATCCGGGAGGAGCTCCGGGGAGACCGGCCCATCCCGGACGGATACGCCGCCTTCTGCTCCAGTCTGGACAAGGCGCTCAACGCCGTGGCCGGAGAGATGGAGGACCGCACCGGAGAGGATGAGCTGGCGGACGCCGCCATCCATTTTGCCCTGATGAGCTATGCCGCCGGCGTGGCCAGCAGCCGGTATGTATCCCTGCTGCGGCAGCGGAAGGAGACCCAGGAGGCGGCGGAGACCGCCGCCCAGCCCCGCGGAAAGAGCAAAAAGGAAAAGGAGAGGGATTGAGTATGGATGATTTTGTGATCCTGACAGACAGCTGCTGCGACATGACCGCCCAGATGGCGGCGGATCTGGAGCTGGAGGTGCTGCCCCTGAGCCTGAACATGGGGGATCAGGTGTACCACAACTATCTGGACGGCCGGGAGATCGGCTTCCGGGACTTCTATGCCAAGCTCCGCTCCGGTGCCCTGGCCACCACCTCCGCCATCAGCGTGGGCGTCTTTGACGAGGCCATGCGGAAGATCCTGGACAGCGGCCGGGACGTGCTGTATCTGGCCTTCTCCTCTGCCCTCTCCACCACCTACCAATCCGCGGTGATCGCCGCCGACGACCTGCGGGAGGCATATCCGGACCGGAAGATCTATGTGGTGGACAGCCTCAGTGCCTCGCTGGGGCAGGGACTGCTGGTGTATCTCTGCGTGCAGGAGAAGCGGAAGGGGCGGACCGTGGACGAGGTCCATGCCTTTGCGGAGGAGACCAAGGGGAAGGTCTGCCACTGGTTCACCGTGGATGATCTGAACCATTTGAAGCGGGGCGGCCGGGTCAGCGCCGCCGCGGCACTGTTCGGCACCATGCTGTCCATCAAGCCGGTGCTGCATGTGGACGACACCGGCCATCTGGTGCCGGTGAGCAAAGCCCGGGGGCGGAAGGCGTCCCTGCTGGCGCTGGTGGACCGGATGGCGGAGAGCGCCGTCGACCCGGCGGGGCAGACCGTATTCATCAGCCACGGCGACTGTGAGGCGGACGCCGACTTCGTGGCGGACGAGGTGCGCCGCCGCTTCGGCGTCAAGGAGATCTATATCAACTACGTGGGGCCGGTGATCGGCAACCACTCCGGCCCCGGCACGCTGGCCCTGTTCTTCCTGGGCAGCCACCGGTGAGTTTGGACGGGAAAAGCGCCCCTTTGAAGGGGCGCTTTTCCCTGAAGATCAAAATTATCCGCCCCGGCGGAGAGATGAGGTGACGACCATGAAATGGCTGGAGGTACAGATCAACACAAACCATGCCGGACTGGAGGCGGTGGAGACGATGCTCTCCGCCCACGGGATCGACGGCGTGGTGATCGACGACGAGACGGAGTTTGAGGACTTTCTGGAGAACAACCATCAGTACTGGGACTATGTGGACGAGGATCTGCGGCAGGAGATGCAGGGCCGGTCCCGGATCACCTTCTACCTGGAGGCGGGGGACGAGGGCTTCGCCAAGCTGGGGGAGGTCCGCATCGCCCTGGAGGAGCTGAAGAAGGCCCGGGCGGACTGCGGCACGCTGCTGATGACCCTGGACGACCTGGAGGACGCCGACTGGGAGAACAACTGGAAGCAGTACTACAAGCCCATGGAGATCGGGGACCGGCTGCTGGTGGTGCCGGAGTGGCTGCGGGAGGATCCCAAGGTCCAGGCGGGGCTCCGGGCGGGCCGGGTGCCGTTGGTGCTGGATCCCGGCCTGACCTTCGGCACCGGCAGCCACGCCACCACCCGGCTGTGCCTGACGGCGCTGGAGAAGACCATTCATGGCGGCGAGCGGGTGCTGGAAGTGCGGGGTGAATATCTGCCTATCGTCGAACTGTGGAAAGTGTTCAACGTCGCGGGCGCGAAAACCGAAGCCACCCAGGGAATTGTGGTGATCTTACAAAGTGGCGGTCGCCGCTACGCCTTGCTGGTGGATCAATTAATTGGTCAACACCAGGTTGTGGTTAAAAACCTTGAAAGTAACTATCGCAAAGTCCCCGGCATTTCTGCTGCGACCATTCTTGGCGACGGCAGCGTGGCACTGATTGTTGATGTCTCCGCCTTGCAGGCGATAAACCGCGAACAACGTATGGCGAACACCGCCGCCTGAATGAGTAAAAAGGTAACAATATGACCGGTATGACGAATGTAACAAAGCTGGCCAGCGAGCCGTCAGGCCAGGAATTTCTGGTATTTACCCTTGGTGATGAAGAGTACGGTATTGATATTCTGAAAGTGCAGGAGATCCGTGGCTACGATCAGGTGACACGGATTGCGAACACGCCAGCGTTTATCAAAGGCGTCACGAATCTGCGCGGCGTTATTGTGCCGATTGTTGACTTACGAATTAAGTTCAGCCAGGTGGATGTGGACTATAACGACAACACGGTAGTTATCGTCCTGAATCTCGGACAGCGGGTGGTCGGCATCGTGGTTGACGGCGTCTCAGACGTGCTTTCATTGACGGCGGAGCAAATTCGTCCGGCACCGGAATTTGCCGTGACGCTTTCAACCGAATATCTCACTGGACTGGGTGCACTGGGCGACCGGATGTTGATTCTGGTGAACATCGAAAAACTGCTGAACAGCGAAGAGATGGCGCTGTTAGATAGCGCGGCGTCAGAAGTGGCGTAATTCTCCTGATTTCCTCAATTGCAATGAACCCGATGATCTGCGCATCGGGTTTTTTATTTCAATTTCGCGGTAGGTGGCATCTGCAATAAAGTTTCCCCCCTCCTTGCCGATAACGAGATCAACTTGTTTTCAGGAAGGTGCCTTATGATTAACCGTATCCGCGTAGTCACGCTGTTGGTAATGGTGCTGGGGGTATTCGCACTGTTACAGCTTATTTCCGGCAGTCTGTTTTTTTCTTCCCTTCACCATAGCCAGAAGAGCTTTGTGGTTTCCAATCAATTACGGGAACAGCAGGGCGAGCTGACGTCAACCTGGGATTTAATGCTGCAAACGCGCATTAACCTGAGTCGTTCAGCGGTGCGGATGATGATGGATTCATCCAATCAGCAAAGTAATGCCAAAGTTGAATTGCTCGATAGCGCCAGGAAAACATTGGCCCAGGCCGCGACTCATTATAAAAAATTCAAAAGCATGGCACCGTTACCTGAAATGGTCGCTACCAGTCGTAATATTGATGAAAAATATAAAAACTATCACACAGCGTTAACTGAACTGATTGATTATCTTGATTATGGCAATACTGGAGCTTATTTCGCTCAGCCAACCCAGGGAATGCAAAATGCAATGGGCGAAGCGTTTGCTCAGTACGCCCTCAGCAGTGAAAAACTGTATCGCGATATCGTCACTGACAACGCAGATGATTACCGATTTGCCCAGTGGCAACTGGCGGTTATCGCGCTGGTGGTGGTATTGATTCTGCTGGTGGCGTGGTACGGTATTCGCCGTATGTTGCTTACACCGCTGGCAAAAATTATTGCGCATATTCGCGAAATTGCCGGTGGTAACCTGGCGAATACCCTGACCATTGACGGGCGCAGTGAAATGGGCGACCTGGCGCAGAGCGTTTCACATATGCAACGCTCTTTGACTGACACGGTCACTCATGTGCGCGAAGGTTCAGATGCCATCTATGCCGGTACCCGTGAAATTGCGGCGGGCAACACCGATCTTTCCTCCCGTACTGAACAGCAGGCATCCGCGCTTGAAGAAACTGCCGCCAGCATGGAGCAGCTCACCGCGACAGTGAAGCAAAACGCCGATAACGCCCGCCAGGCCTCGCAACTGGCGCAAAGTGCCTCCGACACCGCCCAGCACGGCGGCAAAGTGGTGGATGGCGTAGTGAAAACGATGCATGAGATCGCCGATAGTTCGAAGAAAATTGCCGACATTATCAGCGTTATTGATGGTATTGCCTTCCAGACTAATATCCTCGCGCTGAATGCCGCTGTTGAAGCCGCGCGAGCGGGTGAACAGGGCCGTGGTTTTGCCGTGGTGGCGGGTGAAGTGCGTAATCTTGCCAGTCGCAGTGCACAGGCGGCAAAAGAGATCAAAGCCCTCATTGAAGACTCCGTCTCGCGCGTTGATACCGGTTCGGTGCTGGTCGAAAGCGCTGGGGAAACAATGAACAATATCGTCAATGCTGTCACTCGCGTGACTGACATTATGGGCGAGATTGCATCAGCATCGGATGAACAGAGTCGTGGCATCGATCAAGTCGCATTGGCGGTTTCGGAAATGGATCGCGTCACGCAACAGAACGCATCGCTGGTGCAGGAATCAGCTGCCGCCGCAGCTGCGCTGGAAGAACAGGCGAGTCGTTTAACGCAAGCGGTTTCCGCGTTCCGTCTGGCAGCCAGCCCACTCACCAATAAACCGCAAACACCATCCCGTCCTGCCAGTGAGCAACCACCTGCACAGCCACGACTGCGAATTGCTGAACAAGATCCAAACTGGGAAACATTTTGACGAGTATTTACTAAAGCGGTCATTGCCGCCTGATGGGGAGCGTTGATGTTTAATCGTATTCGAATTTCGACCACGCTGTTTTTAATTTTGATTCTCTGCGGGATCTTGCAGATTGGCAGTAACGGCATGTCTTTTGGGCATTTCGCGACGATTTGCAACGACTGAATCAGGCCGACCATCTTTCGTCGCGTGTGGCGGTATTTACCCTTGAAGAACATGAAGTAGCACGACATGAGTCGGCGCAGTTACAAATTGCGCCAGTGGTATCCTGAAGTGATTGAGAAGGCGCTATGACTTCATCTCTGCCCTGTGGGCAAACGTCTTTATTGTTACAGATGACCGAGCGCCTGGCGCTTTCCGACGCGCATTTTCGGCGGATAAGTCAATTGATCTATCAACGAGCCGGGATCGTTCTGGCTGACCATAAACGCGACATGGTTTACAACCGACTGGTTCGTCGTTTGCGTGCGCTGGGACTGGCGGATTTCGGTCATTACCTGAACTTGCTGGAATCTAATCAGCACAGCGGTGAGTGGCAGGCGTTTATCAATTCGCTGACCACGAATCTGACGGCATTTTTCCGTGAGGCACACCATTTTCCTCTGCTCGCGGATCACGCACGTCGCCGTTCTGGCGAGTATCGCGTATGGAGCGCGGCGGCTTCAACCGGCGAAGAGCCGTACAGCATAGCGATGACGCTGGCTGATACATTGGGCACCGCGCCCGGACGCTGGAAAGTGTTTGCCAGCGATATCGACACCGAAGTGCTGGAAAAAGCCAGAAGCGGTATTTATCGCCATGAAGAGTTGAAAAACCTGACGCCGCAGCAACTGCAACGGTATTTCATGCGAGGGACGGGACCGCATGAAGGGCTGGTACGCGTGCGTCAGGAGCTGGCGAACTATGTTGATTTTGCCCCGCTGAATTTGCTGGCGAAACAGTACACCGTGCCGGGGCCGTTTGATGCGATCTTCTGTCGTAACGTCATGATCTACTTCGATCAAACTACCCAGCAGGAGATTTTGCGCCGCTTTGTTTCGCTCCTTAAACCCGACGGATTGCTGTTTGCGGGTCACTCTGAAAACTTTAGCCACCTTGAGCGCCGCTTCACGCTGCGTGGTCAGACGGTGTATGCGCTAAGTAAGGATTAACGATGAGCAAAATCAGGGTGTTATCTGTCGATGATTCGGCACTGATGCGCCAGATCATGACAGAAATCATCAACAGCCATAGCGACATGGAAATGGTGGCGACCGCCCCTGATCCGCTGGTTGCGCGTGATTTGATTAAGAAATTCAATCCCGATGTATTGACGCTGGATGTTGAAATGCCGCGGATGGACGGACTGGATTTCCTCGAAAAATTAATGCGTTTGCGTCCAATGCCCGTTGTGATGGTTTCTTCCCTGACCGGCAAAGGGTCAGAAGTTACGCTGCGCGCGCTGGAGCTGGGGGCGATAGATTTTGTCACCAAACCGCAACTGGGTATTCGCGAAGGAATGCTGGCATATAGCGAAATGATTGCTGAAAAGGTGCGTACGGCAGCAAAGGCGAGCCTTGCAGCACATAAGCCATTGTCGGTACCGACAACGCTGAAGGCAGGGCCGTTGTTGAGTTCTGAAAAACTGATTGCGATTGGTGCTTCAACGGGTGGAACTGAGGCAATTCGTCACGTACTGCAACCGTTGCCGCTTTCCAGTCCGGCACTGTTAATTACCCAGCATATGCCGCCCGGTTTCACCCGCTCTTTTGCCGACAGACTTAATAAGCTTTGCCAGATTGGGGTTAAAGAAGCCGAAGACGGAGAACGTGTCTTGCCGGGGCATGCCTATATTGCGCCGGGCGATCGGCATATGGAGCTGGCGCGTAGTGGCGCAAATTATCAAATCAAAATTCACGACGGCCCGGCGGTTAACCGTCATCGGCCTTCGGTAGATGTGTTGTTCCATTCTGTCGCCAAACAGGCGGGGCGTAATGCGGTTGGGGTGATCCTGACCGGTATGGGCAACGACGGCGCGGCGGGAATGTTGGCGATGCGTCAGGCGGGGGCATGGACCCTTGCGCAAAACGAAGCAAGTTGCGTGGTGTTCGGCATGCCGCGCGAGGCCATCAATATGGGTGGTGTCTGCGAAGTGGTCGATCTTAGCCAGGTAAGTCAGCAAATGCTGGCAAAAATTAGTGCCGGACAGGCGATACGTATTTAAATCAGGAGTGTGAAATGGCGGATAAAGAACTTAAATTTTTGGTTGTGGATGACTTTTCCACCATGCGACGTATAGTGCGTAACCTGCTGAAAGAGCTGGGATTCAATAATGTTGAGGAAGCGGAAGATGGCCTCGACGCTCTCAATAAGTTGCAGGCAGGCGGTTATGGATTTGTTATCTCCGACTGGAACATGCCCAATATGGATGGCCTGGAGTTGCTGAAAACGATTCGTGCGGATGGCGCGATGTCGGCATTGCCAGTGTTAATGGTGACTGCAGAAGCGAAGAAAGAGAACATCATTGCTGCGGCGCAAGCGGGGGCCAGTGGCTATGTGGTGAAACCATTTACCGCCGCGACGCTGGAGGAAAAACTCAACAAAATCTTTGAGAAACTGGGCATGTGAGGATGCGACTATGATGCAACCATCAATCAAACCTGCTGACGAGCATTCAGCTGGCGATATCATTGCGCGCATCGGCAGCCTGACGCGTATGCTGCGCGACAGTTTGCGGGAACTGGGGCTGGATCAGGCCATTGCCGAAGCAGCGGAAGCCATCCCCGATGCGCGCGATCGTTTGTACTATGTTGTGCAGATGACCGCCCAGGCTGCGGAGCGGGCGCTGAACAGTGTTGAGGCGTCACAACCGCATCAGGATCAAATGGAGAAATCAGCAAAAGCGTTAACCCAACGTTGGGATGACTGGTTTGCCGATCCGATTGACCTTGCCGACGCCCGTGAACTGGTAACAGACACGCGGCAATTTCTGGCAGATGTCCCCGCACATACCAGCTTTACTAACGCGCAACTGCTGGAAATCATGATGGCGCAGGATTTTCAGGATCTCACCGGACAGGTCATTAAGCGGATGATGGATGTCATTCAGGAGATCGAACGTCAGTTGCTGATGGTGCTGTTGGAAAACATCCCGGAACAGGAGTCGCGTCCAAAACGTGAAAACCAGAGTTTGCTTAATGGACCTCAGGTCGATACCAGCAAAGCCGGTGTGGTAGCCAGTCAGGATCAGGTGGACGATTTGTTGGATAGTCTTGGATTTTGATTTGTATTGCCTGATGTGACGTGGCCGCGTCACATCAGATCTTCAAGGTTGGATAAGGCGTTTACGCCGTACCCGACAAACATGTCACCATGCCTGATGTGCTGTGGCAAAAGCCCTAAATCCCGCCTGTTTTGCCCCTTACTCAAACCATTGAACGCTTTGCGCTCTGGCATCATTTACGCTTAATACTCTTTCCAGGATTGGCGACGTGTCTGACGAGAGCGACGACAAAACAGAAGCCCCCACACCTCACCGACTAGAAAAAGCGCGGGAAGAGGGGCAAATCCCGCGTTCCCGTGAACTGACTTCACTGCTGATTTTGCTGGTGGGCGTTAGTGTTATCTGGTTTGGCGGTGTGTCGCTGGCCCGTCGATTGTCGGGCATGCTCTCCGCAGGGCTGCATTTTGATCACAGTATTATCAATGACCCGAATCTGATCCTCGGGCAGATTATTCTGCTGATCAGAGAAGCCATGCTGGCGCTGCTACCGCTGATTAGCGGCGTGGTGCTGGTGGCGATTATTTCTCCGGTTATGCTGGGGGGGCTGGTATTTAGCGGAAAATCCTTGCAGCCGAAGTTTTCCAAACTCAACCCGCTACCGGGCATTAAACGGATGTTCTCGGCACAGACTGGCGCGGAGTTGCTTAAGGCAATTTTGAAAACCATCCTGGTTGGCAGCGTGACGGGGTTTTTTCTCTGGCATCACTGGCCGCAGATGATGCGCTTAATGGCCGAGTCTCCGATTACCGCCATGGGTAATGCGATGGATCTGGTAGGGCTATGCGCGCTGCTGGTGGTGCTTGGTGTCATTCCAATGGTGGGATTTGACGTCTTTTTCCAAATCTTCAGCCACCTGAAAAAGCTGCGAATGTCACGGCAGGATATTCGTGATGAGTTCAAACAAAGCGAAGGCGACCCCCATGTTAAAGGGCGGATCCGTCAGATGCAGCGAGCGGCCGCACGGCGTCGGATGATGGCCGATGTGCCGAAAGCGGATGTCATTGTCAATAACCCGACCCACTATTCGGTAGCGTTGCAGTATGACGAAAACAAAATGAGCGCACCGAAAGTGGTCGCTAAAGGTGCAGGGCTGGTCGCGCTGCGCATTCGTGAAATTGGCGCTGAAAATAACGTCCCGACGCTTGAAGCGCCGCCGCTGGCGCGTGCGCTGTATCGACATGCGGAGATCGGTCAACAAATCCCGGGTCAACTGTACGCCGCGGTGGCGGAAGTGCTGGCCTGGGTCTGGCAACTGAAACGCTGGCGTCTGGCTGGTGGACAGCGCCCTGTACAACCTACTCATCTTCCGGTGCCGGAAGCCCTGGATTTTATTAACGAGAAACCGACCCATGAGTAATCTGGCCGCGATGCTGCGCCTGCCCGCAAACCTGAAATCGACACAATGGCAGATCCTTGCCGGACCGATTTTGATCCTGTTGATCTTGTCGATGATGGTGCTGCCACTGCCCGCATTCATACTCGACCTGTTGTTTACCTTCAATATTGCCTTGTCGATCATGGTGTTGCTGGTGGCGATGTTTACCCAGCGCACGCTTGAGTTTGCTGCGTTTCCGACCATCCTGTTGTTTACCACGCTGTTGCGTCTCGCACTTAACGTGGCTTCAACCCGTATCATTTTGATGGAAGGGCATACCGGCGCGGCGGCGGCTGGAAAGGTGGTCGAAGCGTTCGGTCACTTCCTCGTTGGTGGCAATTTCGCTATCGGTATCGTGGTGTTTGTCATTCTCGTGATCATCAACTTTATGGTTATCACCAAAGGTGCCGGGCGTATCGCAGAAGTGGGTGCGCGCTTTGTTCTCGATGGTATGCCGGGTAAGCAGATGGCGATTGACGCCGACCTTAACGCCGGATTGATTGGTGAAGATGAGGCGAAAAAACGCCGCTCCGAAGTGACTCAGGAAGCCGATTTTTACGGCTCAATGGACGGGGCAAGTAAGTTTGTTCGCGGCGATGCCATCGCCGGGATCCTTATCATGGTCATAAACGTTGTCGGCGGGTTGCTGGTCGGTGTGCTGCAACATGGCATGAGCATGGGACACGCGGCGGAAAGTTATACGCTATTGACCATTGGCGACGGTCTGGTGGCACAAATCCCGGCGCTGGTGATTTCTACCGCCGCGGGGGTCATCGTTACGCGTGTCAGCACCGATCAGGATGTTGGCGAGCAGATGGTGAATCAGCTTTTCAGTAACCCGAGCGTTATGTTGTTAAGCGCCGCCGTGCTCGGTTTACTCGGCCTGGTGCCTGGAATGCCGAACCTGGTATTTTTGCTATTCACTGCCGGATTGCTTGGGCTGGCCTGGTGGATCCGCGGACGCGAACAAAAAGCGCCTGCCGAACCAAAACCGGTAAAAATGGCAGAGAATAATGCCGTTGTCGAAGCGACGTGGAACGATGTACAACTGGAAGATTCTCTGGGAATGGAAGTGGGTTATCGACTGATCCCGATGGTCGATTTCCAGCAGGATGGTGAGTTGCTGGGCCGTATACGCAGTATTCGCAAGAAATTTGCCCAGGAGATGGGGTTTCTGCCGCCGGTGGTGCACATTCGCGACAATATGGATCTGCAACCTGCCCGCTATCGCATTTTGATGAAAGGCGTGGAGATAGGCAGTGGTGATGCTTATCCGGGGCGTTGGTTGGCGATTAACCCTGGTACCGCTGCCGGGACGTTACCTGGTGAGGCGACCGTCGATCCGGCATTTGGCCTGAATGCTATCTGGATTGAAAGTGCGCTTAAAGAGCAGGCGCAGATTCAGGGGTACACCGTGGTTGAGGCCAGCACGGTGGTGGCAACGCATCTTAACCACCTCATTAGCCAGCATGCCGCAGAGCTGTTTGGTCGTCAGGAGGCGCAACAGCTGTTGGATCGCGTCGCCCAGGAGATGCCAAAGCTGACGGAAGATCTCGTTCCTGGCGTCGTCACGCTCACCACACTGCATAAAGTGCTGCAAAATCTGCTCGATGAAAAAGTGCCGATTCGCGATATGCGCACCATTCTCGAAACGCTGGCGGAACATGCGCCCATCCAAAGCGATCCGCATGAATTAACCGCCGTCGTGCGCGTAGCGTTGGGACGGGCGATTACCCAGCAGTGGTTTCCTGGCAAAGATGAAGTCCATGTTATTGGCCTCGATACACCGCTGGAACGTTTGTTGCTACAGGCGTTGCAGGGCGGGGGGGGACTGGAGCCAGGGCTGGCGGATCGTTTACTGGCGCAAACTCAGGAAGCGCTATCCCGTCAGGAGATGTTGGGTGCGCCGCCGGTATTGTTGGTGAACCACGCGCTGCGACCATTATTGTCTCGCTTCCTGCGCCGCAGCCTGCCGCAGTTAGTGGTGCTGTCGAATCTGGAACTATCTGATAACCGACATATCCGCATGACGGCGACAATTGGTGGTAAATGATGAGAACTTTATTAGCAATATTATTGTTTCCGCTGCTGGTGCAAGCCGCCGGGGAGGGGATGTGGCAGGCGAGCAGTGTGGGCGTTACGCTGAATCACCGTGGTGAGTCGATGTCGTCAGCGCCTCTTTCTACGCGACAACCTGCTGCAGGATTGATGACGCTGGTGGCGTGGCGTTATCAGCTTATCGGCCCGACACCTGCAGGACTGCGGGTTCGCTTGTGTTCACAATCTCGTTGTGTCGAATTAGAAGGGCAGAGTGGAACCACCGTGGCCTTTTCCGGTATAGCGGCAGCAGAACCGTTGCGATTTATCTGGGAAGTGCCTGGCGGTGGGCGGTTAATTCCGCCGCTGAAAGTACAACGTAATGAAGTGATTGTGAATTATCGTTAATGATAAAAAAGCCGATGTCTGCCATGACATCGGCTTTTGCCGTATAACGCGATTACATACGCTCTACTGTCTCAATACCCAGCGTATCCAGACCCAGTTTCAGCGTCTTCGCCGTCAGTTGTGCCAGTTTCAGACGGCTGTTACGCACTTCTTCGTTTTCTGCGCTGAGGATCGGGCGGTGCTCGTAGAAGCCAGAGAACAGACCAGCCAGATCGTACAGGTAAGCACACATCACATGCGGCGTGCCTTCACGGGCAACCACGGTGAGGGTTTCTTCAAACTGCAGCAGGCGAGCAGCCAGTTGCGCTTCACGATCTTCACGGATGATAACCGGAGCTGCAGCCAGTTGCTCTTCGTTAATTTCTGCTTTACGGAACACGGACAATACACGCGTGTAAGCATACTGCATGTATGGCGCGGTATTACCCTCAAACGCCAGCATGTTGTCCCAGTCGAAGATGTAGTCGGTAGTGCGGTTTTTGGAGAGATCCGCATATTTCACCGCACCAATACCAACCGCGTTAGCCAGTTTTTCCAGCTCGTCAGCTGGCATGTCCGGGTTTTTCTCTGCCACCAGACGGCGTGCGCGTTCCAGTGCTTCATCCAGCAGATCGGCCAGTTTCACCGTACCGCCAGCACGGGTTTTGAACGGTTTGCCGTCTTTACCCAGCATCATGCCGAACATGTGGTGTTCCAGCGGTACGGATTCCGGTACATAGCCTGCTTTGCGGACGATAGCCCACGCCTGCATCAGGTGTTGATGCTGACGGGAGTCGATGTAATACAGCACGCGATCGGCATGCAGTGTTTCATAACGATATTTCGCACAGGCGATATCAGTGGTGGTGTAGAGATAGCCACCATCTTTCTTCTGAATGATCACGCCCATCGGTTCGCCTTCCTTGTTTTTGAACTCATCAAGGAATACGACGGTCGCGCCTTCGCTTTCTACTGCCAGACCTTTGGCTTTCAGGTCCGCCACGATACCCGGCAGCATTGGGTTGTAGAGGCTTTCACCCATCACGTCATCACGGGTCAGCGTCACGTTGAGACGATCGTAGGTGATCTGGTTCTGCGTCATGGTGATGTCGACCAGTTTGCGCCACATCTCGCGGAAATATTCGTCACCGCTTTGCAGTTTTACCACGTAGTTACGTGCACGCTCGGCAAACTCTTCATCTTCATCGTAATGCTTTTTCGCATCGCGGTAGAAACCTTCAAGGTCAGCCAGCTCCATTTCACCAGCGTTTTCCTGCTGCTGCTTTTCCAGCCATGCAATCAGCATACCGAACTGAGTGCCCCAGTCGCCGACGTGGTTTGCGCGAATCACTTTGTGACCGAGGAACTCCAGAGTACGAACTGCTGCGTCACCAATAATGGTAGAGCGCAGGTGACCAACGTGCATCTCTTTCGCCACGTTTGGCGCAGAGTAGTCAACCACAATGGTCTGTTTTTCTGGCGTAGCAACACCGAGACGATCGGACGCCAGCGCCTGCTGAACATGTTCAGCCAGGAATGCCGGATCAAGGAAAATGTTGATAAAGCCAGGACCCGCGATCTCAACTTTGCTGGCGATACCGTTAAGATCCAGATGAGTCAGCACCTGCTCTGCTAATTGTCGCGGTGCCATACCCAGTTTTTTAGCAACTGCCATCATGCCGTTAGCCTGATAGTCGCCGAACTGAACTTTTGCTGACTGACGAACCTGCGGTTCGCAATCCGCAGGCGCGCCTGCCGCAATCATGGCCTGACGGACTTTTTCTGAGAGAAGAGCCTGAATATTCACCGGAATACCTTACATTGATGAAGCGAGCAAAATTTGCCCGCACCAGTTAAAGAAATTAGGGCGGGAGTATACTGCAAATGGCTGTTTTCGTCAGCAACGTGCGCGTGGCGTATTGCCGTTTTCACTATTGCATCAGAAGCGGCGTGAAATCAGCGGTTGGTTGGCGCAGGGCAACAGGGTAAATTAACGCTTTTAATGAAAGACGAAGAGTGATTATGGCGAACTGGCAATCTATCGACGAGCTGCAGGATATTGCATCGGATTTACCGCGATTTACCCACGCATTAGATGAACTTTCCCGCCGTCTGGGGTTGGATATCACTCCGCTGACTGCCGATCACATTTCCTTGCGTTGCCATCAAAACGTCACCGCTGAACGCTGGCGTCGCGGGTTTGAACAGTGCGGCGAGCTTTTGTCAGAAAATATGATCAATGGCAGACCGATTTGTCTGTTTAAATTGCATGAACCGGTACAGGTTGCGCACTGGCAGTTTTCCATTGTGGAGCTACCGTGGCCCGGGGAAAAACGTTACCCGCACGAAGGTTGGGAACATATTGAAATCGTTCTGTCGGGTGATCCAGAAACGCTGAATGCCCGTGCGCTGGCATTGCTTTCTGATGAAGGACTCAGCCTGCCGGGGATCTCAGTTAAAACCAGTTCGCCAAAAGGTGAGCATGAACGATTACCGAATCCGACGCTGGCGGTCACCGATGGTAAAACAACCATTAAGTTTCATCCGTGGTCCATTGAAGAGATCGTTGCCAGCGAGCAGTCGGCGTAACTAAGGAGCAAAAATGGCATTACTGGAAATTTGCTGTTACAGCATGGAATGCGCGCTAACGGCGCAGCAAAACGGCGCTGACAGAGTTGAATTATGCGCAGCTCCAAAAGAGGGGGGCTTAACGCCGTCGTTGGGTGTACTGAAATCCGTGCGCCAGCGGGTGACGATCCCTGTGCATCCGATAATTCGCCCACGCGGTGGTGATTTTTGCTACAGCGACGGTGAATTTGCCGCCATTCTTGAGGATGTGCGCACAGTCCGCGAATTAGGTTTTCCTGGACTGGTGACGGGCGTTCTCGATGTTGACGGGAATGTCGATATGCCACGAATGGAAAAAATAATGGCTGCTGCCGGTCCGCTGGCAGTGACTTTTCATCGCGCCTTCGATATGTGCGCTAACCCTTTAAATACACTCAATAATCTTACGGAATTGGGCATTGCCCGGGTACTGACATCAGGGCAAAAATCAGACGCACTGCAAGGTTTATCAAAAATTATGGAACTTATTGCCCATCGTGATGCTCCAATCATTATGGCCGGAGCAGGAGTCCGTGCAGAAAACCTGCACCACTTCCTCGATGCCGGAGTGCTGGAAGTCCATAGCTCCGCGGGAGCGTGGCAAGCCTCACCGATGCGTTATCGTAATCAAGGATTGTCCATGTCATCAGATGCACACGCGGACGAGTATTCGCGTTATGTCGTAGACGGGGCGGCGGTTGCTGAAATGAAAGGAATCATTGAACGCCATCAGGCCAAATGATTTTTACCGTTGCATCATGTCGCCCAATATGATGCTTGCTCGTACCAGGCCCCTGCAATTTCAACAGGGGCCTTTTTTTATCCCTGAGCAGTATAAAAAACGAACGATTGCCGTGATCTGTTGAGCGGGTGACAGTGCGCATAGCGTTGTGCTAAAAATATTTTATATATTCACATTCATTATGTGATTTAAATTGCCAAAACTGACAAATATATATTCTAAATAACAACTGGGTTATTTCTTAGCAATTAATGATTACATTGTAATAAATCATATTCTTTATCGATTATTTCAGGCAGTGTTGTGCCGAATTAAGCAAGTAGTCAATTCGTTGTGTATTTATTTATACAATGGTATCGGTGTCCTGGAATTTAATTAAGATGAATCTATGCGAGGGAAAAAACGCATTGGGTTATTGTTTTTGCTGATAGCGGTTGTGGTTGGTGGCGGCGGGTTATTGCTGGCGCAAAAAGCCTTACATAAAACGTCGGATACCGCATTTTGCCTTTCCTGCCACTCGATGAGTAAACCTTTTGAGGAATATCAGGGAACTGTCCACTTTTCAAACCAGAAAGGGATACGTGCGGAATGTGCTGATTGCCATATTCCAAAGTCAGGGATGGATTATTTATTTGCTAAATTAAAAGCATCTAAAGATATTTATCATGAATTTGTTAGCGGCAAAATAGACAGTGACGATAAGTTCGAAGCTCATCGCCAGGAAATGGCCGAAACAGTATGGAAAGAATTAAAAGCAACTGACTCTGCAACCTGCCGTAGTTGCCATTCTTTTGATGCCATGGATATTGCCTCGCAAAGTGAATCTGCGCAAAAAATGCATAATAAAGCGCAAAAGGACGGCGAAACCTGTATCGATTGCCATAAAGGCATTGCCCATTTTCCGCCAGAAATAAAAATGGATGACAACGCGGCGCATGAGCTGGAAAGTCAGGCCGCTACTTCAGTTACTAATGGCGCACATATTTATCCTTTCAAAACTTCTCGCATAGGCGACCTGGCTACCGTGACTCCTGGTACCGATCTTACCGTCGTTGATGTCAGTGGTAAACAGCCAATTGTTCGGTTGCAGGGTTATCAAATGCAGGGCAGTGAAAACACGCTCTACCTGGCGGCAGGTCAACGGCTGGCGCTCGCCACATTAAGTGAAGAAGGTATCAAGGCGCTAACGGTAAACGGGGAATGGCAGGCTGACGAATACGGCAATCAATGGCGTCAGGCGTCTTTGCAGGGGTCGCTTATCGATCCCGCATTAGCGGACCGTAAACCGCTATGGCAATACGCTGAAAAACTTGACGATACCTATTGCGCTGGCTGCCATGCCCCTATTGCCGCCGACCATTACACCGTCAATGCATGGCCGTCCATTGCCAAAGGAATGGGGGCGCGAACCAGCATGAGCGAAAACGAACTGGACATTTTGACGCGGTACTTCCAGTACAACGCCAAAGATATTACCGAGAAACAGTGATCCTCGTTGATCAGGGAGGAAGTTATGACATTAACAAGACGTGAATTTATTAAACATAGCGGTATTGCGGCAGGGACGCTGGTGGTGACATCGGCTGCACCGCTACCCGCATGGGCAGAAGAGAAGGGCGGCAAAATTCTCACTGCGGGCCGTTGGGGAGCGATGAACGTAGAAGTGAAGGACGGCAAGATTGTTTCTTCGACAGGCGCGCTGGCGAAAACCATACCGAACTCCTTACAGTCTACGGCGGCGGATCAGGGACACACCACGGCGCGTATTCAGCATCCGATGGTGAGAAAAAGCTATCTCGATAATCCACTGCAACCGGCGAAAGGTCGTGGCGAAGATACCTATGTACAGGTGAGCTGGGAACAAGCATTAAAACTGATTCATGAACAACACGATCGCATTCGCAAAGCTAACGGACCATCGGCCATTTTTGCCGGATCTTACGGCTGGCGTTCTTCTGGCGTGTTGCATAAAGCGCAAACCTTACTGCAACGTTATATGAACCTGGCGGGCGGTTATTCCGGGCATAGCGGCGATTATTCAACCGGAGCGGCACAGGTGATCATGCCGCATGTGGTCGGTTCTGTAGAGGTGTATGAACAGCAGACCTCCTGGCCGCTTATTCTGGAAAACAGCCAGGTGGTGGTGCTGTGGGGGATGAACCCGCTGAACACGCTCAAAATTGCCTGGAGCAGTACCGATGAGCAAGGGCTGGAATACTTCCATCAGCTGAAAAAATCTGGCAAACCAGTGATTGCCATTGATCCTATCTGCTCCGAAACCATCGAATTCTTTGGCGATAATGCCACCTGGATCGCACCGAATATGGGCACCGATGTGGCACTGATGTTAGGGATTGCGCATACCCTGATGACACAAGGCAAACACGATAAAGTGTTCCTTGAAAAATACACTACCGGGTATCCGCAGTTTGAAGAGTATCTGACAGGTAAGAGCGATAATACGCCGAAGAGCGCGGCCTGGGCGGCGGAAATTACTGGCGTACCGGAAGCGCAGATAGTCAAACTCGCTGAACTGATGGCGGCAAATCGCACAATGCTGATGGCAGGCTGGGGAATTCAGCGCCAGCAATATGGTGAACAGAAACACTGGATGCTGGTGACGCTGGCGGCGATGTTAGGGCAGATTGGTACACCGGGCGGCGGGTTTGGTTTCTCTTATCATTACTCCAACGGTGGCAACCCGACGCGTGTTGGCGGCGTGCTACCAGAAATGTCTGCGGCGATTGCCGGACAGGCCAGCGAGGCCGCTGATGATGGCGGAATTACGGCGATTCCTGTTGCCCGTATCGTCGATGCGCTGGAAAATCCTGGCGGCAAATATCAGCATAACGGTAAAGAACAAACGTATCCGAATATCAAAATGATCTGGTGGGCGGGTGGCGGTAACTTTACCCATCACCAGGATACTAATCGTCTGATTAAAGCATGGCAGAAACCGGAGATGATCGTCGTTTCTGAATGCTACTGGACCGCAGCTGCTAAACATGCAGATATCGTATTACCGATCACCACATCGTTTGAGCGCAATGACCTGACGATGACCGGTGATTACAGCAACCAGCATATTGTGCCGATGAAGCAGGCTGTCGCTCCGCAATTTGAAGCGCGCAACGATTTTGACGTGTTTGCCGATCTTGCTGAATTACTCAAACCTGGCGGAAAAGAGATCTATACCGAAGGTAAAGATGAAATGGCGTGGCTGAAATTTTTCTATGATGCCGCTCAGAAAGGTGCGCGTGCGCAACGCGTGACGATGCCAATGTTTAATGCCTTCTGGCAGCAAAATAAACTGATCGAAATGCGCCGCAGCGAGAAGAACGAACAGTACATTCGTTATGGTGATTTCCGCGCCGATCCGGTGAAAAATGCGCTGGGTACACCAAGCGGCAAAATTGAGATTTACTCCAGAACGCTGGAAAAATTTGGCTATAAGGATTGCCCGGCACACCCAACCTGGCTTGCGCCTGATGAGTGGAAGGGTACCGCCGACGAGAAGCAGTTGCAGCTTCTGACCGCACATCCGGCACACCGTTTACACAGTCAGCTTAACTATGCGGAACTGCGTAAAAAATATGCGGTTGCCGATCGTGAACCAATCACTATTCACACCGAAGATGCTGCTCGCTTTGGTATTGCGAATGGCGATCTGGTGCGTGTCTGGAACAAGCGCGGTCAGATTCTGACAGGCGCGGTGGTGACTGACGGGATCAAAAAAGGCGTGGTATGCGTGCATGAAGGTGCATGGCTAGATCTGGAAAATGGCTTGTGTAAAAACGGTAGTGCGAACGTGTTAACGGCGGATATCCCCAGCTCGCAGCTGGCGAATGCCTGTGCCGGTAACACTGCGCTGGTGTATATCGAAAAATATACGGGCAATGCGCCGAAGTTAACGGCGTTTGATCAGCCAGCTGTTCAGGCATAAGACGTGAAAAGCGCCCGGAAACGGGCGCTTTTTTGTTATTCACCGTCCACGCGGACGAGCTCTGAGCGCTTGCGGCGGAGGATGACGAAGGCCATTACTCCGGCGAGAAGGCTCGTACCCGGGAAGTTCAGCCATATACCGGTAAGGCCCAGCGGCCAGAGGGACGCTATGAGTATGAGCGGAAAAACGAGCGCGGTTGAAACGGATATGAGCGAGGCGGCAAGCGGCTTCTCTATGGCGAGCATATAGCTCTGCGTTGCAAAGGAGAACCAGCGAGTAATATATGTCAGCGCGAAGATACGCAGCGCGCCCGCACTCATGTCCAGCACACTCGGCGCGGGGTCCGAGACGAACAAAGAGGTCAGGAACTCAGGCACCAGGAATATGAGCGCCGCAGAGGCCAGGGAGACCACCGAGCTCGCAGTAAAGCAGCAGCGCTCAATGGCGCGCACACGGCTAAAGCTCTCGGCTCCCCAGTTGAAGCCGACGGCGGGCTGCAGCGAATCGCACATGCCGTAGAGCAGCGGCTGAACAAAGCCGTCGACGTACATGAGGATGCCGTATACCGACACCGCGGTCTCTCCGCCCATGCGCACCAGAATAGCGTTCATAACTATGCTGGTGATGCGGCCGGCTATGTTGTTTAAAAAGTTCGGGCTGCCGCAGGAGACTATCTGCCTTATCGTTGCAAGCTCAAAGCGCGGCCTTGTGAAATGCAGCAGGGCATGGCCGCGCAGGAAGGGCACGAAAGCGATAAGCGCGCACACCGCCATGCCGAGACATGTGGCCAGCGCCGCGCCCCAGATGCCGAAGCCCAGCACCCCCAGGAACAGGTATTCAAGCCCTGCGCTCAGCACGCTCATCAGCACATTCAGCCACATGCTGCCCCGTATATAGCCGCATATACGCAGGTAGTTGTCCATGGCGAACACTACGGTCGTCACGGGCGAGCAGAGCGCATACACGCGCAGGTACTGCGCGGCGAAAAGGGCGAACTGCCCGTCCGCACCCATAAGGCCCATCAGGGCCGGAGCGCCTGCGTAAAGCATGGCGCCCGTGACAACACCGGCCAGGAGGATGAGCAGCACGGCGCAGGTAAATATGTTGTCCGCCTCGCGCTTCCTGCCCTTGCCCAGGTTCACCGAGATAGGCACGGCGGAGCCCACGCCTATGAGGTCCGCGAGGGCGAAATTAATTATTACAAAGGGCATGGCCAGATTTAGCGCCGCGAAGGCAGTCTCGTGCAGGTACTGCCCAACGAATATTCCGTCCAGCAGCTGATAGAGCGCAGACGCAAGCATGCTCACAGCGCCGGGGATTG